>JAABUO010000497.1_pt1 | contig 75613 bp, 61 predicted proteins | sample 5559291 | NCBI WGS metagenome assembly JAABUO01 (sample SAMN10711878, study PRJNA513372) | rock metagenome | isolation source: Antarctica rocks | place: Antarctica: Victoria Land, Finger Mt sud
CCAATGAGAGGAGGACGCGCTCGTGCAGATCAACTGCGCAAGAGAGCATGAACCAGGCGGCAGCACTTTGGCCGCTGTCTTTCTTTCTCAGCAAAAGTCTGGAAGAACTTCCGCCTCTGTGTACTAGGAACATGGTGGCGTGGAGACGCTTTACCGGACCTGCCTCCACTTTCATCATTCTCGATACGCATAACGGAAGACAAACAACTGCTCTCAACACTGAACAATCTCTCTCTACAGGAAGTTGACAACCGTCTTCAAACAGGCAACCATGCCTATTTCGCATTCGTAGACGAAACACTCGTTGCTTATGGTTGGGTTGCCACACAGAATGGAGGTGTGCGTGAAATCCAGCTCTCGTTCACGCTAGCACCACAAAACCGCTACCTCTGGGACTTCCAGACACTTCCCGAATGGCGTGGACGTGGTATCTACCCCCACTTCCTGCAAGCCATTCTCCGTGCCGAAATGCACTTCGCGGAACGCTTCTGGATACTCTACGCCCCCGGCAATGACACCGCCGAGCATAGCATCCGTAAAGCAGGCTTCCAGTTCCTCGGTGAACTTGTACTCACCAAAGGCCGCGTAACTGGCTTTACACTTTTTAATAAAGGTGAACGCGCTCTCGTAGGTGCTGCCTTTCTTGAACTACCTATTGTAACTGAAGAGGAAAGTTGAAACCATTCAAAGAATACCTCTATTGTTGATGAGCTAGAGATAATACACTATGGAGTATGCGAAATGGATATGGCGGATATCTGGAAAGCTTGGCCTATTGCTGGTCCGTGGCACCTCTCCCCTCTAGACGGAGGAACTAATAATTCTGTTTGGCGTGCGGAAGCCGCTGATGGACAATATTACGTGCTACGTCTCATCCCTGATCTTGAATGTATGCCGCGTATTCGTTACGAAGCTAGTCTGCTTGAGGCACTTTCTAACAAGCAACCACCATTTCACCTTCCGCTTCCACTTAAAGATCGCAATGGCGACATTGCTGTCCGATTTGAGCAGGAGACAGGAGGGCAAGCTCTAGCTATCTTATCGCACCTACTTCCAGGGAATTTACCAGATCGCAATAACCTCACCATTGCTTCTCATGCTGGCTCTTGTCTTGCATGGCTTGACCAAACGTTAGCAACACTTCCTGAAATCTACTTACCTACAGAAAATCAACAGTCATTCCCCACATTCGGCCAATTAGCTTTTTGTCATCCACTTGTGCCTGACCCTGTCGCAACCATAGGACAACTTTCAATCAGGAATGACTACGCACAGCAAATGCGTCATTTCTTAGAGATAGTGATGGCTAGCGTTGAAGGTCTGTATAGCCAACTACCTCAACAGTTGTTGCATTGCGACTATGACCCTGGAAATATTCTTGTAGACGATGAGCAGGTAGTAGCTGTCTTAGATTTTGAGTTTGCAGGCGTAGACCTACGAGCCTTAGATATTTGTGTCGCACTCAGTTGGTGGATTGTTGACCTACTAGGTACTGGAAAGGAATGGGACGTGCTTGACGCCTTTGGTACTGCATACGTAAAGGATTTTCCACTAAGCGAGCCAGAACTTCTTGCATTCCCCAGCATTTGGCGGCTTCGTGATGCAGCATCATTTTGCATCGAAGGGGACGCTATATAGCAGGACTGGAAACCGATGCTCGTATGCAAGATCGAGTGCAACACTCGTTATGGCGCGAAGCATGGCTATCTGCTAATCGGCAGACACTTTTACATCATGTATTGAGGTGGAGGATATGAACAAACTTTACACGCCTGGTCATTCGACACAAACCTTTGAGCAGTTTTTGGCCTTACTCAAAGCGCATGAAATTCAAAGATCGGTCGATATATGCACTATTCCAAAGTCCAGACGCAAACCCGCGATTTGGTCAAGATACACTGTACGCCAGTATAATGGGAGGATCGCTCCGACACTGTAATGCGTCGGAACGACCCTCCCATTCTTTGCTCTATCCTAAAACATCAAGCAATTGCCATTGTGAAGATGTGCAGCGTTCCCTGGTTCACTGAACCTGGGAGTGTAATGCTTGCCACATGTTTACTGGTGTCGAGCTGAACAGTAGCCGTAGCGAAAATGTAGGTTACGACTTGCTGTGACGACCCGGACGTGGAATTACGGTAGGGCGTCGAGGTCGCGACCACATTGTTATACGACAATGCACCTCCTCCTGCCCCGAGGGTCCAGTCGCTGAAACCGAGTTGAGCGGTCTGTGTGCTACCGTCGGTGTAAGTAATCGTCGCAGTTCCAACCGATGGTCCATTCGTCGCACTACCGAGGAACGAGAGCTTGGAGGCTCCCGCCTTAGCGTTCGGGGTCTGAATAGTCTGTCCGCTAACTGCTATATTATCCGGTTCACCCGCGGGTACGTTCGGCCAACTATAGGTCATTCCGTTCGCAGTTACGGTTGCCCCCGGTCCATACCCTGTCGCAGTTAGTGCCTGCTCCGAGTAACTGAAGCCGACGTCGTCAAAGTTGGCACTGGCCTGATTACTGTCATCAGAGATGCCCGTGTTATTGTAGAGCGCGAGCATACTGCCAGGTTTCGCCACTACCACCTGTAGTGTGACCTTGGGCAGTACCGTTCCGTCGCTGGTCTGGGATGAGAAGGGGATACTGTAGTAGCCCTCCGGTGTGCTTGCCGCTGCGGTCACGATAAAGGACTGTCCTCCCGATCCCCCGGCAGGAACCGTGAAGCTTCCAGAAGCAGGTACTACCGTCAACCCTGTTGGGGCAACCGCACTCCAGCTTACTGTGGTCGCATTGCCGCTGATGTTCTGTGCCCCAATAGTCGCTGGTGAGCTACTCCCAGCAGGTGCTACCACTACTCTACCAGGATTGAGATACGGTCGGGTTGGTATCTCGCCAGTTCTGAACGATGGTGGCGCGTCGGAAGGTGCGCTGCCCCATGTAGTATTGGGTGCGGCACCGAGCGTAAAGTCTAACTGGCCGCCAGCAGAGACGAACGAGGCAGGGAGCCAGGATTGAGTGCTGGATTGACCGTTGACCTTGAGACTCTGCACATAGGGAGTGCTGTCAGACGCCTGCGGAGCATTGATCTGAATCGTCTGCCCACTGGGTCGCTTCACAGTAATTCCAGTGAAGAGCGGGCTGGCGAGAACGAGTTCGCTTCGTGCCGGAGCCTCGGGATAGAGGCCCATAGCTGCCCAGACATACCAGGAGGACATCTCACCGAGGTCGTCATTACCGACATAGCCACCAGGAGTTGGCTGATAGAGCTGGTTGACGGCCTGGCGCACCACCTTCTGCGTCTTCCACGGTGCCCCTGCGTAATTATACTCCCATGGTGTCTCTAGCGTGGGTTCGTTGCCAAGGAAGGCATATGGCTGGTTCGGACCAGCATTGAGTTGCGTGAAGAAGTTGTCCAGCCGGGAGACAACCTTGTCGTTGCCACCCATGGCATTGAAGAGTCCGCGCAGATCGTAAGGAACCATCCAGGTGTACTGAGCACCGTTACCCTCGACGTAGCTATTCATACTGGACGGGTCGAAAGGAGTGACGAACGAGCCATCCCGGTTGCGTGGCTGGATATAGCCATTGGCGGGATTAAAGAGATTCTCCCAGTACTGGGCACGACTCATAAAGGTCGTGTAGGTACCTGTGTCGCCCAGGCCCTGGGCGAACTGCGCAAGCGAGAAGTCCGCGGTAGTATACTCGAGCGTAGTTGCCGTCGGTCCCCACACTCCACCTGTACCATCGGGAACATAGCCAAGCCTCATGTAATCGTTGAGTCCAGGACGCTCAACGTAGCCCGAAGTAGGCTGAGTAGCCCCCTTGATCATCAAGCGAAGTGCGGTCGAAGTGTCGAATTTCCGTGCCCCGAATGCATACATGTCCGCGATGATCGCGAAGTAGGGATCACCTACCATGACCCCAGTATAGCCATTGGCCTGCGACCAGCGGTCGAACGAGCCACCCTGAGCAGCATCGTTTACCATCGACTGCGCGATGTCGCTTGCCTCATTTGGAGCGAGGAGCGCGAGTAACTGGGCTTCAGAGCGATAGATGTCCCAGCCGGAGAAGTTAGCAAACTGGACATGGGTGCGGTCGGTATGCACTAGCCCATCGAAGCCAATGTACTGCCCGTTCACATCGCCGAAGACATTGGGGTGTAAGAGCGCATGGTAGAGAGCCGTATAGAAGTTTGTGAGATCAGCGGTGGTGCCACCAGTGACCTGAACCTCGCCAAGCCGCTGGTTCCAGTTTGCCCGCGCCTGCTGATGCAACTGGTCAAAGCTCTTGCCTGTGTTCTCCGTATTGAGGTTCTGCTTAGCATTGGCGACACTCACGAATGAGAGTCCAACCTTGACCTGCACAACTGAACTCTTGGAGGTATCAAAGGTAGCATAAACGCCGGACCCCGTTCCTGAGACAGTCACGGACGAGGCTTTCACTGCAGTGGTGTTGGCGGTCTTCTTGGGATGCGGCGGTGTGACGGCGTGACTACCCTTCACAGTGGTTGAGCCTGGAGTGACCGACCCATTATGCCAGGAGCCAAAGCTCTGGAAGCGGTGATCGAACTGAGCCGAAAAATAGACTCGATACGTATTTCCCGCCCCGCAGAAGTTACCACTTGTTGCCCAGCCGCTTACCGTACTGCTATTGTTGTTAATAGTAGCCTGCGCATCGCTATTACCGTTAGCACTGCCTGATACGTTAATGAGCATCGTAGCAGGCTTACTGGTAGGATAGGTGAAACGGCCCATTCCAGAACGCTGAGTGACCGTAAGTTCGGTTTGAGCACCCGAATCGAGCTTCACCATATAGTACCCTGCCGAAGCCGACTCGTTCGCGTGGGAGAAGGTCGAGACGTACTGATTCGGATCGGCTGCTGGTGAGGTCGTTACTGCGCCAACATAAGGCATGAAGGGGATATCACCATAGGCAGAACAACCAGCACCGCTGAAGTGGGTAAGGCTGAACCCCTTGATGTGTGATCCAGGATAGTAGTAACCACCGGACTGGTATTCTGTCGTGTCGGGACTCCATTGTACCATTCCAAACGGAACGTCAGCACCAGGGAAGTTGTCTCCGCCCCCACCTCCAGTACCGTAGTCTGTAGCTCCGGGCGCGGTCCCAACGAATGGGTTTACGTATTGCGCTGGCTCAGACGATGTAGAAACATGTGTGGCTTGTGCCGCATGTCTGATTGGTGCGGCGAGGACATTTCCTGTTGTCATGGCTTCATTGGCTATGAACAACGTAGCAATCAAGAAAATACTAGTAACTAATGAGAGGCTCAAACGTCGGGTATGCATCATGCTGTTCCCCCTTTGAACGCTCAGCAGCCATTTTACCATACCTTGGTGGACATCACAGTCAAGCTGCTGAGGAAAGCAAATCAAAAACTGCTGTACGAATTCCACATTTTGACTAGAGACATCACATCCTGTGAGTCTATTTAAGAATACTATATATATGGTTAGTTTGTCAAGTGTCCGAATTAACCTTGTCATCACATTGATTGTGCATGAGTTGCTTGCAAACATCAAGAATTTTCGAGTGCATCGAAAGGAGGTTTTGGCTGAGTTGTTACTCGTTGGAGTTTGAACCTGTCTATCGAATTGCTTGCGAACGATAGAACGTGGAAATGTTGTGAGTCTCTGAGGAGACTACAGCAGAGACTGTAGGTATGCCAAAGGCCGCATCAATGACCGCAAGAACTGCTCCAAGCGCGATAGCTGCTGTGCCTAATTCACCGATCAGAATGTGGGTCCCTTTCCATGCTGCTGGCAAACTAGAACACGAAGCGACGCTGCGAAGGGGGGCAAGAAGTATTTCGCCTGCACGGACAACGCTGCCATCAATTACTATGGCCGACGGATTGAACAAGTTGATGAGTCCCGCCAGTGCCATGCCAATACGTTCTCCCGCGTGTTCCAGTGCAGCAATACTAGCCGCATTACCATTTTGGGCAGCCTGAATCACGCTGGCTATATCAATATGAACATCCTCTATCGGTAGAGGTACCTCAGTGCTATCAGAAGGAAGACCTTGACGTTCCTGTACGAGTGCGCGTGAGATGCCTTGACGTGCGTCTTCGACAATTGCCCGTGCCCCTGCTAGCGTCTCCAAACAACCTCGGTTGCCACAAACACAGGGAGGGCCATTTTCATCAATCGTGATGTGCCCTAGCTCACCAGCACTATTGCTGTGCCCACGGTAAATATGCCCATTGATGATCAGGCCACCGCCAATGCCTGTGCCGATTTTGACATATGCCAGATCTGCATAGCCGCGCCCTGCACCATAGCGGCTCTCACTCAAGGCTCCCATATTCGCGTCATTATCTACATACAAGGGAACGTCAAAGGCTTCCTGCAATGCTTTCCAGATATCTACGCCATTCCAACCAGGCATATGCGGCGGTGAGCTTAACCTGTGAAAGGTAGCATCCAGAGGACCGGGAATACCAAGCCCAATGCCGACTACGCGCTTCCAGTCTAGGTGAGAAGCCTCCATGAGTGTACATACCTCGGAGGTGAGAATAGGCAAGCAAATCTCGGGGCCACATTCTGTGTCGAAGGCGCACGACTTTTGCGTCACGATCTTTGCTGCAAGGTTGGTAATGAGTATCGTGAGATGTGTCCGTCCAACATCTATCCCAATGACATAGCCTGCATCAGCATTGAAGTGAACAGTAATAGGACGGCGTCCCCCTACAGGCGAGGCATCTAAGAAGTTCCCTTCGTGGATAAACTCTTCTTGCAGGAGAACATCTATAATGTTGCTCACAGTGGTGCGCGAAAGCCCTGTACGCTGGGCGATCATAAATCGTGCGAGGGGGCCATGCTCACGAATACAATTCAAGACGAGCAAGCGATTAAGTTCACGAACGTACTGAAAGTCAGCACCTTGAGCTTTAGACTGACTATTTTGAGAGCGCATACTATGCACAAGACGTTGGATGGGTTGGTTCATAATACTGACCTCATGAAAAAAGCCTGGCACCCCTGAAGTTCGTTTATTTATGTTTCTTGATTATATATCAACTATAGCATAGCCTCTTCAGTCCGTCAATTATTAAATTAACAGGCTCACCATCCTTCACAAGGACGGTGAGCCTGATGTTCTTACGATACTTTGTTACTCTCTATCCCGATTGAGTGTCGGCAACACTTCGTTGACGAGCGTCGCAAGCGTTGTCAGTTCAGGGAAGCCGCCGCAGTTCAGCATAAAGTAATCAACACCGAGGTCGAGAAACGGTTGCATCTGTTCTAGTATCTGTGCAGGTGTGCCAACAAAAGCGTTTGCGGAACTCATTCCTCCCACATTCAACCCTTGAACTTCAGCCTCGGTTGGAGCGCACAGACAGCCGCCAAACCATGTACGGCGTAACGTCGCACTATCTCGTCCAACAGCATCACAGGCGCGTTCGCACTCTTCAACCTGTGTACGATAATCGTTGATACCTGTCCACGACACATTCCACCAGTCGGCGTGACGCGCCACCAGACGTAGCATACGCGGCTTAGAGCCACCAATCATAATCGTTGGTATCGGATCAGGCTTAGGTTCAGCATATGCGTTTCTGACCTGATAATGCTTACCTTCGATGGTTGCCTGCTTCTCATGCCAGAGAGCTTTGACGATTTGCAGCGTCTCCTCTAGCTCTTCGATACGTACCCCTGCTGAAGGAAAATTATAGCCATACGCCTGATATTCGTCCTCTTTCCAACCTGCACCAATGCCCAGGATAAAGTGCCCATCGCTCAGATATTGAAACGTCGTCGCCATCTTTGCCAGTAGCGCCGGATTGCGGAACGACTGACAAAGCACCGCATGTCCATAGTCGAACTCAGGATGTTGTGCCGCGTGATAGGTGAGTGCCGTCCATCCTTCGAGTAGTGAATTGTCGTTATATTGGAGATGATCGGTAAGCCATGCCGAGTCGAAATGACCCTTGATGATGTCGAACCCCTGATTGATCGAAGCTAGAAAAGGGCCGCGAACCTGTTCACGCGGCCCACTGGGAATTGTCCAACCGAACTGAATACGTGCCATGATACTTTCCTTTATTGTCAAAAACTTGCTTTACGAAATCGCTCTTTTCACACTATCGGCGTACACCTCGGCCTCTTCGCTCTGAATCGCCTCCAAAATCTTCTCGGCAACATATTCCGCGCTATCATCTCCTCGATACAATTTTCTTGCTATCATTGCAATTGTACCACCTTGGCTTTTATTAATAGCTCTTCCATGCTGATTTGTTAACCAGTGTACTCGTTCGCCCACTCGGTCCGAAAAGTCCAATGAGGGTACTGTGCCTGTAAGAAAGCACATGCTTGTGTCCATGTATCAACATCAACTAGTGTAAGTGGTAGTATTGAAGGGTGTTCATCTTGTGTCGTATAGCCCCAATGGAAGCCACATACTGGCTGAACTACCTGGGTCATCAACGCATCTGGACTCATAACTAAAAATGCATCAGCGGTCCAGATGATCCCTTTTTGTGGGGTAGATGGAGCGTCGAAGAAGGTAGGAGAAGGACCCCAAATCATATACGGCATATCGGCCTCTGCTAGCTGGGGAGGTTTATCCACGAATGCACCACTTTCAATGCCATGATATCGAATGATTTGTATCCATCCAAAGATGGCATTGTACCCTTCACCTTCAAAAGCAATTGAGGCACGACAAATTGGGAAACCTTGAGCAATGTCTGGTGAATATTCAAGCAAAGAACGATCAGGCCCAGAAATCAATCCATAGCCCCAACGATATGGATCGCGATTGACCGCATACTCAACGGCTACCGTTCCGCTCTTGTCTCGAACATGGAAAGGAATAGTTATGTTCATGAAATAAATTCCTTCTCTACAATAGCATTTTCAACATGACGTATTTATACAACGTACTCTACCACAATCCCACTGAGGGAAATTGTGTGAAAATCACTACTCCTTTTGCTCAAACACTTCAATTGCTTCGGCGGCTGTAGGAGGTTTGAGTACGTTATTGTCAGCAAAATCTTGTGCCTGTGGATAGCTGCTTCCACGAATATCCTCTGCCGCTTGTTTGATGTCATAGTTTGTTTTCCGCAGCCCAATTTCGGGGCCGACTAAAAGCCAGTAGGCTGCTGGTTCACCATAGGGCATTCCTACGCTGCCAGCGTTTACAATCTCTTTATTGTCCAGGTGTCGGTCAAACTGCATATGTGTATGCCCACACACGATAATGCTTTGCACCACTCCAAGCAGTATTTCTCGTAGTCGTGCCTCTGGTGTAGCAACCGTAATAATTTCTTCATCGCTACGTGGAGAACCATGACAGAATAGCACGTCCCCCAAGTTATCAATTGGAAGAATCGCTTGCTCTGGAAGCTGTGCAAGAAAGTTCCTATGACTGTCCTCCAGTTGTTTTGCAGTCCAGAGAGTTGCCTCTCGAACGTCTTCTGGCAACGTTGGGTCGAGTGGAAGACCATCGAAAGCTGTAACTACTTCACGATCAGCGTTGCCTCGAATGAAATGAACCCTGTTCCCAAGGCTCAGCAATCGTTCCAATGTTGCTCTCGGCATGGGGCCTGAAACGATATCACCACCGACGAGGATTAAGTCGGGTGAAACCCCATGAATTTCCTCAAGAACAGCGTTTAATGCTGGTAAATTTCCATGTATATCATAGATAGCTGCAACCTTCATAAAGCCACTCCTCTTAACCATAATATTACTTTACCCGAAACATAGCCCATTTTGAGTGCAAAGAGAAGGCAAAATATATGCTTGTAGCATAGTCAGTAGCTTTGCTGAAGATTTTTGATTCCTCGGTTGACTTCTCTCACAAAACAAGAGAAAATAAGTAACAATAACTATAAATACAGATTTCTTTTTTGACATGAAAGGACTTGATGAATGCAGGTCATTTTTGCAGGTGGAGCAAGTGGCGTTGGCGCGAGTTGTGTTGCTATCGAACTTGCCAATCAATGGATTGTCGTTGATGCTGGTGTGCGTGTAGACCGTAAAGCAGACCCTTTGCCCGATCTAGCGTTATTAGAGGGTAAGGATGTACGCGCGATCTTTGTCACACACGCGCACGCCGACCATATCGGTGCCTTGCCGCTCATTCATCAAGCGTTTCCTAACGCCCCCATCTTCGCTTCCCGTGCTACTGGTCTGCTCATGGAGGTCATGCTTGCCGACGCGCTGAAAATCATGACGCGCCGTGCCGTCGAAGAGATGGAACTACCACTCTTCCCACAGGAGATGGTTGCAAGTATGCTGAACATGGTACGTCCACTACCCGTCGGAGAGTCTATCACGCTCGCGGAACTCCCTGGCGTTACGGTTCATGCCAGCCGCGCAGGACATATCGCTGGTGCGGTAAGCCTCGGTTTCAAAGCACCTGATGGCTCCCTTGTCGTCTCAGGTGATATCAGCATAACTCCACAGCGCACAGTGCTTGGCGCGGTTGCACCCCCCATGAAAAGTTGTGACCTGCTTATCTTAGAGTCAACCTATGGAGCGCGTTTACATCCTAATCGACAAGGTGAGGAACAGCGTCTGGCCCAGGCCGTTGCCGATGGTCTCGCACGTGGCGGACATGTGCTTATTCCCTGCTTTGGTCTGGGACGTGGGCAAGAACTCGTACTGTTATTGCAAGCAGCGCAGGACAAAGGCCAGATTCCACAATTCCCCATCTATGTCGATGGACTGGTACGCCGCGTATGTTCAACCTACATGCTCTTACCGGAGGCACTGACCCCCACTCTGCAAAGACAAATCCGCAAGGGCTACACGCCTTTTACTGGTCCCAACGTCTCGTTTGTGCGTGATGAGCGTGACCGCGAACGCATTCTTGCGGGTTCCCCTGCTTGTATCGTCTCTAGCTCTGGCATGCTCACGGGTGGCCCTAGCGTCTGGTTTGCCGAGCGACTCGTCTCGAACCCCAATGCCTCTATTCTGATTACTGGCTATCAAGACGAAGAGTCGCCGGGGCGAAAACTGCTTGACCTTGCCGAGCAAAAGAAAAACACTCTGGACCTGAATGGCACAGCTTTCCAAGTCCAGTGCCAGGTCGCGAAATATAGCCTCTCTGCACACGCCGACGGTGGCGAATTAGCATCGTTTGCCGCCTCTGTACATCCCAAACAAGTCGCGCTTGTGCATGGCGATGAAGACGCACGTCTGGCACTCAGGAGCAGATTGACCGATACCGAGGTGCTTTTACCCACCAATGGCTCTGCAATTGCTGTACAACATGGCAAACGTTCCTCATCCAGAGCAGCCACGACAGAGGGCGTCTCACTGTCAAAACTTCCTACAGGCATTGGTCAGGATAGAACGTTCGAGTGGAAGTATGTCGAAGAGCTATGGCATGCGGTGACACAGGTTCCTTCATTGCGTATCGTCACGGCACGCGAACTCGCTCTCGTCTGGTATGGACAGATTGTACAGGCTGCTCAGGACGAAGAGGTGCTGGAAGATGTAACACGCGACATTATGTATGTCCTTGCCGAAGACTATGAGCAGAAATACTTTGTGCGCCAGAATGCCCTCACCGAAGCCTACCGTGTGCGTGGGCAGCGTGAAGAGTCGCCACAGGATGTTATCACCGACCTTGTGGGCCAGATATTCCTGCTGCAAGTCAACTTTGACAGTACCAAGCCCGCTCTCTGCCGCGCTATCGAGCCTGTCGCCTCTGTGCGCGTCTCGTTACCACGTAGCGTCTCATACGAACGGGTACGTTATCCCTTCTCCGCTCTGCTCGACGCACTAGGACCAGTCCCACAGGATAAAGAGGACATCCCACACGGCGTTCTACTCGAAGAACTGGTACGTGCCGCACGACGCATCCGTAGAACAATCTCGCCATACGCGATGGCCCGACAATGCCGTGATGGAGCCTCCTATACGCTCGGCGATATGTGCGAGATAGCTGGTGTTTCCGCGCAATCGCTAGAAGAACGTCTTGCGGTTGCGAAGGTTCTGCATAAATACCCACGTCTCTTTATGCTCAAAACAACCTTTATGGAGGGCGACGGAACGGCACTTTATTGTCTCGCTCCCGAATGGCAAGAGGCCCTCTCAGAGCCAGAGGAGCAGATGCGCCCCGACCAGCATGGCATTCTCAGTATCATTGAACGCCACATTGGGTCGCCCTCCGATCTCTACAAACGGAGTGTTGACCCCGAAACGGGTGATGTCACTCTCGCGTTTCATTTCCCCGATGTGGCATGGCTACAATACCAGGACGCTTTGGAAGATGCCGCCGAGGAAGCAGGCATTATGATTACCATTGCTCCCAACGCTCATCAAGGCATGCTCTCAGCAATAGCACGCAAACTGCTCCCGCAGGGATTATCGACGCGTGGCGGTCCCTCGTTATATCCCGAACATCGCCAGCTTCATCTTGCCTACATTGGGCAAGCGTCTCAATCGGCTATTACAGAGGCACAAAAACAGTTCCACGAAAAAACAGGTTGGGAAGTACAGTACACTGGTGATGTGATTGCAACCACTTTGCTGGAAGCTGAAAAGAGTCCGGCGCCACCAGTCAGTGAGACACCTATTGCTACTGCGCCACAAAAAGCACCCAATAAGAGACGCTTCAACCAACAGTTAGCCTTGCAGGTTGCTCAGCATGAACTGAGCAAGCTCCCCGGCTACTACAAAACGGGTGCCGATGTCAACAATGCCATCTTGATACCGCGTTTCTACTTTCCCGATGTTGCCCAGACGCGCTATGCCGACCTGTTCGCGCAGTTAGAAGCAAAGACTGGTTGGAGTGTACAGCTCTATCCAAGTATCAATCAGAACGCTCTCATGGACATGGCTCTACAGGTGTTGCCCGCAGGTCTCGTGAGCAATAACACACCATCCCTCTACCTGAGCCAGCGTATCGTAAGCGTGGTATGTTCGGGTACGAGTAGTACGGAGGAGATAGCGGCAGCCAAACAGCGTTTCGAGGAAGAGACAGGCTGGCAACTTGAGATGCTGCTACCTGCCCAGCAGCAAGCTAATGGTGTCGTTTCGCAAGGCGAGGCAATGGCAATGGCAACTGCTCTCTTTAGCGATGCCAGTGATTTCTATCGCGTGGGAGTAGATACAAACCGCAAAGTTCTCTGGCTTCACTTCCACTTTCCTGATGCCGCTCGTAAACGCTACGCCCAGCAATTCCTGGACCTTGAAGCGCAAACAGGCTGGCATGTAGACCTCCACGCCAACGCGCACCAAAAAGCCCTCGTCGATGTAGCACGTCGCCTCTTGCCCGATACTGTTGGTATTGTGAGCAAATCTCTCCGCCAGGAAAACAAAACTCTACGTCTTACATGTACAGCTAGCATCAGCAATACAGGCTTGGACGATATTCAAGAGCGTTTCTTGAAAGAGACAGGTTGGTGCCTTGATGTTATGGCGACGGTGAGAGCGTAGCGTAATCACTTTTTCTCAGGTAGTGGAAAGCCTTCCCGTGTCCTCACACGTACAAGCAACACAGGGCATGGTGCATGATCGACCACAAAGCGTGCGATATGCCCAATTGATTTGGGACCGATAACAGGACCTCCACTCTGTGGTGAACGTGGGCAAATCACTACAATATCTGCGTTCCATTCTGCTACATAATTGACGATCACTCGCTCCGGCTGCCCTTTCCGATAGAGTGTCTCAGCTTCAGGATGGTGTATATGAGCCTCAGCCAGAATTTCCTGCGCCGCCTCTTCCTCTGCCTGACGCATCTTTTCAATTCTCGGTGTATCAGGGTTTGAACGACGTAGCAATGGACCAGTGCGACGCTCCATCTCGCGCTCTGGTCGCGTGTCGATAACGTGAATGAAACTGAGTGTGTGTGTGTCAGTGGTGATGAGTGTTGCAATTGCGTTGCTGATCTGCTCTAAATTTGTACCATCCAGGCAACATAAAACACGCATACTATGCCTCCTTTGGAATATCAATGTGGCAGTAATAGCCAGATAGTCAAAGCACCTACAAGCAGCATGATAGGTGTCACAAGAATACCAACCTTGAAGTAGTCTAGTCCCGAAACATCAAGGTTGCGCTGGCGCAAGATGAGCAACCAGAGTACGGTTGCGAGTGAGCCAACCGTTGTCAGATTTGGCCCTAAATCGCATCCAAAAATCGTTGCTGCGATAAAACCGTAGCGCACACCAGCAGGCGCATGTTGCACAGTGTGCAGGGCCGAGTTGAGGACAACCGCCATTGGCACGTTGTTAATGATATTTGTACCCAGCGTCGCACCTAGCGTCCCAATCATGACTGCACCAAAACTATTGCCGCCTGAAAGATGCAACAACAGGCGACCAAACTGCTCGGTCAAACCCGTACTCTCAATGGCCTGTACAAGAATAAACATACCCGCGATAAAACCGAAGATCGACCATGATACCTGCTTACCCGTATTCCTCAACGTTGTCTGTTTCCAATACAGGGCACCCAGTAAGAGCAACAATGCCCCACTTAAAGCCACAATTGAGAGTGGTATCTGTGTTGCTGAGGCAATAATGTACGCGATTACCACCAGCATAAGCACCACGCATACGTAGCGGAAATAGCCAACATGTTTGATAGACTCGGTGGTCGATGGTAAACGCTTGATGTCGAATGTACCCTGTAACTGCCGACGATAGAGCAGGAAAAATACTCCTACATTGATGCTGATCACAACCAGACTGGGGATGAGCAAGAGGCGCAGAAACGTGAACAGGTCCAGAGGATACTTAGAAAGTACGATAATATTGATGGGATTGCTAACAGGTAAAATAAACGATGCCGTATCCGCAATGAACGTGCATGCAAATAAAAATGGAAGCACAGGCAGCTTGAGTCGTGTCACTAGCGTATAGACAATTGGTGTAAGGATTAGTGCGGTTGCATCATTTGAGAGTATCATCGAAATCAACATCCCCAACAGAAATGTGTTGAGAAAGAGTCGTCGTGAACTCTTGCCAGAGAGCCGCGCCGCCTGTACCGCAAGCCAATCAAAGAGACCTGCGACCTCTGCTAATGCTGAAAGGCTCATCATACCGAGAAAAAATAAAAAGGTGTTCCAATCCTGGAAGAGCGTCATGAATGCACTCGTGGGTGTTATAAGTCCAAGCACCAGTAATAAACCCGCGCCAATCAGCGCAAATGTCGCCTCATTTAGCTTGAATGGTCGCAGCATAATACCAAGTAGCGTGAGGACAGCAATGATGACAATAAGTACCACTTTTGCCAGCATTGGTACATGAAAAAATAAGAACATAAGGTTTCCCTTGCATAGAATAGAGCATACAGGCATTGATACTATATATACGCTTTGAGAAGGAGAAAGAAACAGCAGAACGCCCTCACGTCAATAAGATCATGTGGACAGGCATTGACGGGCGTGTAGGGGCTTTATTCATAACGCCCCTCGTGCCAATAGACCATGTTGGCAAGGATTGAAGACCGTCTCCGCCCTCTCTTCCCCCAGAAATGTCAAAGGGGGTTGAACCATCGTTCTCCGCCCTCCAGACGGGTTGTTTGCCTACAGGGTGTAATGAATTAGACCTCTACGCGTCGTGTCATCTCCTATATGTAGGGGAGACCCTTGCGGTTCTCCCTGTACATCTCGCAGATTTCATTGTTGCGGTGGTTGCCCATAAGGATTCGGATACGGTCCCTGTTGATTAGGCTGTTGTGGTTGTCCATATGGATTAGGTTGCGGCTGTTGTGGTTGTCCATAGGAAGTAGGTGATTGCCCGTAGGGGTCAGGCTGTTGTGGCTGTGGTTGTCCATAGGGTGTTTGCGGCTGTCCATAAGGGTTAGGTTGCGGCTCACCAGTATAAGGCGTCTGCTGAAACGGTCCCGGTTGTGGCTGATAATTTGGTGGCACTGGTGGGTACTGCTGTGGGTACTGCTGTGGGTACTGCTGTGGGTACTGCTGCGGATATGGTTGCTGTGGATACTGTGCCGCTCCTTGCTGGGGGTAGGGATACTGTTGTGGTGGTAGTCCATTTATTGGCATGCCCCCAAATGGTGCTGGCGTAATCATTGCAGTCCTCTTCTTCTTAGGCAAGAAGAACGAGCCAACAGCAAGTAAGAGACCAACGATAATCAGCGCAATACCAATACCCCACTGATTGTGATTATAGCCCTGTGTGTCAGCAGCATATTCGGGTGTCTTGTACATTGTCTGGCCGTTGGTGGCACTCGCGGTAATTTCTACAACCTTTGCTGCATTCCCTAATAGATGTGTGCCAAGTGTTGAAGTGACATCGACTGCTGTTGTCTCACCTGGGTCGTACACAAAAGAAATAGTATCACCATCTGCAAAACTACTTATCTTAGGCGTGAAATTATCTTCATGAACGATATAGAGTGCTGAATTGCCCTCCATTTGCAAATAGCCTGTGCCATTCGATGAAACATAATGTGCGATGTTTCCCTGTGGGGCACTCTTATAACTTGTTTGACGCGAACTCAGTCCGTAGATAAGTCCTGCTATTACCAGGAGTACCCCGATGATAATAAGGGCGAAAAATGCCGGTGAACGCTGCTGCATGAATTTTTCCTGCTCCTTTTCGTTGCTTCTTTAGCAGAGGTTATAGCACAAATTCCTTGTCTATAAAAAATGTCGCTGTACGACTTACACCACCATTTTACTGCATCTGTCTACAGAATTTTAGTGCGTACCTCACATCGCTTGTGTGATGTGTATCACTGAGGATTCTGCACATCACATTTTATAACGTAGAGACTCGACGTAAGTACATCGTTGTGGTAATATCGATAAAACTTTGGCGACATGCCAGGAAGGATACGTCGGTCTGTGTATTTGAAACGACTAGAGATGCTGGGCTTCAAGAGCTTCGCGACACGTACATTGCTTGAATTTAGCCCCGGCATAACGGCGGTGCTTGGACCAAATGGTGCGGGAAAATCGAATGTCGCCGACTCGATGCGTTGGGTTCTGGGTGAGCAGAGCATGCGTCAGTTGCGTGGTAAGAAGAGCGACGATATTATTTTTGCTGGTGCCAGCGGACGTGCCGCTTTAGGCATGGCCGAAGTTTCCTTGACGCTTGACAATAGCACTGGCTGGGTGCCCTCTGACTATAGCGAAATTACTGTTACACGTCGCAGCTATCGTTCCGGTGAAAATGAATACCTGATTAACAAACAGAAAGTTCGTCTCAAAGATGTCCTCTTGCTACTGGCACAGGCCCGTATCGGTCATGACTCCTACACTGTTGTCGGGCAAGGCTCAATTGATGCCGCTCTCAGTCTACGTGCCGAGGAGCGACGCGGCCTGTTCGAGGATGCGGCTGGTATTCGTCCCTTTCAAGTGCAACGGGCCGATGCCGAAAATCGTTTGAAGCAGACCGAGCAAAACCTTGAGCGTCTGCGTGATATCGTCAACGAGATCGAGCCACGCCTTGCACCACTCGCTGAACAGGCACGCCGCGCTGCCGAATATATCCAGATCAACGGTGAACTACAAGAAGTTGTCTCGACATGGTATGCCTTACAATGGCGTCGTCTATGTGCCACGCAAGAGCGTGCCGAACAGGGAGAGCAAGAGCAGTCCGCACAGGTACGGCAGCTAGAACAATCCGTCCACGAATTACAAGAGCAAGGTAATGCCCTCCGTGCGAAACGCCAACAGACGCAGACACGAATAAGCACGGCGCGACAGTCCTACAACGACGCCAATAGTGCTATGCAAAAGCATGAACGCGACCTCGCGATAAGTCAGGAGCGCGTTGGAAGTTTAGAGCAACAACGCACCGATATTCAGCAAGAAGAACGCCGACTCCGTGAACGTCTGATCGCTGCCCAAAAGAAGACGGTTGACCTTGAGGAACAGTGTGATACCGCAGACGAAGCTGTAGACAACGAAGCGGCAGCACTGGCAACCCTCGAAGTCCAGGTCTCGAAGGCGCAAAAAGAATATGAGATTGACGAGCGTCGTCTACGCACCGCGCAAAACGATCTCATTCAAATACAGGCGCGTCTGGGGTCAAGTCAAACAGAGTTAGGCCGCACGCAAAAGCAACTTGGTGAGCGCAACCGCACGCTTGCCACCCGCAGAGATACGATTGCTTCCACGCAACAATCGCTACGTACTCTCGAAACTCGCCTTGTCGAAGAGCGTGCTACCCTGAGTACAGCGCGGCAAGAGGAGCAACAGGTTACACAGCGTAAACAGGCTCTAGGTCGTGCCATCGCCGACGCACAGCAAGAGGTCGAGCGGCTCAAATCGTCACTCGCTGAGGCGGAACGCCAGAAACGTACCGTTACCGACCGCTTGAATATGCTGAAAAATTGGCGTCAGAGTCTGAGTGGCTATAGCGATGGTGTACGTAGCCTTCTACGTACACCAGCCGGAAAGATATCTGGTTTGCTTGGGCCTATACCACAGCTTGGCGTTGCCCCGTCAGGCTTGGAGACCGCTTTAGAAGCGGCCTTTGGACCGTTTATGCAGGCCGTTGCCGTAAAGACTATAGATGATGCATACCACGCTCTCTTGTTTCTACAAGAGTCTGGAAAAGCGATGGTGGTATGGTTAGAGCGTGAGGATGATGATAATGACGAAAGCACACTCTCTATCCAGAGTCAGGAAGAAGAGGTCGTCCTACATCGCTTCCTGGCAGAGCAACCAGACCTACGCGATGCTGTTGTCGGCTTTGCGTGGCGGCATATCCAGTGTGACCCACGCTACACAACATTGTTTCAACGAATACTGCGTGGTATTGTGATTACCCGTACCGTGGATGCAGCACAGACGTTACTAGCGTGGGCCTTACCGCTCAGCCTTTCGTCCATGAGCGACTTGCCCTTTACCTCAATCGTCACTACAAAAGGCGAGATACTGCATGTGAACGGCTGGCTTACCAGTGGTGGCAAAGAGAGTGGGCAACAGGGCTTGCTTGCCTACGAACGCGAACTGCGCGAACTTCCGCAGAAAGTAGAGCAACAAAAAACGTTTATCGACCAGCTCAATAGCATGTTGAGCGAAGCACAACGTACACAGGAGGGACGCCGTGCGGAGCAGAACGCCGTAGACAAAGAACTCCAAAAGCTGGCAAGCCGTATCAATGATGCAAATCGAAGCGTGAACACATCACAGCGCGAACTGGAACGCACAAACACAGAAATACAGCTCGCAGCCTCTGTCGAGCAGCAACTTGCCGCCGAAGTTGTAGGCTTGGAGCAAGAGGTAGTCGCGGCCCAGCAACGAGTTCAGGCACACGAAAAATCACAACGCGAGATAGCAGGACGAGCGGAAGAACTGCGCTACGAGATGGAGGAACGCGCCACCGCCTATCGTCGTCAACAAGATCAACTTGGTCATGCACGTACCAATGTTGCCGTGAAGCGTCAAGAAGCTAAAGCATTACAGCAACAACTTGCGGTCCAACGTACACAAGCACAAGAACTAAAAAGCATGGTTGAGCAACAGGTGACGCGTCGCAATGATGCTGAGCAGCGACAACAGGGAGTGCAGGAAACAATCACGCTACAACGTCTTGAGCTAGAAAAAGTAAAGACCAGTGTGCAGACATTAGGCGATGCCCTCAAAGTGCAAGAAGCTGAATTGACACAGGACGACCAACAGATTGCTACTGTCGAGCAGCAACGTACTCAAGTGCAGCAACGCATGACCGAGCAAGAGTTACTCTATCGTCGTTCTCTGCTTGAGAGTCAAAAGGCACACGATGCCGTTACAACACTGCTTGAACAACTGCGCGAAGAGATGGGCATCGAGGACCCGCAAGAGTTAGCAAAATACGAGTCGCGTGATATGTCTACTCCTGCCGAAAATAGTGATGGTAACACATCACAAAACAATGGTTTGCTTTCAGAGGAGGAAGAGACGCAACTACGACGCTTACGGCGACGTGTCGATGCGCTACGTGCGCGTCTCAAGGCTATGGGAGGCTATGATAGCACAGCACCACAACTTTACGAAGAGACGCGCACCCGTTTTGAATTTCTCTCCACACAGATTAGCGATATGGAGCAAGCCGCATTACAACTGCATGCCATCATCAATCAGCTTGATACGACGATGGCGCGACAATTCGAGGTCACATTCCAGGCTATCAACGCACGTTTTCGCGAGCATTTCACGGCACTTTTCAATGGAGGTACCGCTCGTCTCGAACTCGTCACCGTGAAATCCGATGAAGAAGGTTCTACGCCTTCCGCTGGAATGCCAGCCGGAGTTGATGTGATTGTGCAACCACCGGGGAAAAAAGTGCAGGACCTCTCGCTACTCTCCGGTGGCGAACGTGCCCTCGTATCTGCCGCCCTACTTTTTGCGCTCTTAGAGATCAATCCGCCGCCGTTCTGCCTGCTTGACGAGGTAGATGCCGCCCTCGACGAATCGAACGTAATGCGCTTCTGTGACATCTTGAAGCGATTGGCACAACGCACACAGTTCATCGTGATTACGCATAACCGTGTCACTATGACAGTAGCGCAAGTCTTGTACGGTGTCTCGATGCGCGAAAGCATCTCGCGCCTTCTATCTATGAGGGTTGAAGAGGCTGTGACTGCGGGTGATCGCTAGTAAATATTGTCGCTATAATTTTTTTAGGAAGGTAAGTGACTGCTTGCAACTCTTCCCAGGAAAACCAACGTGGCATTTTGTCTCCGTAGCGGATGTAAGGATGCTCACTTTCGGCTGTAAGTGTTCCTCCGACAATACTTCCTCTGAATATTGTTGTTAAACTATGGTACGGTTTTTCCATTTGTATAATCTCATTGATATCAAGCAAAGACCCAATGTGAACGTGCAACCCTGTTTCTTCCCGAAACTCCCGAATGGCAGCCCCATGAACCGATTCGCCAAACTCTACACCACCACCAGGAAGATACCATGAAATAGGAGAGTCATTAGTATTGTAGTGAGGAACGAGCAATATCTTACTGTCTTGTATGACTACTATAGCTGCTCGAACCCTAATCATGTTAGACACAATATTTTTCCTCCATTTTTGGTATAAAAAATGTTGACAAAGCGCAAAGGTTATGGTAGTATACATCGTGTCAAGAGAAACCGCCTGCATGTGCAGGTGAGCTGGTGACTATAGCGAAGAGGGTACACCCGTTCCCATCCCGAACACGGAAGTTAAGCTCTTCAGCTCTGATGATACTTTGGGGGCAGCCCCACGGGAAAATAAGAAGTTGCCGTCTCACCCGCCCACTCAGGCGGTTTTTTGTATAGTAGTAAATCTGAGGGATTGGAAAACTTGCCTCGGCAAGTTTTCCAATCCCTCAGATTTACTACAGATGTTTACATCTCCTTCAACGCCTGTACCAGTGTATCTATCTCCTCTTCCGTGTTGTAAAAACCGGTTGAGACGCGCAAAGAGTTGTTTGACGGAATGTTGCGAATGTAGATATTGTGGGCATCATGTAACTTTTGCACAACCTCGGTTACATCCAAATCGCCAAGCCTGAAGCTGATTAGTCCGCTCATTCCTGCCTGTGGTGTGAGCATCTCGATTGTAGGTATCTTCTTGAGGGTGTTGTAAGCATAGGCACTGAGCATTTTGATACGCTCAAACATCCACCCGTACCCGACAACTTCGTCCATCCACGTCAGGACGGTTGCCTGTCCTGCGAGAGCCGCTGTCTGGCGTCCACCAACTTCAAAACGTTGTGCGTAATCCGCTAGCTCCCACTCAATCCCAGGCTCATGCTTGACCGACCAGTAGCCAACATAGGTTGGCGCGATATAATGTAGCGATGCGCGATTGACATACAATGCACCCGTTCCGTCGGGTCCACACAGCCACTTCTGCATAGGGATGGCATAGAAATCGGCATCCAAAGCTTTCACATCAATAGCAATGTCGCCTGCCGACTGAGCACCATCTATGAGTACAGGAATGCCTCGTTCATGTCCAAGTCGGGTTACTGTGGCGACATCAAGGACGACACCAGTGGTCCAGGTGACGTGTGAAAGGACGATCATTCGTGTACGTGGCGTGATAAGCTGCTCGATAGCTTCAACAACAGGCTGATCTGCTAAAGGGCCGAGATCGGCAACGCGAATAACAATGCCGTAACGGTCCCTAAGCTGATACAGTGGTGCAAGCGCACTGATATGCTCGTGGTTGGTTGTGATAACCTCGTCGCCTTCTTGCCAGTTGATACCATGACTTACAACGTTCATACCCTCGCCAGTGTTATCAGTAAGGGCGATCTCCTCTACATCTGCATTGAGGAGATGGGCAGCGCGGGTGCGAGCCTCACCATAGACGACCCTCATTTTCTCGAATGCCTCTGTACCCAAACGTCCATTCCGCAGTTCGTACTGTAACCGTTCCTGCATCGCCTGTACGACGCCTGTCGGCATCGGACCGAATGTGCCATTGTTGAGATAAATACGCGATGTTGCCGCTGGCATTTCCTGGCGAATCCGCTGAATGTGCGAGAGATTGGTTGTACTGGACAAGATGTAGCTCCTTATGTGTAGCTTAAACGAAGATGGATAATAAAAATACGCTGGACGTAATCTGTCTTTAAAGTATATCATTTTGTGCTATGCTCATTTATAAAAGCTAAGACTTTTTGTATGAAGGGAGATAGCATAACATGCGTATCCGCAACTACCGACCAGAAAACTTGCCCACAATTATACAGATTCAACAATCCGCTTTGACTACAGATGGTTCTACCGTACCACCAACCTCAGTTGAGGAGTGGCTGACAAATCCTGACATGGATGCACTTGCCAACGCCTTTGTGATTACCGATGACGACGATGAACTCAATGGATGGGGACAGGCTGGCACACTTGATGGCCTTTCAGGTGAAGTTGTCGGTTATACTACGTTGACACTCTTTCAGGATAAGGATGGCTACCATTTTTTATGTCAAGGTGCAGTGCATCCACAACAACGGCAACAGGGAGCGGGCCGTCTCTTGCTCGTTGGTGCATTGAATCGTGCGCGTATCTTAGCTGCTGAGTTTGAGTTCGAGGCGGAACAAGAAGGTATCCCCATCTACTTTGAAGCACTGCTACCTGCACGCGAGACCCTATCATCACAACTTGCGGAAAAGTGCGAATTGCAAGCCGTAGCGGACGTTCAACAAAATGACATGCAATTGTACAGACGCGAGCTATGGTAGTTGCATTTATGAAGTACAAATAGATCCTAGCCTGACGTGCATCTGCACGTCAGGCTAGGATCTATTTGTACTTCCCTTACACTTTCACGAAATCGGTTTTTACAATGTGCGTTCCGTCGGAAAGTTGTTCTATCGTATAGTCATCGAATAGCACTGGATCGGCTTGTTGCAGACAGAGGAAGGCACGTAGCCCTAGCTCGCGTATTTCGACCTCGGCATGTGTACTTGCTCGCTCCTCGATGAAGTGCCGCCATGCTCGCACGTTGCCTGTGACGACAATAACCGTTTCTGTTTCGTTTGGCAAAACAGAACGTGCGCTTTGTCGCACTTTTTTGAGCAGGTCGGTCTTAGCTTCGGCACTCAGAATGTTTACACCCGCTTTCTGCATTTCCAAAAGTCGATTTGTGAGCGTAGCATATTCATCCGCAGCACGTTCGATACGTTGCAAGAATTGAGTATGAAGCAAATCATCGCCTTGATATTCTGGTCGCTCGACGAAACGAAGCGTTCGTCCTCCTACATAGCGCTGACTCAGTTGGGAGTTGTGTGTAATAATGCCGTTTGCTACAAAGTTATGGTTTGGTGCCTCCATCTCGATATCATAAGTCATTTGCTTTCCGGCATAGACGACTGAAACGATTTTCACTGATTTTGGAATAAGCCGTGCTTTTCTTTCTAAAGGGCGTGTAGCACCATTTAATTCTTCCTGCTTTCTGCCAAATATCTCGATGTATTCCTCTTCGTGATGATTTACTTTGAGGTGACAGGGACGGCAAAGTGTGACCAAATTGTCTGGATCACTTGCAAGATCAAGTCTTGCCCATATTGGCAGTACATGATGAATAGTTAGTTCCTTACTATTTTTTCCACAAAGACGACAGAGGGAGTTGTCACGAACGTAGATGCCCGGACGTAATTTCTTCACATTACGCCTTAACATAATACCTTTTGCTGTCGTACCCCCCTTCCAACGGTGATTCTTCTCTCCTTTCATATGCTCACTCATTTTTGCACGCCTCTCTACACTCAATGATGCACCCGTTTTGTATCGCTTTCCTGTATTCCACGGAGACACACCAATAGTCCATGAACCTAACGGTTTTTGTAATCCATGCTTACTTATCCAGGAGCGTATTGTATGCTTAGAAACACCAGCTAGAGATGCCATCTCTTCATGAGATAAACCTTTGGTTATATAGTGTTCATATAACCAATTTGCATCTTTATACATATATTGACCGTTTACCATGATCTCTGCATCTGATTTTTCGTAAACTGCGAGTCCAGATGGAGATACTAACAAACTTCCCACAATATCTTGTAGAGGTTGCCAACCATCTTTGGTCAAAAAACGATGTTCCTTTGTTGATGTAATGGTTTTTCCGTCAGCGAGTGTGACCCTGAAAACAGGTTTTGTACCAGAACACACTATAGATTTTACCTTGCCTGTAGTAAACGTACCTGTTTGCTCGTCAAGACAACGAAGACGAAGTAGTTTAATTCGAGAACGACCATGATGCGTTTTTGTCATTGCATAGAGGTCATCTAAGCGACGTTTCTTAGAACCATCTGGCTTGCCGTTCCTCCATTTACTACTATAGATAAAAGTATCTCCTGTAAGGCAGTACCCGAATCCAGACCTGTGTCGAATCAGTTCGTGTGTCACGCTACGTGAAATACCATAGAAGAGGAGGCTGTAGTTCGCATGCTCGAAGACGGAGCCGTGACCGGAGGATTTGAGATTATCAAAATAGCGTTTGGCCTGTTCATTCATCGAACGCTTCGGCCCAAAACTCATGTAACAGACCTGACCCGCGATTTTGCATAGCTGCGCTCCATCAGGTAGAGAGGTTGGATCGTTTATGTACTCCGAGAAATTGAGGGAAGAGTCAAATCCGTTAAGAAAGCCTGTTAAACCTGCTATATGTGTGCTAGGGTGTGCAAGCACAACAACACCTGGTTTGGCTAGATATGGCACTCCACCCGCTGAATTGGACACCTTGGAGTCGATTGTGGCAAAACCCGACTCAGCACTGCCCCCCAGTTCTCGAAAGAGTAGCTCGATATCGACTGTAGACATAAATGATCTCCTTACATAACTTACTATTCAGTTTACCAATTGCCTACAGTCTAACAGGTTAAATTCTTCTTGACTACTGGTTTTCTGGCTGTTCGGGCGGAGGTGATGCAAGAAGTTTATTGAGTGTAGCTTTGCGAATGCGATACGCCTGTCGCTCACCCCGATGTGGTAGGGGAATAGCCTCGAGTACTCCATTTTTGATCCAACGTCGTACCGTTGTGTCGTCTACGCGTAACTGCTTCGCAACCTCTCGCACAGTGAGCAAATCTCCGTCTTCGTATATCATGGTGGAGTTCTCTTTCTGGTCCTGTACTGATGTACGGTCAGACCGTTGTGCTGTTCAGCCCATTAAAAAATTTCGTCGGTCATTTCTGGACTAATTACATGATATCTATTTGACTATAACAACGAGCATCCTGTTTTTTAGTAACTTGTACTCTGAACTTGGTACTGCGGTTGCTGCATGTGTGTTTCGAGTACAAGTTACATCTGCGAATTCGTTGCTGTTTGGCGTTTATTTCTCTTTAGCCACCAATCATTGACATACTGCGGCTTGCACGTTTGAAGCGTTTATCACCAATATAGTGCTTTAGCTCTTTCTTCCACACTGCCTGACGAAGCGTGTCTGCGAGTGCTTCATCATCTGTATTCGCACGCACAACGGCACGTAGATCGGTCTCATCAGTAGCGAAGAGACAGGTGCGAATCTGTCCGTCGGCGGTGAGGCGAATACGGTCACAGGTGGAGCAGAATGGCTCACTGACAGGATTGATGAAACCTACTTCGCCAATACCGTCACTGAACGTGTAGCGGCGTGCGGTCTCCGAGGGGTCGCCGGAAGTAATTTGTACGAGAGGTCCGTATGCTGCTTCGATAATTGCTTTGATGTCGGCACCAGCTAGGATGTCTTCTCTGCGCCACGTCTGGTCGGCATCGAGCGGCATAAACTCGATCCAGCGCATCACATAGGCTTTGTCGCGTGCGAAGCGCACGAAGTCGAGTACCTCATCTTCGCTATAACCACGAATGGCGACAGCGTTGATCTTGATAGGATGAATAGAAGGGTATTTCCCGACTTCTTCCAAACCCTCTAATACACGATCAAGCTGGTCACGGCGTGTCAGTTGTGCGAATTTCTCACGCGAGAGCGAGTCCATACTGACATTGATGCGTGTAAGGCCAGCATCCGCAAGAGCTTTAGACTGCTGCTTGAGCAGAATACCATTTGTAGTTAAGCTGAGACTATGCAGACCATCAATTGTGCGTAGCTGCCGAACCAGTTCTGGCAGATCACGTCGTACCAGTGGCTCTCCGCCTGTCAGCCGAATTTGTTCAATGCCGATGCTAACCGCGACGCGAGCAATACGCAGAATCTCCTCATACGAAAGGATCTCTGCTTTTTTGAGCCAGGGAAGGCCCTCGGCGGGCATACAGTAAGTACAACGGAAGTTGCATTTATCAGTGACTGAGATACGCATATTTTTGATTCGGCGTCCGTAGCTATCGGTAAGCAATTGCATTGTAATGTTCCTCTAGTGCAGTAGTTGAACAAATCTAACGACATTGTTATACATATACATAAATATACCATATTTTTGTGTTGACCGTTCTGAAATGTGGTTTAAGGGGGTGTAAACAAAGGAGCAACAGGGAGACCGCAAGGGTCCCCCTACACGTTATGTTCTCTACATGTAGGGGAGACCCTTGCGGTCTCCCTGATTTTCTCTAGTCTTTCTGCTTAAACATCGTAGTACATGCCGAACTCGATTGGAGCCGGGCGTAGACGAACCTCGTCCGATTGACTACGTTTCAATTCAATGTAGTTCTGGAGCAGGTCCTGGGTAAAGACTCCACCTTCAAGGAGGAAGGCGTGGTCTGATTCTAATGCCTGTAGAGACTCTTCGAGCGAACCGGGCACGGAACGAATCTCGCGCAGTTCTTCGGCAGACATCTCGTAGAGGTTCTTATCGACTGGACCAAAGCCATGAGTGCTTGGGTCGATCTGGTTTTTGATACCATCCAGTCCGGCCATGAGTAGAGCGGCGAAGAGCAGGTAGGGATTTGCACTTGGGTCTGGTGAACGGAACTCAATACGTTTTGCGAGTGCTGTGAATGTCTTTGGTATACGCACTGCGGCACTACGGTTGCCCGATGAAAACACGAGATTGACAGGTGCCTCATAGCCAGGGACTAAGCGTTTATAGCTGTTGGTCGTCGGAGCAGCAATGGCGAGAAGCGCAGGTGCATGCGTGAGAATACCGCCAATATAGTAACGTGCTAGTTCCGAGAGATAGGCATAGCCGTCTTCGGCATAGAAAAGGGGCTTTTCGTTTTTCCACAGACTCTGGTGGACGTGCATACCGGAGCCGTTATCGCCGAAGATTGGCTTGGGCATAAAGGTTGCGGTCTTTCCATACTTACGGGCGGTGTTTTTGACGACATACTTGTAGAGCATGATATTATCTGCGCTATTAAGCAACGTACTGAAGCGCATGTCGATCTCGCCCTGTCCAGGGGCGCCAACTTCGTGATGTTGTGCCTCGACAGGGACGCCTAGTTCTTCGAGTAAGAGGGCCATTTCGCTACGTAGGTCCTGCATAGTGTCGCTGGGAGCAACGGGGAAGTAGCCTTCTTTGACACGCATCAAGTGACCCAGATTTTGTACGCCATCACGCGAACTATTCCAGTGCGCTTCATCCGAGTTCACCTCGACATACTGTGTACTCATGGTGGAACTATAACGCACACTGTCGAAGACGAAAAATTCGGCCTCTGGTCCCATGTAGCTGGTGTCGGCAATGTCTGTTGAGCGGAGATACTCGGTAGCTTTTCGGGCGATGTAACGTGGGTCACGGCTATAAGGCTTTTTTTCTCCTGCTGGCCCCGGATGCGCTATATCGCAGACCAGACTTAATGTTGGGATGGTTGTGAACGGGTCCATGATCGCTGTATCGGCGTCAGGAATGACCAACATGTCACTTTCGTTAATAGTCTGGAAGCCACGAATACTGGAGCCATCAAAGGCTATTCCTTCGTCGAATGTCCCTGCTTTCAACTCATGTGCTGGAATGCTGAAATGCTGCCAGGAACCTGGGAGGTCCGTAAACTTGAGGTCAACCATCTTTACGCCATTCTCTTTGGCAAATTGGAGGACTTCTTCAGGTGTCATGTATGCCACTCTCCTCTTGATATACTTCCAGCATCATTGCCAGACACTATGAGCCTGCATCGCGCAAAACAAATTTGGCTACTTTGCATAAATATAGGTATGAAAAAATCAGCTATCGCTAGTCTTCTCTTTCTTAATATGTATCATATGCTGCCCAATAGCTGTGATGCTATGGCTATTTTAGCAGAAATTAGACCCTTAACTATTATGCACTTTGCACAAATTGTATGTTTTCCATGATGAAATTTTAATGATCATCAAAAATATGTAGGCTAAGAGAAGAGAAGAACCTTTGTCTACTTGCATATGCACGAAGGCGCGGAGTAATATAAGCGAGACAATAGAATATAAGGAGAAAAATGCATGGACTCCCACCATGATGACACGACCGAATCGATAAAAGTTGATAACGATAGAACGAAACCACTGACAAGCAAAGCTATCCAACAACCACGACTAGCCAGACCACGTAGAGCCAACCCCTTTTTATCATTTCTCCTCTTTCTATTAGGAATTGTACTAGGCATTCTGGCAACGCTGCTGTTTATGATTGCTACTGCTCATGACAATGTACCACTTGCAGTGCCAGTTTCCTCTCAAAGTACGACTCTTACAGTACAAGTTAGCCGTACATACTTGACGCAACTTGTATCGAAGCAGCTAAAAACGGCAGGGTTGGTCGGTGATATCAGTAATGTGCAAGTGAAGTTGACGAATAACAACCAGATACAGGTGAATGGCAATGATCGCTTTCAATTGTTTTTCCTGAGTGTTACAAGACCATTCACTGTTACCTTACAGCCAACTATTCAAGCCTGTCAACCTCATGTTCACGTTATCCACGCCGAACTCGCCGATATCCCTGTAACAGCGTTCGCAACAACCTATGAAGGTCAGATCAATCAGCAGATACAACTCAAAGCGTCGGACCTGCCAGCAGGCTTTATCTACTGTGCTATAAGTGTGCGTACTGACCAGAACGCATTGTACTTGATGTATTCAGCGACACCCGTTTGACAATATATCAGAATACTTTTTGATTTAAGAGGAAAATACTCCATTATGGTTATGGAGTAGAAACAACTTTCTTCCTAGTTTGCGCTATAGTGGTCTTCACAAAGCTTGAGCACCATGAGTTCCTAGCCAGGACGCTCCTGCAGTCGCCCATATATAATCGGCCCAGGCTTGATACTGTGCATCTCCAGGGTGGCATTGATCATGAGCAACCCAGTCGCTCCTCCCAATTCCAAATATGCTTCTGTCAAATATGTCAACCCAGGTAAAGCCACGTAGCTGGGCTGTCACGTGGGCTGCAGCATTGAATCTACGAATGGTATTGCTCATCGTAGTACCTCTTGACAATCTGACTGCTGGGGCAGAATAAAAATAGTCTGGCAAGGAGACGGCCAGGATACGATGGGAAGGAAGCCCAAGATGGGTGAGTTGATCGTATACCTCGACCATTCGAGCATGATAGTAAGGCTCATCAAAGCCATCAAGTAAATCATTCCAGCCAATCTGTATGCTGATGCAATCTGGATGCATTTCCTGGACTGCTGGCAATTGATGAGCAAGGAGCTTGGCTGTGGTAGCTGGAGCTTCTGCCAGATTGACCAGATTGACTGGGGTGCCGCCGGTACTCACTATGTGCTGTGCAATCCAGTGAGGCCAAGTTGCGGCTCTGGAACTTCCACCGACACCTACGGTTAAGCAGTCGCCCAGCGCTATATAATGCTGTTTCGGCATAAATATTCCCCCCCAAGTATTCAGCAGATATGTTATATCTCCAAAAAAGTATATCCCACAGTCTCAGATATCTAAGGCTCCTTTGTAGGTAGGCAAACTAGTTAGGACGTAACCTTCTTATAGCTTACAGGCAAGCCTTCCAACTCCATAATCTTGAGCGCATTGGTAGTCGGCGATGGCCCTTTACGAAGTTTATAGTCGAAGGTCATACGACCATTGACAACCTCTTCTTGAAAGTGATAGTTTCTGATCTCTGGCAGTTCTTCGGAGAGGCCAACCAGTTCAAGGTCGTGTGTTGAGACGGCCCCAATGCAGTGCTTGCCTACAAGAGCGTGAATATACGCCTCGCTCCCGATGAGTCGTTCGCGGTTGTTCGTGCCTTTGAAAATCTCGTCAATCAGGAAAAAGAGTGGATATTCGTGGTCCTGCTCCAGGTGTGTCAGCAAGGCTTTCAAGCGTCTCACTTCGGCATAAAAGTACGAATAGCCATCAGTTACGGAATCGCTCACCTTGATTGCAGCATACACCTCGAAGAGCGAGGTTTGTAGATTCCTCGCATTGACTGCGGTACCTGCGTAGGCTAAGCAAAGGTTGATACCTATAGTGCGTAAGAAGGTACTTTTGCCTGCCATGTTTGAGCCAGTAATGAGCAACATTTCGCCTCCATGCTCGAATGTAATATCGTTTGGTACCTTCACCTCATCTTGTAGCAAGGGATGGCTGATGCCACTCGCTTGAAAATGAACCGAGGTGCTGTCAAAGGTGATTTCAGGCATTGTATAGTCGGGATTGAGGTACGCGAAGTTCGCCAATGAGCAGAGTGCCTCAAGCTCGAACCAGATATCGAGCCACACAGGTATATTCTCTGCCGCCTGCGCTTTATACCTGTTCAGGTGGTATGCGATATAGGCGTGCCAGGGTAGGAGCGCGTTGACGAACAGAGATCCCTCACCGCTATTTGTTATCGCTGCCATCTGTGCCAGCCGCTTGAGTTGCCGCAACAGAAAAGAGGGATGTATCTCTGCTTCGTCAAAAAATGGCTCACAAAGTGCTTTCAGATGTTGGTGTTGTCCATAAGGATATTTTTCGAGGTACTCAAAAATAGTGCTTAATTGACCAAATGCCTGTTGCATGTACGATGAATCTTGAAAGATGTTTTTCTGTTCGCCGCGTCTACTCACGAACCATGCTAACGAGCAGACCAACGAGACAATACAAAAGATTGGTGAGATGTGCAGAAAGACATAGCAGACGATAAGAAGGAGCGTGAGTGCTGTGAGTATGCTATGAACGAGCAAGGTCAATCCTGTACCTGGCACGTCCTTTTGCTCTTGTAGCCAGAGTAGAAGTTTGTCGCTACTCCACGGTTCAGCAATATAACGTGTCACATACAACGAATTGAGGGCCAACTTACCCCGGAAGCCAGAGAGTGATATGAGTTCCTGGATAACTGCCTGCCGATAGCGAATGGCATACATATCCGGTTCTGTGTTGAGTAGCCATTCACGTAGGCGTTCTGAAGCTTCAAATGAGACGCAGGTGTTGATGAGTTGGTGTAGTGAACGCTCGCCCGTGATATCCAGGTCCGTGTCAAAAGGATGATTGGCATGTTCGTTGCGTGGTTGCACAGCAGGAATATTGCTCCATTCGAGGTGCATACGAGCAAGTTGTGTGTTCTTCAATTGCAGCCAGACGCGATGCCGAACAAGACTTTGATCGGTCTTGCGATGGCGACGGTCGATTACAAAAAAGAGTGCAATCACGAGCAATGCACAAAGAATACCCAGCCAGTGAATAACACCAAATATACCGATAGTCACGGCAGTACCGATGAATATCAGCCCTAGCTTCAGCGGCCAGAAACCAGCACTCTGTGTATTCAGTGTGTATAGTCGCTGTGTAACGCGCTCTATTTGTCGCTCAAGTGCTGCTGAACGAGCGGCTTTTGGAATGACCATTGCATCCTCTTCTCATACAAAATAGTTGCACAAAAGAGATACGGTCATGCAGAGCAAAAGTTTTTCCTTTAGAGCAAATAGGCGGCATCGACAATATGCGCCGCCGTCTGCTCCTCCTCTTCGTAGCGTCGGAAGAGTTCGAGGTCTTTAATGGTGTCCACGTCAAGAGAAAGCCCAGGTCGTCTCACCAGTGTTGTGAACAATTCGTGTCGTTCCGCCTCTTGCTGATAATGTTGAAGGCTATCGGGGCCAAACACGTAAGGCAGTGCTAGTGGTGGACGCATAAGCACTGCGTTCGTTCCTGTACCCTCTTGCGATGGCGCAAGTACAACATCATACTGGTGTGACGCTTCAATCATATGTTCGATGTCCGCGCGTTGCAGTAGAGGCAGGTCAGCCGAGATGGTAAGGAGTGCAATTATTCCTATAGTCTTTTCTCTTTTTGCTGCTGCATACAATGCTGGATTGTGGCCCTGCTGTTCCTCTGGTAGCGCATATGCACCCAGCATATGCGCGTATTCTAGTACTTGTGAATCCGGGCTAACGACAGAGACTTGTGCTATCTCATGACAATCAAGCAGAACCTGAATGACGTGTTGTAGCATTGTCAGCACCAACTCGTCACGTTGATAGAGCGTTAGATAGGGTGCGAGCCGACTCTTTACTTCACTGAGAGCTTTGACAGGGATGAGTGCATGGTACATAGAATATTCATCTTTGCTAATACTTGGTTAGAATGATAAGCCTGCCGCGCGTAACACTGTCTGTGCAAGAGCTTTTTTTGTTGCACTATCGCGCATAATTGTATCGGTAACGACAACAGGAATGCCCAGGTCTTCAATCGCAGCCTCAAGGTCTTTGTCTTGCCCGTCTATGACCATTACGTCAAGAAAGTCGCGATAGTGACGGGCTACGCCAACGGCGGACACATCCATGTGTAGCCCACTCATCAGTTTATCGGCTGGTCCTTTGATCGGTGCGCCTGCGATAATCGGACTTACGGCGACCACCATGCCGCTTGCTTCGTGTAGCACATCGTGTACTCCTGGTACGGACAAAATACTTCCTATGCTCACAATAGGATTGCTGGGGGCAATGAGAATAGCATCAGCCTCTTTCAGCGCATCCAACACACCTGGAGCAGGTTTAGCCTCCTTCGCACCAACAAAGACAACATCTTGCACCTCATCGGCACTGCGACGCTGCACCATGTATTCCTGAAAGTGGAGCAGACCAGCAGGAGTTTTGACGTGTGTGGCGATAGGCTGATCGCTCATTGGCAAGATACGCACTCCAACACCAAGATGTGTACGAATATTATCCGCGACCTCGCTCAGTGTTTTTCCCTGTCGTAGTAAATTAGTGCGATGAATGTGTGTTGCCAGATCACGGTCGCCGAGCATAAACCAGTTGTCATTGCCGTACTGTGTGAGTTGTGGCATTGTGTTGTAGGTATCGTTATGGACGCCCCAGCCATGTGCCTCGTCAACAATGCCAGCCAGTGTATAGGTCACGATATCACTATCCGGCGAGACACGCAGACCATAAAAGTCACGGTCATCACCTGTGTTGACGATGACCGTAATCTCTTCCTGTGGCACTACCTGTACTACACCCTGTAAAAAACGAGCGGCACCAACACCGCCAGCGAGAACAACAATCATAGCACATCCTCTATCAATCAAAATGTACAATCAGGCTATCTAAGGGCAGACGTTCACGCCGCTTTGGATCGGCAGCCGCATAACCTATTGTGATCAGTGCCTGTGGAATCAGTCGTGGGTCGAGACCGAGCGCGTCACACACCACCTCTGGACAGAATAGGGGCGCACACATCCAACCCGCATCAAGACCCATATCATAGGCCATGAGCAGCATGTTTTGTATCGCTGCACCGATGCTTTGTATCGCCATCGTTTTTTCGTCTGCCTGTCTCTGCTCATCTGGATAGGAGTCGAGGTCTTCCAGGTAGAGACAGGGGATAATCAGCGCAGGAGCGTTCAGAATGCGTTGGCGCGATTTTTCCCGTCGTATGTTGACGATTGCGACATCTTGCTTATCCATCTCAAGGTTACGTTGCCATGTCTCGCCCATACGGTCAGCAAGCAGTACCTTAGATTCCTGACGTGTCAAGACAACGAAACGCCAGGGCTGCCTACCGTGTGGGGATGGTGCCCAACGCGCCGCTTCTAGTATCTGCTCTAGCTGCTCGCGTGTCACTGCTCTCTGTTGATAGCTACGCACACTACGTCTGCTACGTAGTAGTGCTGCCAGATCGGATGAGCGATTTGGATGTGTTTCCTGTCGTATTTCTGTATGTATTGTCACGCTTGATTGCTTTCTCGTATAGTTTGTTTAACGGAACATATCGGATGCACCGTCGCGAATGAGCGAGCTTGCGTCACCTATCGCTGGAATATAGCTATAGCCTCGAATAAGTGCCACTGGAATGCGGTCGATCTTGCCCATCACCAGTTCTGCCGCTGACGCCAGTTCATCGGCAACCGCAATGGCACTAGCCTGCAGCTCATAGCCGTAAGGGTCAACTTGGCCGCGATAATCTACTACTGATTCCATGCCAGCCACACCGATCGCGTTGTTGACCTGTCCAGTACGCCAGGGACGACCCCATGTATCTGAAATAATGACCGCTAAATCAGGCTCTGGTCTCTTCTCCGAAAGCTGCTGTAGCCGCGTCCTAAGCTCGCGTGCGGAGCGATTCGAGTCAACTGGCAGCAGAGCTAGCTGACGTTTGCCGCCGATATTCGATTCGTCAACGCCTGCGTTGGCACAAATAAAACCATGATGTGTCTCGCTGATTAGTACGCCGTGATCCATACGCACGATCCGTTTGCTCTCACGCAAGACCACTTCGAGATGCTGGGCATCCTTCTTGCTTTGCTTTGCTGCTATGCGTGCGAACTCAGATGGCTCAACCTCATCAAGATTGACCAGTCGACCCTCGGCCTTCGAGACAATCTTTTGCGTCACAACCAGCACATCACTCTGCTCAATAGTAAGTTGCTGTGCCTGTAGCGCGTCATGAATCAGTTGACCTAGATCGACCCCTCTTGGAATTTCGCCGATGCCTGTAATGGGAAATATGCGTAGTTCTGTTGTCATGTGGCTCCTCATGATATATGATACCGCTGACAAGTCAAGGCCATCAAATAGAAGACATTGGCTCGTTGAAGACAGAGTAAGTACCTACTAAAATAGTACTTAGTTGTAAAATGAAACTTGAACCTTGTATGGTTCGAGTTATAGGTACACAAATATACTCAGATAAAATGTGAAACAAAAGAAGTTTCTCTTTTATTCTATGACAGTGAGGAGAAAGAAAGTTATGTCACTCGTTAAAACAGTTGGTAATGCATTGTTAGCTGGCATATTTATTACTGGTGGGTATGGTGCATTTAAGCAACCTGGTGGTCGTGTTACAAAAGTGGAGAACGCGGGTATTCCAATGGCAAGGCAAGCTACCATACTCAATGGTGGAATAATGATGGCTGCTGGCACTACCTTAGCCGTTGGCATCTTACCTAAGCTCTCTGCTTTGCTCTTGATTGGAACGCTGGTTCCCACAACGTTTGTTGGTCACAATTTCTGGGATGAGGATGCACCACAAAATCGTGCGAACCAGCAAATCCAATTTATGAAAAATCTTTCTACAATTGGTGGGCTAATGGCTGTCCTTTTCGAGAAATAAGAGCAAAGAGAACATGAGCGATTTGGAGCAGAACAAGGTTCAGATCGCTCATGGACACCATCGTTTATCATTCAGCGTTATCATCACGGTCATCTTGCGGCTGGTCTTGAAGACTTGCAATCTTCTCTTCTTTTGTGGCATACTTACCTGTAGATAAAGACCTTCGGGGCAGGGTGCAATTCCCGACCGGCGGTGAGGTACACAATGTGTGCTAAGCCCGCGAGTCTCTCTGTAACTGCAACGTTACAGAGTTGACAGGATTCGGTGTGATTCCGAAGCCGACAGTATAGTCTGGATGGGAGAAGGTTTAAATGGAGACCGCTATATCCTGTTACCTCTGTGTAACAGGTCTAGTTGCGTATACCTTTGCAACTACGAGCGGTTCTTCTGTACCTCCCTTGTATGCCTCCCAAGTGTCAGTTGAATTGACGACGTTCTGTGTTTTTGGAATGCTCGTCAGTATAGCTACTACTAAGGGAAGTCTCATGAGTGTTACAACTTCTACGAGAAATGATGCATCCTCAGCTATGCATCAGTATGTGCAAGAAGACGACTTGCAGCAATCTCCGGTACGTAAACGACAAATGCGTACTCATAGACGGAGCATGATGGGACGCACGCTACTTGTCACTCCTCCACTGGTGTTGGCTCTGTTACTGTTAATAAGCTGGTACTGGAGTACAAGCACTGGTCATGTCTCCGCTCTTTTTTTGCCGACGCCTGGGGATACGCTTGCCAGTCTGATCGATGGTCTGGGTTCTGGAATGTATCTCAGAGATGCTCTTGTTGTCACAGTGCAGGAGAGCGTTTTCGGCTTCTTACTTGCGGTTGCAGTCGCGTTGCCGCTAGGGTATGGATTGGTAAAGTCACGTCTGCTATCAGCGACCGTTCAGCCATACTTATCGGCGGTTCAGGCTATTCCTGCTCTGGTGATCGCCCCTTTCATTGTACTCTGGTTAGGGTATGGGCTGGTGCCTAACATGGTTATATGCATGTTGGTTGTGTTGTTCCCAATAGTCATCAACACGATACTCGGCCTACAAACTATTGAGCCTGCTTTTATCGACGCGGCCCGTGTCGAAGGTGCCTCGGGTTGGTCATTGTTCGCGCATATCGAGTTTCCACTGGCTCTACCTGCGTTACTCGCAGCAGTACGCACAGGCTTTACGCTGTCGATTACTGGTGCAGTCGTGGCAGAGTTTGTGAGTGGCGGTAGTAAGGGGCTTGGCTCTCTGGTGATGCAGGGCTTACAACAATATAATACACCGATGATGTTTGCGACCATAATTGTGCTAGCAGTTCTAGCCGCGCTGTATTATGGTTCGACATGGTTGTTGGTGAAGTTAGCCGAGATCATCTACTAATCGCCTATCCTATACAAGAAAACGGAGAACAACCTCGATGCTTATTCGTCATCGCTCGACTATCCTTGTGTCCATTTTGTCTCTACTGGCCTCGTGTATGCTACTACTCAGTGCTTGTGGTAGTAGCGGCACAACAACAGGAGGAGGCAATACAACACCTGCGCCAGGGACAAAGAACCTTTCAATTGGGCTTGGCTACATTGCCGATATACAGTTCGCGCCATTTTATGTCGCACAGAGCAAAGGTTATTACAAAGCAGCAGGTTTGAATGTCACATTCAATCAAGGTATTGTGCCTAACCTGATTGGTTCAATGGTTGCTGGCAAAAACGATTTTGTTTTCGCAGGTGGCGATGAAACATTGCAGGCACGTGACAAAAATGTCAAGGTCGTCGATGTTTCTACCATCTTCCAAAAGTATCCAGTAAGCTTGATTGTGCCTGCTAGTTCCTCGATCAAGACCTTAGCAGATATCAAAGGACACACAATCGGTGTGCCAGGACCCTACGGTTCAACGTATACGGGCTTGCTGGCATTGTTGTATAGCGCGAAGCTCTCGCTCTCCGATGTGCATATACAGCCAATCGGTTTTACGCAGGTGGCTGCCCTTGCTGGTCACAAAGTCGATGCCGTGATGGGCTACTCGAACAACGAACCTTTGCAATTACAGAGACAGGGATTTGCTGTTCGCACGTTCAATGTGTCAGATTACCAGCCACTTGTCTCGAACGGTATTATAACAACAGAAGATACATTCCAGAAACAGCCGCAAATGGTGCGAGACTTTGTGCAGGCAACCTTAAAGGGACTCAAGGATGTTATTGCCAATCCATCAGAAGCGGTGACGCTTTGTAAGCCCTTTATTCCAGGCTTGACGAATACCGCGCAAGCATTGATGACACTAAAGGCAACTATCTCTGTGTGGCAGAGCAACAAACAACCAGGCTACAACGATAGCGCGACGTGGGACTCGATGGCGAAATTCCTGGTGGCGCAGAAAATCATCTCGTCAGGACAAGATATCGCGCAGGCATACTCGAACAAGAGTGTTGTCTAATTTTAAGTAGTTGATGCGGAGAAGCGGCAGTTCGACGAACTGCCGCTTCTCCGCATCAACTACTTATTTACGATGCAGGGGTATAAAGTTCAAAGTTGCTAGCAGTGATTATTGCGTTTTGAGCGACCGCGATGCCTGCTGTGCCGGACGCATAGGTTGCTTCGTCTACACTACCTAGTGAATTGTTATTCGCGTAGAATGTAAAGTGACCGCCCTTGACGACGACGGCGAGTGTCATCAAGGCGTGGCTCTCTCCCAATGTGCCCTTCTTAATCTGTGTTGCTTTGCCCGTCGTATTGTCGTACACGTAAGCGCTCCATGTACCATCAGGATGCACAAGAAATGTATAGACACCGTTCTGATTCCCCGGTTGATTGCGGAAATAGATACCGAAATCAGCCGCAGACGCCTGGTCCTGCTGTAGTTTCACCTGTACGACATAGTTAGCAGGAAATGCCTGCCCTGGTACGCTGGTAAGGAAGGTACCATTCAATGGCGTTGAAGTGTTGCTGATTTTTGTGCTACTCCCCTGGCAAGCAACTTGCACGTTATTAAAATTTTCCCACTTGCCACCTCCCGTATCACAGCCCGCGCCGGAGCCGGGACTGGCAGCCGAATACAGCAAATTGCCAACAGGAACCGTTGGTGGTTGTGCTGTAGGTGATGGTGTTGGCTTGGCAGTAGCAGTTGGCGTAGGCGTTGGTTGTTTTGTCGGCGATGGTGTTGGCGTTGGTGCCTTTGTTGCCGTCGCGCTTGGTGAGGGTTGAGCGGTCGCGCCTGGCGTCGGCGTCGGTGACACATTTCCCTGTGGATTTCTGTTGAGGTAGACACCAGCAGAGATGCCGCCGACAATGAGCAGTAACGCGACCAGTACACTGAGTATGATAATCAAGGGCCGATTATTTCGCGCTGGTGGTTGATATGGTGCTTCTGGTGTGTTATATGCCTGTGGTGGATAACCGTCATAGCCATTAGCCTGTTGCCAATTTGCATTGCTTTGATTGTAATAGCCAGCGTTTTGTGGAGGAGGCGTATTGTACTGTGCCTGTTGTTGTACCACTGTTGGTTCTGGTGCTGGCAGAATAATTGGATTAGGATTGTTTTGTGGGTCATTCGCATATGGAGCATATGGTGCATTTGTTTGATAGATGGCGTCACGAAAAGCTTGTGCCATCGCGCCAACCGATTGGTAGCGATCCTCGCGTCTCTTGGCTGTCGCCTTCTGGATGACTGCATCAACCGTAGCGGGAATCTCAGGATTGAGTTGATGGAGCGAGGGAACGCGTTGCTGCATATGCTTGGTGATGACTACAATGGGCGTGTTTCCTCGAAACGGTACCTGACCACTGAGCATTTGAAAAAGCACAATGCCTAATTCGTAGATATCGGCGCGATAGTCAACCTGCTCGCCATTGACCATCTCTGGTGCCATGTACTCAGGTGTTCCAATAATGGTGCCAGCACTGGTCAGTGCTGCACCAGCACTAGACGTATCTTCCATGATACGTGCGATACCAAAGTCCGCGAGAACTAGTCTGCCGTCGGAGGCAAGCAAGAAATTGGCGGGTTTCAGGTCGCGGTGTACGACGCCCTGTGCATGTGCATAATCTAGTGCTGCCGCCGCTTGATCTAAATATGTGGCGGTCTCTTCGAGCGAGAGCGATCCCTGCCTTTGCAGTACTTCGCGCAAACTGCCACCTGCAAGATAAGGCATCACGAGATACGCCATATTATCTTGCTCGCCATACTCGTAAATCGGCATGATGTTGACTTGTTCGAGCTTTGCGACAACATCGGCCTCACGGCGAAAGCGTGCTAGAAATGCTTCGTATACATCGTCGCCCATCATGGTATTTGGCAGCAGCACTTTTACCGCGACTCTGCGTGCGGGTCGCATCTGACGTGCAAGATAGACTGCTCCCATGCCGCCCTGTCCAACGAGCTTTTCAAGTACACAGGTGCCGAGCGTTCTTCCTGTCAAATCTCCTCTATTGCTTACCATCGCTTTTCCGATTACCTCTTCTCTTACTACTGCTTACTATGTACTACAACGCAGCAACCTGGCTTTTTATAGCGTAATTATTTGTTCTGTGACAATCGTGTGAGTCGAGTACCTACCTCTTGCAACATTGCATCGCTTTTACAAAATGCGAAGCGCACATAGTTTTCCCCAATGTATGCGTGTTCTTGACCATAGAACGATTCAGGTGGGATACAGGCTACGCCCACTTCTTGAATCAGATGGCGGGTAAACTCAAATGGTGTCCCACTATAGAGTGCTGAGAAATCCGCCATCACGAAGTAGGTACCTTCGGGTGCGATACATGTCATACCACTCTCTGTCAGCGCGGAAAGCATGAGCCGCCGCTTGGCCGCGTACATCGACTGAAATGATTCATAATATGTTGTGGGTAGATTGAGCGCATACGCCATTGCTTCTTGTGACGGATAATGCACTGCGAAGGTTACAAACTGGTGCGCTCTTCCTACTCCCTCAATAAGCGAAGGTGGCCCGTAGACCCAACCGATCTTCCAACCCGTTGCGCTGAACAACTTGCCCGCACTACTGACGGTAACGGTCCGTTCAAACATGCCTGGAAGCGTGGCGATGGGAATGTGTTGTGCCGAACCAAAAAGTAGGTGTTCGTAGACCTCATCGGAGATAACCGCGACATCATGCTCGATACATAATTCTGCGATTAATGTTAGCTCCGCATGGGTAAAGACCCGTCCCGTCGGGTTATGTGGCGTATTCAAGATAATGGCGCGTGTCTTTGACGTGAACGCGGCACGTAACTCGTCGCTATCAAAGGTCCAGGTGGGAGGATGTAGAGGCACATAAACTGGAATAGCATTTGCCATGATAATCCCTGGTACGTAGGAATCGTAGTATGGCTCGATGACAATTACCTCGTCACCCGGATCAACAAGCCCCATTAGTGCGGCAAGAATACCCTCCGTCGCGCCCGCTGTAACAACAACACCATGAGTGGGGTCAATTTCCATATTGTAAAAGCGTGCGGCGTGTTCGGCAACAGCGTTACGTAGTGCGGGACTACCCGGACCTGGGGCGTATTGATTGTACTTACCCGACTGCGCCGCCTCGACCAGATGCTGTACTATATCGGGCGGTGTGTCGAAGTCGGGCTTGCCCTGTCCAAGATTGAGTGCATTGTATTGTTGGGCTAGGGTGTTAATCTCGGTGAAGATGGTGGTGCCAAAGGTTGCCACGCGCTTAGCAGAGGTAGACATACTGCAAACTCCCATGATGCAAAACAATGTTCGTTAAAGCTATAGTATACACCATCTGCCTACTATTACGCTTCGGGCGGCTCTGTATGAATGACTACTGAGTCAAGATTAGGATAGGCATGGCGTAACCTACGTTTTATCTCTTCTGCTTCTATGTGTGCCTGACTGAGCGGCATGTTGGCGTCGATTGTCGTATGTAGCATGAGGTCAAGGCGGTATGGATTATCAGCACTGTTGTTCTCCCCAAGCTTTGGCTGTGAGCGGTAGAGGTGAAATTCGTGTGCGCTTCCTGCACCTGCGACCTCATCTGCTATATGACGTATGTTTGCATTCATCTCGTTGAATTGCTGCGTGACTTCCTGGCGTGGCACAACCACTTCATTTGGAGCTTCAAGGTGTGTTGTCACGCGTCTTAAGCGTTCATTGCTTTCTAACACGGCCTGTTCCAGGCGTGTAGCGACGGCGTGAGCTTCTTGCAAGTTCATATCGCCTTGCACCTCCACATCAAAGTCGGCCTCTAAACGTCCACCAACCTCGCGTACATGAATATCATGGGCATGTACCCCTTGCAACTCGGCGAGGTAATGAATCTGCTCCGTCACCGTCTCCTGTGGTGAAGCTGCTGGTTCAACGTGAACGACGACATCAGTCTCACCCTGTGGAGCGAGGCTACGCGCACCATCTATCGCCGCCTTTTCGACATTTTCGGAGAGATCGTGTATCTGCTCGAAGGTGTAGGTACGCGGTGCTGCGACAATAACATCGGTGAAAAGCTTGTTGCCAGCACGTCGTAAGCGAATACGTCGCACCTCTGTCACGCCCTCAACATGATCTATGCGCTTCTGTATCTGCGGTGTTAGCTTGTCGGGAGCGCGATCAAGAAGCGCATCTATGGTCTCTTTAGCCAGGCGTAAGCCAACCCAGATCACAATACCTGAAACGCCTAATGCAGCTATAGCATCAGCTTGCGCGAACCAGGCAGGGAGCGCGAATGTATGTGTGAGCCAGACGACGAGCAGGCCCACAATCACAACGGCAGAACTCCAAATGTCCGTGCTAAAATGCAGTGCATCAGCCTCTAATGCTTGACTTCCCAATCTACGTGCGACACGTAAGAGAACACGTGAGCGTGTCACGTCAACACCAATAGATATCAACATAACCACGAATGCCCATATACTGATATCGACATGCCCCTCATGAAAGAGCAAGCGTCGTACCGCTTCGTAGATAACCCAGATAGCGGTCACTAAAAGCAACACAGCTTCAAAAAAAGCCGAGAGATTTTCAATTTTATAATGACCATAATTATGGGTTGCGTCGGCTGGTTTATCCGACACGCGCACCGCAAAAAACGTCATGAGTGCCGCCACAAGGTCCAGCCCGGAGTGCGCCGCCTCTGCCAGGATGCCCAGACTCCCTGTCAGTAAGCCAACAATAATCTTGAGGCTTGTCAGCCCGATAGCTGCTCCGACCGACGAAAGCGCAACGAGCGTTTTTTCGCGATGTGCTTCTTTATCATGTGACATAAAAACGAAGCGTTCTTCCTGTAAATGTTTTCTGATATCATGTACGGCTGGACACGGTTATTGTACGCAACTTCTTACTATAGGGCAAGAGTTGTAACGATCAGAAATTGCGTTTGTTTATGTAACAGAGAACAGTCTATGGTTATTTCCACCATACAAAAGCGTTTCTTACAACAAAAATTAAATTGACATTGAGTTCATATCCTGTTATGCTGTATGCAACAAAATTAAATAGAGTCTGACCCGCGTTGAACGAACAAAGTATGAGAGTAGTGGCCGACAGCGAGCCGATGATGCTGAGAGATCGGTAGGATACATACCCTCAGAACCGCCTCGTGAGCGGCTCACCGAAGAAAGTCAAACGACAAGTAGGTGTAGATGGATGGCTCCCATGCAGCATATGAGCCGATAAAAAAGTGGTCTTTCCATGTTCGCTACAATGCGGTAAAGGACGTGGGCCGTGAGAGATGCGGCTTCTTTACAGGATGCACCTAATAAGCCCATTGGGTGAGGATTGAAATAATAAAGACAATGTGGGTGGTACCACGGGAGCATACGCTCTCGTCCCTCTATGTAGGGGCGAGGGCTTTTTTATTGTCTTCGCTCATCTCTAAAGGAGCAAGATATGATTACAGTCTCTATCGTCAACGTGACGAGCTATACCGCGTTGGAATTGTTGCGTTTGCTGGCGCAACATCCAGAGTTCGTCGTGACCTCAGTCACCGGACGTAGCGCGGTTGGCAAGCAGCTAGGAGAAGTGTTTCCGCAACTCTACGCACGATCCGTTATTGATCCTACGCTGATTATCACAGAGAAACCTGCTACAACTGAACTTGCTTTCGTGTGTTTACCTCATGTGGCGGCGGCTGAGTCGGTGCTAGCTCTTTTAGAGCGGGGCACAAAGGTTGTCGATTTGTCGGCAGATTTTCGCCTACACGATGGGGATACCTATGAAGAGTGGTACAAACATGCACATCCTGTACCTGCCCTGCTAGAGACAACGGTGTATGGGCTATGTGAACGCTATCGCGAGCAGATTAGTCAGGCAACCCTTGTGGCAAATCCGGGTTGTTATGCCACTGCCTCCATTCTTGCCCTCATACCAGCATTAGCGGAAGATATTATACATCCTGGCATCATTATCGACGCTAAATCCGGTGTGAGTGGTGCTGGTCGTAGTCCATCGCTTACCACGCTCTATGATGAGGTGAACGAGAACGTCAACGCTTATAGTCTCGATGGGCATCGCCATTTACCAGAGATTATGCAAGAACTCGAACGTGCCGCCTCTGATGGTGGGCACACAGGCGAGGGTCAACTGCGTGTTACCTTCGTTCCACATCTCATGCCGATGACGCGCGGCATCCTTGCGACTTGTTATGCAGACCTGAAAGATACCACAATGACTTCAGAGGATATACATGCTATCTATGAAAAATACTACGCCGACGAGCCGTTTGTGCGTGTGGTCGAGCAGTCGCCGCATACAAAATGGATGTATGGCAGCAATTCTTGTTTTATTCATCCCTTTGTCGATGCGCGTACACAACGTCTTGTTGTGATTTCGTGCCTGGATAATCTGGTCAAAGGGGCAGCAGGTCAAGCATTACAGAACGCAAATATTCTCTATGGCTTGCCAGAAACGACTGGATTGACGGCTCTTGCCGTCTACCCTTAAAATGTAGTAATGGAATAAGGAGAAAGTGTTTTCGATGGCGATTAGTTTTTCATTGACACCGGATGGTGACGTAATTAACGATCAGCACCTCATAGCGCAGGTGTTAAGCGAGGCTTTGCCCTACATTGATTTTTTGAAAGGCAAGACGCTCGTGATAAAATTAGGTGGGAGTACGCTTGAGCACCAGGAGTCGGTGCTACAAGATATTGTCTGGTTGCAAAAGCTTGGCATTCGTCCTGTACTGGTACATGGCGGCGGTCCATATATCAATGAGTGGCTCGCCAAAATGCACCTGCCGACACGTTTTGAGAATGGTCTACGTGTGACTGATGCCGCGACTCTGGAAGTTGTGCGAATGGTGTTGTTGGGGCAGGTCAATCAGGGGCTGGTCTTGATGGCATCGCATCTGGGCGGCAAGGCAATTGGTCTCAGTGGTACCGACGGGAGTATGGTGCGGGCGCATATTATCAGTGAAAGCCTCGGCTTCGTTGGAGAGGTCGAAGCCGTTGATCCTACACCTGTACAGACACTGATCGAGCAGGGCTATATTCCTGTAGTCGCCCCATTAGGTGAGGGACCAGATGGTACCTGTTTGAATATCAACGCCGACCTTGTTGCATCCCACCTTGCCAGTGCGCTCAACGCGGAAAAGCTTATTTTCTTGAGTAATGTTGTTGGAATTCGGCGTACCGATGGCTCGTTAGTGTCAGAATTAAACGAACAAGAGGCCAAGCATTTGATTGAAGACGGAAGCATCAGTGGCGGTATGATTCCGAAAGTTGACGCTTGCCTGGATGCATTGAAGATTGTGCCTCGTGTGCATATTGTGGATGGGCGTGAAAAGCATGTGCTGCTCCGTGAGCTATTCACCGATCAAGGTGCTGGTACGATGATAGTTCGCTGAGGAATCCAGTTTGGGAGAGCTAAGAGAGGATACTACAGAGCATGAAAAAACGCGCAGAGCGTTTGCGAGGAATGCATGATGTGTTGCCGGAGGCCCAGCAACATCAGCAGTGGATCACAGACCGCTTGACCTCTATTGTGTCGAATGCAGGGTATGCGCTCATTGATACACCGATTCTTGAGAATAGCGAATTGTTTCAAGCCAGTTTTGGACAGGAGTTATGGCAGAATCTCTATGCGTTCCAACTGCATCATCGCACTCTTTGCCTACGTCCAGAGTATACGGCTTCTATCTGCCGTTTATACCTTGACCACTATCAGCAGCAGTCGCTCCCTTTGCGCTTTCAATACATGGGACCAATTTTTCGTTATGAGTCACCGGGGAGAAGTCGCTATCGACAACATACACAGTTTGGTATCGAGTTGTTCGGTGGTCATACCGCCTCTGCTGACGCCGAGATGTTGCAACTGGCGTGTGATGTGTTACACGATCTTCATATCCCGAACTACCGTTTAGAACTGGGACATATCGGAGTTGTCAGTGGCTTTATCAATCGTTTGCAACTTGACGATCAGGCGGCGCGTTTACTACTAAGCTTGATGGAGCAGATTAGCCGCTCTGAAGAGGGCGAGCAGAAAGCACAGGCACGGCTGGAAGCCCTTTATCCACTTGTTGTGGACGAAGGACAAGGACGCGATAAAGTGGTCCCAACGCAAGATTCACGCTATATCACATCGTTATTGAGTGGCATGAGTATTTCCTTTGGCGACGATGATACACGGCGCGAGGTTGTTGAACGCTTCTTGTGGAAGATGGAGCGCAGCGAGCAACGTCGCCAGATTTTGTATGCGCTGGATTTCTTGCGTGCGCTCCACGCTATTTCGGGACCGCCGCCGGAGGTATTCGATGCCCTCGGCGACCTTTTGCAACGCTATCAATTGGATACGGAGCCGTTGCGTGAGTTGCAACAACTCGTCTCTATTCTTGAGCAGAGTGGCGTGCCACGGAATCAGATTATCCTCAATCTTTCACTTGGACGTGGTGTTAGCTATTATACAGGGCTTGTCTTCGAGATTCACGCACAGGATACCAATGGTTTCGACACGCAACTGTGTGGGGGCGGACGCTATGACCGTTTGATGCGTGCGGTAGGCAATGGACGTGATGTTAGCGCATGCGGTTTTGCCTTTGGCGTCGAGCGCCTTCTGACGCTGGTTCCTGCGAGTGACCTCCCCTCTACAGCCAATATGGATGCCCTTGTCATACCTGTGAATGTGCAAGAGATGCCGTATGCGTTACAGGTAGCACGTTCCGCTCGCTCTTCTGGCATGCGTGTAGAGCTTGATGTGAGTGGGCATGGTGTTGGCTCTGGCATAAAGCAAGCTACGAAGAAAGGTATTCCTCTCGCCCTCATCGTGGGTGAGGATGAGCGACAACGCAATGAAGTGACCGTACATGACCTGACCACAGGAGAAGAGCGAGTGCTTGCTATGGAGTCATTCGTGCAACGGGTGGTTACGAAAGGGATATCGTTGTGAGTGCTGAAGCAAAGGTACGACTGGCTCTTCCGGGTAAAGGAGCGTTAGAAACTGCCACACTAAGTTTTCTTGCCGAGAGCGGCTTAAAAGTGAATCGGAGTAATCCACGGCAGTATCTTGCACGCATCAAGAGTATGCCAGAAGTGGAGGTAGTCTTTCAGCGTGCGGCGGATATCCCATTACTTGTGCAAAGTGGGGACGCAACGCTTGGTATCACGGGCTATGATATACTCGCCGAACATCGTGGCTACGGTGAAGTTATAGACGAGGATGAGCATAGCGATGAAGATTTAATGGTGCTTGAGCGCAATCTTGGCTATGGTGCATGTCGTCTGGTTGTTGCCGTACCCGAAACGTGGATCGACGTGAGTAACTGCGCGGATTTGTGGCACCTCTCCGGCTATTATCTCGAACACAAAGGGCGCGGCCTTCGTATAGCCACTAAATACCCGATTCTGACCTCAGAATTTTTACGTCAGCACAACATCACGCACTGCAAGATTTTTTCTCCGCATGGTGCGTTGGAGGCCGCTCCACTCACCGACACTGCCGATTTGATTGTGGACTTGACCGAGACCGGTACAACACTACGCGAGAATCGTTTGAAGCTGTTAGACGATGGTGTTGTGTTACGTTCGCAATCATGTCTGCTAGCGAACGCACGACAACTGGTGCAGGACCCACAGGCACTCAAGGTGACGGAAACCATTCTTGAGTTGATTGAGGCTCGCTCACAGGCACATAACCGAGCACTTCTGGCCGCACAGCTTCGAGCCGAAAGCCACGACGCTATAGAACGCATTGCATATGATATACAGCAACGCCTAAAAACGCAGACGTACCAGACGGAACTACGAATTGCAACGTCTGAAATTGCAACTTTGGCTAACCCAGGCTGGTACACCATTTCTGGGGTCATTCATGTTGGTGGTTTAGCGTCAGAACTGTTGGAAACAGTCGCCCTCTTGCGTAGTGTTGGTGCGACGAATATGAGCATCACGCCGCTCACGTACCGTTTCGCGGACACCTCTGCAAGTGTTCGCATTCTGCAAGAACGATTGAAGCGGGTGGTACAGTGAACAAGAGCATTCTTGTCTTCGACCTTGATGGTGTGATTACGAGCGAAGAGGCGTACTGGGACACCGCTGGTCTCGTCCTGCATGAGCTACTCTACAGTCCGCGCTACTGGAATATCGAAGATACTGCCGAAACTTATCAACCTGTAACAACGGCAGAGGAGAGCCGTAAACTTAGCCGCAGCGTACTTCCAGAAGCTGCAATTGTGGGCTTCAAAGCGCGGTCCATCAATTCTAATTGGGATACCTGCTATTGTGGCTTCTGTCTGTACCTGATTCATTTGTTAACACTTGTACCGCATAAGGACGCGCTGCTTCCTCTTCGACCTGCAGATGAGGATTGGATAGCAGCATTTCGAGAGCAATTGATGCAGGTGATAGACAAAAAAATACAAGTCATGTCGGTACTGGATGCTATTAATGGTCCCCTGTTTCAGGGCTATTCTGGTCTTGAACTTATGGAGCGTTTTAATAATTATGCTAGTGAAGTATTGAGTAGACCTGTAGAGCATATTTTCACACGCTATAGTGCATCATGGAAGTTTTGTAGCAATCTCTTTCAAGAATGGTATCTCGGTGACGACTTCTACGCACGCGACTATGGACATCCGCCCAAACAAAGCGGTAAGCATGGCTGCATTTACTTTGAGGAACCATTGTTGCCCATAGAAAAGATACAAGTCACGCTAGAAGCATTGAGCAAACAAGGATATACACTAGGTGTCGCAACTGGACGCCCACGACAAGAAACAGTGGTGCCGCTCGCCGAGTATGGTTTGCTCAAGTATTTCGATGCTCAGCGTATTACGACACATGCAGAGGTAGCTAAAGCCGAGGCTGAGCAGAGAGCGTTGGGAAATACTATCTCGCTCGTGAAGCCCCATCCCTACCAGTTTCTCCTGTCCGCCAATCCACTGTATCAATATACTTCATATAGCCATAAACTACAACCATTCACAGTTATTGGCGATACGCCAAGTGATGTACATGGTGGACGTATGGCCGGTGCCATCACCATCGCGGTGCTGACGGGAGCGAGAACAGCAGCAGCTCGCACGATGCTAGAGCAGAGCTCGCCTGACTTTCTCATCGCGGACGTGACAAAACTGCCGGCACTTATGCAGCAGATAGATGACCTCTCAACGATTCAGAAACTACAATTTCTGGAACGTGAGAAAGCAGAGCGGCTACTGCACTTCTGGTTTGCACGCCATATGAATGTGCAGGTAGAGCGTGTTACGCTTACGCCCAGGGCTGTATCGTTGAACTCTTTCAACGGCTTCTATCAGGTTGACGGAGAAGAGTATTTTTTCAAGACCCACGTCGAAGAACAAGGTATCCTGCAAGAATACTATCATGCCGAAGTGCTACGGAAAGCTGGCTATAACATCGTCAAACCATTGCGTACTCTTCATGAAAACGGGCAGCAGATGGTAATTTATCCTGTGGTGCGCTGGCCCGTCATGTTTGACTTGATGCGCTCGCTTGAGACAGAGCAGTCAACAGACGGAATCACTCTAGCAACGCTTGTTGAGGCCGAGAAGCGTGAGTGTGCGCGTTTGCTTGCAATCTACACAGAGACACTCACGCACACAACAGCGCAAGAGAACGCCGACGCCCCTATTCATCAACTCTTCTGGCATCGTCTTACAGGGGGACGCCTCGCAGAATATTATAGCGGGAAGTCTATTTCGTTGCCTGCAAGGGGAACGGACATTGCTTCGCTCGTCCGAGGGCGTGATACATCTGGCCCCTACATTGCTTTTGAGACGCTTCTTTCGTATACGTGGCGCATCAATGGTGTGGACCAACTCTATACGCTGGGTGCATTGATCGAACGTGCGCTAACTGTACTTCATCCGAAGCATGAGGCTTTTACCATTATTGGACATGGTGATGCTCACTTCGGAAACGTTTTTTTAGAGCAGCAACAGGACCATCTCTACTTCGACCCGGCCTTTGCAGGTCGTCATTCCCCATTACTTGATGTCGTCAAACCACTGTTTCATAACGTGTTCGCGACATGGATGTATTTTCCATTCGAGATAGCACAATCACTGCGTATACAGGTGCGTGTCGAGGATACAACGCTCATTGTAGACCACAACTACACGTTAACGCCTCTTCGTCAGGCAATATTGAAAACGAAACAGAAGTATTTACTTGCTCCTCTGTTCACTCAACTTCGTGCTGTCGATGCGCTGCCTGTTGATTGGCTAGAGGTGATGCAATCAGCATTACTATGTTGTCCCTTGTTGACGATGAATTTGTTGGATACTCAACGTATGCCATCGACTATTAGCTGGCTCGGATTTGCAATGGCCGTCTACATAGGGAATAATGATATAACACACTAGAATAGCAGTGACGAGAATTTGGAATAAGGATAACAGGTATGATCGCTCTCATTGATTATGGTGCTGGAAACATACATAGCATCGAGAAGGCACTGGAATATGTTGGCGCGACGGTCCAGGTGACGAATAATCCCACTATCGTTGCCGAAGCGGAGGCTGTCGTACTCCCTGGTGTCGGCTCCGGTGGCTCGGCAATGGCGCAAATCACCAGATATGGTTTAGATGATGCTATTCGCGAGGCTACACAGAGAGGGCGCCCATTCCTCGGTATTTGTCTGGGTATGCAATTGCTGGCAGATCACCATGCTGAAGGAGAGGTCAATGGCCTTGGCCTGTTTCGCGGCGAGGTAAGACGCATTCCACACGGTCCGAAAATTCCACATATGGGTTGGAATCAAGTCGAGCTTACACAGGAGAGTTTGCCAATTTTTGCCAATATTCCAAAGAACACCTACTTTTACTTTGCACACTCTTATTATGTTGAGCCGCAAGACCAACGAGGGGTTGTGGCTGTCACCGATTATGGTTCACCATATTGCAGTGTTATCGCGACGGAGCAGGTATGGGGTACACAATTTCACCCTGAGAAGAGTGGAAAGCCTGGGCTACAACTGCTGCAAAATTTTGTAAGGTGGGTGAAGGCATGATTATTCTGCCCGCGATTGATATCAAGGATGGTCGGTGTGTGCGCCTCTACCAGGGTGATTTCGCACAAACAACGGTCTATGACAACGACCCTGTACATGTTGCCGAACGCTGGCATAAGTCTGGTGCGAAATGGCTTCATATCGTCGATCTCGACGGTGCAACACAGGGGCACCCGGTAAACGTAGAATTATTCAAACGTATAAAGGAGGCGACCCACATCCATATTGAGGTTGGCGGCGGTTTGCGTTTGATGGAACACATCGAACAGGTTTTTGATACCGGTGTAGATCGGGTGATCCTCGGCACAATTGCCATTACAAATCGTACTCTGCTGCAAGAGGCACTTGAACGCTACAGAGAGCGTATCGTTGTAGGATTGGATGCGCGAAATGGCAAGGTTGCCATTGCAGGTTGGCAAGAGACTTCAGAGGTGATGGCAACAGACCTTGCAACCGAGTTGAGTGCGTTAGGAGTGCGTCGCTTTATCTATACAGACATTTCGCGCGATGGTGCCCTCACAGGACCGAATATCGAGGCAATTGCACGCATGCAAGAAGCTATCACGCGCTCCACAACGGCCTATTCTTTGATTGCCTCTGGCGGCGTCAGTTCGTTAGCCGACTTGCATGTGCTGGCGGCGATGGGAGTCGAAGGTGCGATTGTCGGGAAAGCTTTTTATACAGGCGACATAGACCTGCATGCCGCGATACGAGAACTAGAGAGGTAGTGAAGGTGCTTACGAAGAGAATTATCCCCTGTCTCGATGTTGCAGAGGGGCGAGTGGTCAAGGGCGTAAACTTTGTGAACCTGCGAGATGCGGGCGATCCTGTGGAACTCGCCAAATTTTATAACAACGAAGGTGCCGACGAACTTGTTTTTCTCGATATCACCGCGTCTTATGAGAAGCGTACTACTATGCTTGATGTTGTACGTCGCACCGCTGAACAGGTATTTATCCCTGTAACGGTCGGTGGCGGCATTCGCACTCTTGCAGATATTCGTGCTACGCTGAGTGCTGGTGCCGATAAAACATCATTGAACACCGTTGCCGTGCAAAATCCCGACGTCTTACGAGCAGGTGCGGAACAATTTGGAGCGCAGTGTATCGTGCTTGCCATCGATGCACGTTCAAATGAGACGATGCCGAGTGGTTATGAAGTGTTCGCACATGGCGGTCGTACTCCTACAGGCAAAGATGTGTTGGAATGGGCGCAACAGGGCGTCGAGCTAGGTGCAGGCGAAATTTTACTGACAAGTATGGATCGCGATGGCACAAAGCAAGGGTACGATTTAACTTTGAATGCTCGGATATCGAACGCTGTATCAGTGCCAGTCATCGCCTCCGGGGGTGTAGGAACGTTAGAACACTTTTATGAAGGGCTAACCGTCGGAAAAGCTGATGCGGCGTTGGCTGCTTCGATCTTCCATTTCGGTGAGTTCCGAGTGTGTGATGTAAAGCAATATTTGCAAGACAAAGATGTTGCTGTGAGGCCGTGCTAAATTTTAAGAAAGAAAGTAGAGTGGAATAGCGTTATGTTACAGTTTGATCGCCAGGGACTTATTCCTACCGTCATTGTAGATGACGCCACGGACGAGGTGTTGATGGTAGCCTTTATGAATGAAGAGGCTTTACAGAAAACACGCGAGACAGGTAATACGCATTTTTTCAGCCGTTCACGTAACACCCTCTGGCATAAAGGCGAACAATCAGGCAATGTGCAGGAAGTGCGCGACATATTTGTGAACTGTGAGGAAAACAGTCTCTTGATACGTGTTGTACAGCATGGTGAAGCTGCCTGTCATGAAGGCTACAAAAGCTGCTATTATCGACGTGTGTCAGATGATGGCACATACCAGACGGTCGCAGAACAGATTTTCAATCCCGAAGAGGTGTACACGAAGAACACTACCCCAGAGACTACTACTTCCCATGAAGATGAATTTCATATAGACGAAGAGTACATACATATCTCAGCACCAGAAGAACTAAGAGTCAAGATGAGACAGCTTTACGGGGTGTACCTGTACTTACGCGACCACGATATGAGCGAACAGTCGAATACTTCCAGACTCTTACAGGAACACAGTCAAAACTACTTAGTATCGCGTCTAGCTGATGAATTACAAGAACTGGTAGACGTGCAAAGTGGAGAACATGTCCATGCTGGACGCGAACCTGATACGATTTTAGAGGGAAGTCAGGTAGGCTACTGGCTGTTCTTGATTGCGGCAACGCTACAGTTAAATTATAACGATTTTGCACCACACGAAGCCTTACTACTGGGATACGAGGCACACTTCGACGAAGGTACAATGATTGAACAATGGCAGGAGTGTTTACGCCTGAGTGCTGAGAGGAAGCCAGACGCAATTGCTCAAGGGCTACAACTGGGCTTTTCACTGATTGGCTGGGCGTGCGTCGAGGCAAAAATAAGCCCCATCATGCCTGTAGAGTTTGATCTTGACCAAATGAGGCGTAAAGGGCTGGTAAAGTAGATTTCGAGATGTTGTAATTTGACACTTTGCACTGCAGCAAGGGTTTTCTGTACATATTTGCACTGCAGCAGGTATTCACTTTGCAGTGCAGCAACAGGATTTCCCCCGAAAATGCGATGAAAACCTAGGAGAAAGACTCTGCTGCAAAATACCAATTTCAAGGCTGAGGAAAATTTCTTCAATACTATAAGTAGAATTCTCTTTTACCCTCATGAAGATTCAAAGTGCTTTGTCATTTGCGAGAGGCTTTGCTCACCACTGCTCGAGCAGAGGCTCTCGATGAAGCGAGGTTGCTTCCATATTCGTTTCTAGAGATTGCAGACTATACGACGAATGTTCTATACTCTTCTTTAGTGAAGCCTCTCGCATCCTCATACGTAGTATGTTCATTCAGACGATATGAAACAACGTGGAGTTGCAAAAGAGGAAATCGCGACTAGGCGTTTGAAGCGACTTGCTCTGCATCAGAGGGGGTATTTCGCACACAAGGTTGCAAAAGAGGAAATCGCGACTAGGCGTTTGAAGCAGCCCAATTATACCCGTCGAGTTCGATCTATATGAACTTTTGAGAGAACAATCGCGACTAGGCGTTTAAAACGAGGAGGGATGAGTTGGGTTTCCGATTCATCCCTCCCTCGCTGTTAGAATACTGATGAGCGCACCAGCAGCTTACTTCGACTCGTTTGCCTCATAACCTGTAATGGCCACACATAGATATCCCACTTCAACACGCTACTCATTGGCTCTGAAGGACCATCCTCTTCTCGTGGAACAACATCGTGCCATGAGAGGGAAGGAGAGCGAAATTCGGAAAGGATACAGGAAAAGAACGGCTGAAGTGCTGTAGACGTACTCACCTCGCGCAACGGCTGGACGCATTCGGTTTTCTACAGGAGCATCCTCGCTGATCTGTAGACAGGTGGTAAACGAACTTGCTTGGCCCCAGTAGCTGATACTCCTCAAGAGCAGATGCCACTTGTCCCGCTCTTCCAGGGGAAGCTCTAGGTAGAGCATAAGTGAGCCTTCTGCATGTGCCATCTCCCGATACACCACTGACTCTGCTACCGAAACGGCTTTCCCCTTCTCTGTTGCCTTATACGCACGCACAACTTGCTCCGAGATGGCAAGACGCTCTGGCGGGCGCACACGGAGACGCGCCGAACGGATCCATGGAAACAGCACCTCCCGAACCACCTCATGTCCGAAGAGTTCTATTCCGACTCGAATGAGCGCAAGACGCACGGTTGCAGGTCCTGGTCCAGGTGAAATGAGCGCACTTGCGGCACTACTCAAAGGAAGACGACAGGAGTAGGTTGATGGAAAGTGATACTCAGCCGCGAACCAGTGGAGGGTCCCTTTCCTCATCCTTTTGTCTCCTGCTGATGTTCGCCACTGGCCTGTCCCGCCGGAAACGACGGGAACGAGGTCATCACGAGCTGCTGCATGATGGTCGAGAAGGCATCGACTGTTTCAAACGAGTAGACAACACAGTCAGCCGTTTGCATGGCTTGCAGCCGCACCACGAAGTCTTCGACGAGGCCCGAGTACATTGGCGCACGACCAACCGTCTTTTTCACCACGACGGCCCCTTTCAAGCCCGTCAGATGTGGGAGCATAGTCGCCGTCAACGCGCCATCGGGACTCAGCAAGGTGTCATGCAGTGCTGAGAGGATGGCATTGTGTCGGATTCGCCGCTGCGTCTCATCAGGAATGACGACCTGCCACTTGTCTGTATCTACTCCTGTGCCCACCGCTCTATAACGGATCGACAGCGCGTATTCTCCTGAACGTGTCGGCATTTTCATGAGCATCTGCCCCTGGTCTTTGGTGTCGCCGATGCGAGTGAAGAGGTGCATCGTTTCCACTGAACGTCCAGGGAGCCCAAGAGCAAAAGAAAATTCCACGAGGCTATGCTTTGTCGCCTTTTTCCGTGTTTCTGTTCCCTGTTGCGCGTTCGCGTTTTTTGCCGTGACGAGAAATCCGTGAGCGTCACAGAGACCACATCCTTGCAGAATCTGTTCCATCGAAATATTTCTATATTCAGGTCGGTCAGTGAGGGCAGCAACACGACGACCATCGCGCCTCTGGCAGGCGGGGCACAGTGGCACACCGGAAAAGGCGAGGTACTCTGCGAGCAGTATGGCATGATAATGCTTGGCAATACTGCCACTACAAGCATCTGTTTCGCTTCCATCGGCGAGGAGTTGTCGCCGAGCCATCAGTTTGTTTGAACCATTGGTGCCTGAGTTACTCAAACTATGCGCTTGCCAACTCACCCGTGTATTAATGGAAAGATCATAGATCGGAAATGTTGCTTGTTCTTGACTCATTCTCTGTCTCTTTCTTCCTCCTCTGCGCGAGAACGCCACACCTGATTGTGCTCGACAGCGAAGGTCTCTCTTCTTCATGTCTCTGTTCTGTCAACTCTTATGCTAGGATGTGTGCAGGTGTCGTCATCCCTCAGCCTCATCCTCCCTCGTAGGATAGTGAAGCGTAGAGAGTAATCTGAGCAGTTGTGCAATCGTCTGGGCACTATACTGCTCCTCGTCCGCCAGCAGAAGTTTGAGATCGTCATCTGATGGAGTAATGAGAAAGTAGGTTTTCGCATCGAGCACTTCGCAGGTCTCTATAAGCTGGGTCAAAATGTCGAACAGTTGCTCTCGTGTCCGCACGGATGCAAGATCTTCCAGGAGTTCATGCACATTCGAGGACGCAGAAGCACGCTTCAGTTGACGAAGCGCATGTCCAAAGCGGAGAGTTCCCTCTTTCCGATCAAGAATGTGACCCAGTGGGGACGGTGATGTAGCATTCATGATGCCTCTAACCTTTCGTACTTCTTCAACACTATACAGACTCAGAACATCCTGGCCTTTCTGGGGATGTCTTGCAAGCTCGGCCTGAGCAACATCGAAGAGATGGGTCTCCCACCAGATTCTCTGACGGGTAAGAAGCGCTTCAACGAGTGCATGACGATCATACGGACATTCATTTTGTGCGCGCGAGAGCACCCACTGCCACAAGCGAAGAAGAGACCTTCCCTGCATGTGTTTTAGGGAGAAGAGCCAGGAGAGGTCCAGCGTTCCACGGGAACGAGAAATGGGAGGTTGTTTGCCTTGCGCTTGCAGAATCTGGAAAGCAAGCCCTCTTTCTCGTCCTTCAGGAGACTCATCCTCAAGTGCAAGCCCGAGCCACTGCAAAAGCAGAGTCACTTCTGGTCCATCATCGCCTCGTGGTCGGAACACTGCCCGCCTACTCTCTCGCTCAATGCTGCTTTCTCGCACAAGAGGAGTCGTGTAGGCAATGAGGTTTCCAACAGCAGGTTGAGCGCGCAAGAAGCGCATTGCTCCAATGTAGGCGAGAATCGTTGCAAAGCGCGTTCCCGCAATGGTCATATTGTTTTTGTGCGTTATGGAGCCATCACTATAGGGGTGACGAGAAGCATAACTCAGTGATGGCTCCAGGGTCAGGGGAAGAGTAACCATTCCATATCGCTTCGGCACAGGAAGCGGATGGCTTGGTCTCTGCGGATTATACCCTGCAAGAACGTCTCCCAACCACTGTGAGGGAGAGTGTACGTGATGCTTTATCCACTCTTTCCAGGTATCGCAGATTCTTGACAGCTTGAGAAGAGCACGCTCGATCACCGTAGAATCACTGACATTTTTGTTGACATCCTTAGCCCATCCTTGAAGCATATTCCCCATCGGTACAATTGGTATTGTGGTGCAGCCCAGGTACTCCTTTCAAGATATCTGGACGTATTTGCTGCCATATCGAACGGTGCCGAGAAGAGAGATGCGGTGCAAGACCGTACTCTTCTTTATATAGAGGGGATACTCACGCGCTTTAAGAGTCTCCTCCGCTTGCACGATCAACTCGGTGAACTTCACTTTCGAGCACTTCGTAGTGGAGCCACGAATGACCTTATTGAGGATCAAGGGGATATGTTCTATGCTGCGGCTCAGTCGGCTGCGGGTATTCTCGAAGGCATTGCAGTCCTTATCGCCGAACTCGAGGGGAATGTACAAGCACATGAGAAAAGGAATGTAGGATTTCCTGCGCTCGTTGCTGGCACTCGTCCTTGGGTTTGCAATCTGCAGCGATATCGCCCTGTAGCTGAGTGTGCTGTTCGCTCACGGACACCACTGCTCACCTTGATTACTGGACAGCGGCTTCAAGGGTTTCACTACTATCCAGTTATGGGCTCGTCTGGAGAGTTCGGCGAAACGGTTCCACTCTTGGTCAATGGACGTGAGGAAGTCCGAATACTCAAACGTCTCTCACTGCCGCTGATTCGTCTTCCAGAACCTCCTGATGATATGTCGTGGATCACAAGTGGAGTTGATGGACTCCTCCTCATCGGTGGCCGCTTGTACATATTCCCGTGGCTAGCGTTGCGAAGCGCAATTCGTGACCTCGTTCATCTCGTTGAAAACACACTGGAAGCTCTTTGTACCGTTCAGGGAGAAACTTCGACGCACCGTGAAACCGTCTTCTTAAGTCTACAAGGCCGTGACCTGGTGAGGCGTGTGCTCGATTTTCATGTGAGTCTTCATGACCAAGATGTGTTCGATCATTGAGCAAAGAGTGCATCGCGTAGCGAACAGAATAGTGAAATGCATTATAGTAGAATCTTCTATTCTTGAGTGGCAAGATTCTGTACTGGCGACAGCTTTACAGTGACATCGTAGGTACCACTCACAGCAATACCATGAGTGGTACCTACGATGTCACTGTAAAGGTATTCCCTAGGCCGAACTCCAACGAAGTTGTTACTCATTGCGATGGTGGTGCAACGTTGTAGGTGATGCTCTTAGTGTGCTGGGACGATCCCCACCACAGTGGGACAGGAGTGGCGGAGGTCTTGCGAGAACAAGTCCCTACGTTGGTGCATGAGTTCTCTCACCATCTCACGCTTGGTAAAGCCCTTCGACTCATGATAGAAAGCGTTCGAGGAGGCAGTTCGACTGAGGCGCGAAGCACTCGTTTGAGTACCTCACGCCTCTTGCAGAGCGCGTTCAGTTTTCCTTAACTGGACCCCTAGTTGGTGCAATTACTAGGAATTTCTTTCATTGTAGTCGTAAGAGGCACAACGGAGTTCATCCGTCTTAAACATCCATGATTACCTTAGGAGAAATCTCCATACTATGGATCCCCCGCTGGCGAATCCCTTCACTCCATGTTCACGCTTGCACCAAGACAACACAACTGACGGTTCCTACGTATATATCTGCAAGAAAAGCGGGGATTGTGATGAACCTGGGACGCAACCTGTGGATCAAGGGAGAGAGAATGTATCCACTCCAAGCGTTCAATGACTTTCTGAAAATTGCTTGGAGAAACTGCGCCTGGTGGTTGTCGTAACCAAACGAGGATCGTCTGCCGAGAAACCGCCGGGACGGTGAGCAACGCTTTGAGTTGGGCTCGTTGCACGTCGGTCAGTCCTTCTGTGAGCTGTCGATAGACCTGTCGTTGGGCACGCCGACGCGTTTCCCAAGCGAGTCGCTCAACGGTCGAGAGGGCCGGAATGGTAATCTTGCGGGATCGCATTTCCTCAATTTCCTCAATGAGGGAGGAAACCAGAACGGTTCCTGCATCCGTCTTGCGAGCGGTAGGTAAGAGCCAGAGGGCCAGCTCCCGTACTCCCGCTTGGTGAAAGGGCGGAATCCACAGACCGTTTCGAGTTCTGCAAGGTGTTCATAGCGGGTGGCCTCGCGATCTTGTCCGTACTGGACAATACTCATCGGATTGACCTTCAGCTGGTTCGCCATGTAGGAGACGACCAACGGGGAAACCTCTCCATTGGCCGCCCAGGTCCGTCCAGGAAACCGCAAATAGCCAAGCTGAACAGCAAACCCCAGATGATTGCGTCTATGCTGCTTAATCAAACTTCGATCATCATCGGAGAGGGTATAATAGCGAGCTAGCATCTGTTCGCTCATCTCAGTAGGAACACCGAGAAACTGGGTACGTTGCGCTGCTGAGAGGAGTTCTCGTGTGGGCATATCTGACACTCCAAATCTCGTCAAAGTTGGTCACTGAAGCGACTGTTGCTACCATAGCAAAGGATGCTGAAGAAATACAAGCAAGTAGTACAGATGCCCCAGTGAGACTTGAGTACGAACGATGTGAAAAACAACGGGAAGGATTTTAAGGAAGAAGGAAAAATGTATGGTTTTTGAAAGGAAACTCCCTAGCAGCATCTTTTGATGAGGTTCTTAAGAGAGCAAAAGGTTTCTTTTCTGTCTGATCCCGCTCTCTAAAGCTCTAAGAAATTGTATCGACTACTCCTTCAACAGCAGCAGCCTCTGGATTGGGCATTAGCAATATTGCAAACCAGCAAAGCAATCAGGATGAGTTTGAATGTTCACTGTAAGCTGGTATTGGAACTCTTGATCTTGCCAAAAACACAGCTTCAGATGCGGAGAGTGTCTGTACCCTTGGTGAAGCATAAGGCAGGACCCGGACTTCGATATCCGTCATATCCATCTAAAGTCCTTCAAGTCTTCCAATTGTGAGATGGAGGCACGATATTTCCTAAAAAGCTCTTGTATATGAGGGACATCATTTTCTCCACGACCTTGTTGGTCGCTACGGTTTGGAAGTATTCTTGAGCCAACTCTCAGATAACACATATTTTAGGACTGAGAGCAATTTGCATTATTGAAGGTTGGTTTCCAAAGAAGATGAGAGGTAGAAGTAAGGGATTCATAAAGTAGACCTAGTAAAGAGGTGTATTTGGGATGTATAAGAAAGAAGTTGATGGCGTTGTCTTCAGGTCCCATAGATCCCATTCCCGAAGAAACTAGGCCAGGGCTTTTTGGTTTACCCGAATTGCATCTTTCTCATTCGTCACCAAAGATGTTCCGTGCATGCATGTCTGTATGCAGTAAGGGTAAATCGGGTAAACCAAAAAGCCCTGGAAACTAGGCTTTGCCAATATTCCTATCAAGCGTTTCATGGTATAATGGGAACGTGCTCTAGAGCGTCGCTAGGGAAATACCTGGGTGATTTCTCTCTTGCATGGATAGCCATACCTGATTCCCCGAACTTGAAGGAGACCAAGCATGCCGTTGCAACGTGAGACGGTGGCACGTGCCGCACTGCGGTTATTGGATGAGGTTGGGCTGGATAGTTTGACCATGCGCCGCCTTGCCGCGTACCTGGATATTCAGAACCCGTCGTTATATTGGCACTTTACGAACAAGCAAGAACTGCTCAACTGTATGGCTGCGTTGATGATCGCCGAGGCTTTTACTGAACTCCAATCCCCAGAGCCTGAGCAAGATTGGGCCGATTGGTTGGCAGCATGGGCTCGCCGATTGCGCAAGACAATGCTTGCTCATCGCGATGGGGCGCGCGTCCTGGCAGAAGCGGACCTGTCGCTCAACGATTTCTTCGAGGGCATAGAATTAGCTTTGAACATCCTTCAGCATGCTGGCTTCGATGGAAGCACGGCAGTCACTGGAGTGATAACCGTCATTCACTATGTCATGGGTGCCGTCTTTGAATTCCAAGCTGATCCCTCTTTTTTTGCGTATAGAAAGGGTGAGGAAAGTACTCATTCCATGATGCCCCCTGTCGATGAAAAACGTTTTCCCAAGATTGGTGCCTTTTTTCACCGTGCTGAAGTTCTCTCATCCGCCTCTGCTGATACATGGTTTGAAGAGGGATTGTTCCTGCTTCTGGATGGATTGCGTGCCAACCTGGGAAAAAAGCATCCAAACGCCACGAGCAGGTAGAATAATCTAGCGTTCTTTTGCAGACCCCTGGTTCAAGCTGTCTCCTAACATGTCTATGCATACAAGTGGTGCCTCGCTTGACAATCTAGCATTGCTAAATTATACTTGCTTTGTAAACCTAGCAACGCTAGTTTACAGGATCATTCAGGTTTCATCCGTCATGGCTTGGATGAAGGTGATAGGGTGTCTAAGTCACCACCAGTGAAGCAGGAACTGTAAGACAGTGTTTCCATTTTCCATCATTTGGCGAGACACAACAGAAAGGAAAACAGACACGCATGAATACACTCATGGGTCACCCCGACCTCAAACCAACAGATTTCAACGACGTACAACCAGGATTGAACAAAATAGTCGTGGCTACGGTGCATTATGGGCATCAAGAAATGATTATGGAGAAGGATGTTCCCGTTACCATGCGAGATGGGATCACCCTGTCTGTGAATGTTTTTCGCCCAGATAAGCCTGGAACGTTTCCAGCGGTCATGTCAGCTGACGGCTACGGGAAAGATAAGAAATCCATGTTTGTCTGGCCGACCAGCGGTGTGATACAGGTATCTGACTTTACCCCTTTTGAGTCGCCGGACCCCGGTTTCTGGGTGCCCAACGATTATGTGGTGATCAAAGTTGCCGTGCGGGGAAGCTCAAATTCGGAGGGTGCACTCCGTCCCTGGTCTGCCCTTGAAGCCCAGGACTATTACGAAGTTATTGAATGGGCTGGTGTCCAGAAGTGGTGCAACGGCAATGTGGGGACAAACGGCGTCTCATATCTGAGCGTCACCCAATGGCTTGTGGCTGCTTTGAATCCTCCCCACCTGAAGGCGATGATCCCCTGGGAAGGTCTCAATGATATGTATCGAGAAATTGCATTTCACGGGGGAATACCTGATACGGATTTCTATCGGATTTGGGTACAGGGACTGAAAGCAAGGTGGCCAAATAATGATGTAGAAGATTTGATTTCGGAACAAAAAGAGCATCCGTTATTGGATGAATTCTGGGAGCAGAGACGGCCCACATTGACCAATATCAATGTGCCCATGTTTGTTTGTGCCAGTTGGTCTACCCAGGGGTTGCATAATCGGGGGTCCTTCGAGGGGTTTAAACAGGCGGCATCCAAAGACAAGTGGCTGGAGGTCCATGGCCGGAAGGAGTGGGAATACTACTACAGTCGAGAAGCACTGGAGCGACAGAAATTGTTTTTTGATTCCTTCCTGAAAGGGATCGAGAATGACTGGAGGGAGATGCCCCAGGTACGCCTCGAAGTCAGAGAACGGTTCTTCCAGGGACAGGTCCGCTTCGAGAATGAATGGCCGATAGCCCGGACCACGTATACCAAACTCTATCTTAATGGCGAAGACATGACCTTGCAGGGTCTCCCTCCCCAAAAAGAAACAGAACTCACCTATCAGGCCGAGCCTGCTCAGACAGAGAACAATGCATTACGGTTTCACATGACCTTTCAAGAGAACACCGAGCTGACCGGATATATGAAGCTCAAACTTTGGGTTTCGACCAACGATACGGATGATATGGATCTCTTTGTCGGCGTGAAGAAGTATGATAGACGCGGCAATGAAGTATACCTGCCCGACTTTAATCATATTGAGTGGGGGCAAGTGGCTACTGGATGGCTGCGAGTTTCCCATCGAGAGCTGGATACAGAGAGATCGACGCCTGCTCAGCCATGGTTGAAGCACAAGAGAGTATTAAAGCTCAACAAGGGCGAGATCGTCCCGGTGGACATTGAAATCTTGCCGTCGAGCACGCTGTTTAAAGCTGGTGAAAGTCTGGTGTTGGTCGCGAAAGGCAGTGAGATCATTCCCACTCCCCCACACGCAATGCTGCGGTATGAACACAAGGAAACAGTGAACAAAGGAACGCACCTGATGTATGCTGGAGGGAAGTACGATTCATTTCTTCTGGTGCCAGTGATAGCGTCGTAGTACTTCGTCTTCTCTGCTGCTAGCATATTACAGGAGTATCTCATGCAAAATCAACTTATCTTTGAACGTGATGTCGCCATTCCAATGCGAGACGGACTAGAACTTCGAGGGAATGTCTATCGCCCCTCAGAATCTGGCGCATACCCGGTGTTGATGACGGTTGGTCCTTACGGGAAGGATATTCACTTTCGGGACTTCAATCCTGAAGCGTATGCCCAAATTGCTGAGCACGGTCCGCACTTAAATTGGGAGACCCCCAATCCTGACTGGTGGGTCGCACAGGGGTACGTTGTGATTCGAGTTGATCAACGTGGTATTGGAGCATCGCCGGGGCGTATGGATCTCTTTTCACATCAAGAAGCAGAGGACTTTTATGATGCGATTGAATGGGCAGCAGTCCAGCTGTGGAGCAATGGTAAGGTGGGATTGAACGGGGTCTCCTACTATGCGATCACTCAATGGGAGGTCGCTGCGCTCCAACCGCCTCACCTTGCCGCGATCCTCCCCTGGGAAGGGATGGTTGATTGGTACCGCGATGGTGCTAGGCATGGCGGTATCCTTAGCAACGGCTTTGTCGTCGGCTGGTATAAACGGCAGGTAGCTGGCATTCAGTATGGGCACGATGGAAGTCTCTCTGAAGAGGAACGAGCTGCGAACCGGGCTGATTTGATCGCTGATGTCAAGACGCATATTCTGGATGATGACTACTATCAATCCCGTTTGCCAGATGTTCGTCAGATTACCGTCCCCGTCTTCTCCGTCGGGAACTGGGGCAACCTGGGACTGCATCTGCGAGGCAACATTGAGGGATACCTTGGTCTCTCCTCCCCCCATAAATGGCTGAGTGTGTGGGTTGGCAGTCACTACGCTCCCTTTTATACGGAGGAAGCACGATCCCTTCAGAAACGCTTCTTTGACTACTGGCTCAAAGGGGTGGAAACGGGCTGGCTCGACCAACCACCTGTTCAACTTGCGATTCGCAACGGGAGCGAGGTGGTATGGCGCGATGAGCAGGAATGGCCTCTCGCCCGAACACAGTGGACACGTTTCTATCTCGATGCTGCCGACACCGGCATCGACTCTCAGTCACCAGAGACGGAGGCGCGGGTTGACTATATGGCACCCGAGGGAGACATTACCTTCACGACAGCTCCATTTATGCACGATACCGAAGTGACTGGACCGCTCGCACTGAAATTGTGGATATCTTCAACCGCTCAGGATATGGACCTTTTTGTGACCATTCGCAATTTTGACGCCAACGGCAACGAGGTTTCCGGGATCGGAGGACAGGGCGAGCCAGTTGCCGTCACGGCTGGGTGGTTGCGTGCCTCGCAGCGCAAGCTCGATCCACAGCGTTCAACGGACTATCGCCCATTCCACACTCATGACCAGGTACAGAAGCTCACTCCTGGGCAGATTGTTCCTGTGGACATAGAGATTTGGCCGACGAGCATGGTGTTCGCAACGGGACATCGTCTCGCAATCACAATTGGAGCGCACGATAGTGGGGGATACTTCCTCCATAATGATCCTGAAGATCGTAATCTGGCGATGCTGGCTGGAACAAATACCATCTATACGGGAGACACACATCCCTCGTACTTGCTGTTGCCTATAATCCCAAACTGATACCCAAGAGCGTATTCGGAAACCTCTCTGATGCCCCTTTCATACTGGGGTTCGCAGATAGTAGGAACAGGAAGTTGGAAGAGGAACGTAGCCTGAAAGAGCTAGAAGCAGGAGATGAGAGGTATTCTTACCAAAGAAACCTCAAAAGTGGAAAAAGCAGTAGAGTAACTTCTACGAATCTTGGCTTCACGGACATCAATAGAGGAAGAGCAGTCACATACGGGAGTGGTGATATGTCTACTCTTCCTCCGAAAAACTCTGAATATTGGGGTCTACTCGGTTTTTTGGGCATCATGTGACCCATTTCTCCTATTCGCTATTCCAACTTCCTGTTCTAACGATTAGCAAACCCCTAGTCTAAGTCTATTATCGATGCCATATTCGAGGGCGTCTGGTTCCTGCTTCTGGTGGGTCTAACCCCACGCGCAAGGCTACAATAAATACATGCTCTTTTTTGCCTTAGCCTTCGATACGGTATGAGATTGTCAAGGAGATACAGAATTCAGTTGGTCCAACGACAAAAAATGCCTCTCTTAGCACATCGCGCGGTGAACTGTTGACTTCGACCAGGAGAGTATCTCTGGAATTGTAAGCAGACACCAACAAGTGGACACCTGTGGTCATTGCGTATAAAGGTCCAATATGCTGATGGGAGCTTTAGAGTAATTCATTGCTCCTGTTTTGACAGCGCGATGTCCTTAGTGGTGCATCCGGTAAGTGCAGATCCACTCACGAACCCTCCCCACCTGGAAAGTGACGCGAACCAAAATCATCTGGTATGCGAAACTCGGCGAGAGCGTCCCGGACATTGCCAAGCGGCTTGACCTGTGTGAGAAAACCACGCGACTCTGGCGAGAGCGTTTCAACGAACTGGGGATGAAGGGGTTGGAGGAGTCTCCGCGCTCTGGACGACCTCCCGTTTCCCCCCCAGAGCAAATAGCCGTGGTCATCCAGACCGCCTTAACCCAGCCCGAAGAACAGGAGCAACCCTTTGCTTCCTGGACATTAGACCGACTAGAGACCTCCATCAATGAGATGAAGGGTATCCCCATCAAAGGCAGTCGGATCAGCGAAATCTTCTTGGCTGAAGGGCTGGGATGGCGGCATGAAGAGACGTGGTTTGGCGAGCGAGTTGATCCCGACTTCGCACAAAAAAGGGGGCCATCCACACCCTCTACACCGCCACGGCCCAAGCGAGTGTGGTAGTGTGTCTCGATGAGATGGGGCCCGAGTCAGCCAAGAGTTATCAAGGACAACAACTGCTCCCAACCGAGCCGACGGCTGACACGCCAGCAGGACGAGCGAAACAAGAGATTGAGTATGGGCGGCGCGGTCCTTCCGGCTCTGTCTTTGGAGCCTACAACGGGGGAGGTCTTGACCGTCAGCTACACCGGACGGACGACGAAGAACTGGATCGAGTTTCTTGTGCGAGTGAAGGCATGGCTGCCTCCCGAAACCGAGCGGGTGTATGCGATCTTGGACAATTTGAATGTCCATCGAGCTTGGGATGTGCTGCTCTTCAATCTGGCTCATCCTCGGTGGGAATTCGTCTTTCAGCCCAAATATGTGGCCTATCTCAACCTGATTGAACCATGGTGGAAGACCTTGCGCTCTTTGGCTTTGAAGGGACGACGTTTTGAGACCTGGGAGCAGATGGAAGAAGCAGTCAGCAAGGCCACTGCCTACTGGAATGCACATAAACATCCCTTTGTGTGGGGACGACGAAGGCGACACCACCCTCGTCGCCGCTCTGGAATTGCTGTGCTTCCAAAGGTTTCCTGAATTTACCGGATGCACCATTAAGCCGGTAGGAGGAGGATTTTAAGAGGAAATTTTGCTTATACGTCCTTCATTCCGTCATGTTTTCGGGCAGATCAATCAAAACGATTATTCTTTCGTATTTCTCACTGGTTCGCTTACATACTCCTATGGGATGGATTGGCTTTAGAAGGCAATCTCTTGCTTAACCTATGTTTTTCCTGTTTTGATATGGTCACCCCTCTGAATAAGAGAAGAATTGAAATAACTGAGATGTATTTCATATGGAAAGACGCATTCATAAGGTGTCTTTTGGCTCATGAGAGACGTGGAGTAGCTGTTTTGAACGGAACATATCGAACGTGGTCGCATGTCTCTTTGATTGGAGAGCTAATACATCTCTTGAAATTCATTCATAACATCTTCTACCCGTACTATCACTTCCTGAGAGAAGATTTTGATGGGTAAAAATGTTGGGACCCCCATAGCAACAAAAACATCCTTTACTTCGGTGGCACGAGGATAGACGCCAAACGCTCGATGCCTGTACGCATTTCCTGCTCCCTTACGGCAGCATACCCTAACAGGATGCCTGGTCTCGAGTTTCCTTCGAGGGCATAGAGCAATAACGGAGAAACGTCCACGCCGACGCTTGCTGCTGCACGAGCTACCTGTCGATCATCCTGTCCCCAAGCAAGCCATCCGATCATATGCATCCCAGCCATGGCTGGTTGTAGTTCGAGTGCGCCTGCCAGCTTCTGTTCATCAGTGAGTTCCACCAGCATCGCTTGCCGCTTCCAATACACCTGGCGCATATGATGAATATGGCGCACAAAATGGCCCTCGTTCAGAAAAGCTGCCAGCGTCATCTGCTCCAGCAGGGGAAGAGACATATCGGTAAACAGGTGGGCTGCAACGAACGCATTGACCAGCTCAGGAGGTGCCACGAGATAGCCAAGCCGCAAGGCGGGAAAGAGGACCTTGCTCATGGTTCCAAGATAGATGACCCGGTTCGCCCTATCTATTCCCTGTAAGGCCGCCAAGGGACGACCAACGTAGCGAAACTCACTATCGTAGTCGTCCTCAAGAATCCAGGCACCTGCCGAACGCGCCCACTCTAACAAGCTCAGTCTGCGTGTCATACTCATCGTCACTCCAAGCGGGAATTGGTGCGAAGGAGTCACAAACGCAAGACGAGCGTGGGGAGCGTGTTCTTGTCCCATCTGGACGACCAGCCCCTGTGCATCAATGGGAACGGGAACGAGCTGTGCCCCTGCCCCAAGCAAAGCACCACGAGCTCCCAGATAGCCGGGATCCTCCATCCAGACCTTCTCTCCTGGATTGAGGAGCACCCGTGCCGCAAGGTCAATGCCTTGTTGCGAGCCACTGACCATAATGACCTGTTCCGCCGTGCAGCGCACACCACGCGCAGTCGCCAGATAACTCGCAATCGCCTCCCGCAAGGGCAGGTAGCCTGCCGCATGCTGATGGGCGAACAAATCGTGCTGCATCTGCTGCCAACTTCGGACGAGCAGCTGCTGCCAGGTCTTGTGTGGAAAGGCATCCACGGCTGGAAGCCCGACGCGAAAGGCACGCTGTGCATTGCAGGGAGTTCTTGGGGCATGGCTGGATCGACCGGTTGACTAAGTTCCACCTGGTGTTTCCACCGTCTCTCTTGCTCAAGCATGAGCTTGATGGTGTACTCACGCATCCGGGATGCAAACCACGAACTGCCGTTTTTCCCCAGCATCGCTCGGTACAGCTGGGCATGTTCAGCAACATGCTCAAAGAACTGGATCCAGATCTCTGGTGGGTTCTCCGTCTCACCCTGACCAGTATCTTTGCGGAAGGGCTTCATATTCTCAGCAAGTTCATTGGCTGTGTCCTCAAAGATCTTCGCCACCAGATCGTATTTATCCTGATAATGGCGGTAGAACGTGGCTCGGTTGATCATGGCCCGTTCGGCAATATCGCCCACGGTGATGGCATCGAACCCTTGCTCGGTAATCAGTTCAATCATTGCTTCTTGTAAGAATTTATGCGTGCGTCGAATGCGCAAGTCGATCTGTTCTTCGTGCGACATATTTCCCTCTGTGTTGCATACGTCACAAAAGACAAGCATTGCTGCTTGCCAAGTGTTCCAGTCCAAGCTATACTCTCTAGTGTAACATAGTGTTGCAAAGACAACAATATGTAACTACGAGAGATCGAAAATGAGAAGCGCAGGCAGTGAGAACGACTCTGTTGAGCAGATGCATTGCTCGTGCGTGTGGAGTAAAAGCTCCGGGAGGTGATTTTTGAAAGACAGTATCCGGGGCACATCAAGGAGGGTACTATGGCACAGAGTCGCGTAACAAACGAAGTATGGATTTTGGGAGCAACTGGTCGCGTAGGCCGCGCTGTGGCTGCTCGTCTCGTTGAGAGCAACACCGTACTCGTGCTGGTTGGGCGTGACAGGGAACGCCTGAGCCAGGTGGCCGCAAGCCTTGAGAAAGAGCTACGGACCATTGTCGCCAGTTCACCTGAGGAGATTGCGACTGAGATCAGGCGGCAGCGGCCAGCTCTCGTCATCAACACCATCGGCCCTTTCACCGAAACCGCGGTGCTGATTGCTCGCGCTTGCCTCCCGTGCAGTCACTACATCGATCTGGCAAACGACGTAATCTCCGTATCTACGTTGCTTGATCTGCATGAGGAAGCGGTCGTCGCAGGCCGCACGTTGGTAACTGGTGCCGGATTCGGCGTGCTGGCCACCGAGAGCGTTGTTATGAAGCTGTGTCAAGACCGTCCGACTCCTGTCCGAGTTCGGACAGACGCGCTGGCCTCTGTTGAGATTGAGGCGGGGGTGTTTGGTGAAGCCCTTGCAGCAACGATCATTGATGGCCTGCCCTACGGCGGACGGTACTACAAGAATGGCCGCCTTGTGCGAAACCGAGTTGGCAGCGGCCTCGCCACCATTACACTTCCCGATGGTTCACGTGTCGCCGCCGCAAGCGTTCCGTTTGGTGAACTTGTCGCGGCGCACCGAGCGAGCGGTGCTCCTTACGTACTAGCCGCTTCCAGTGAGATACCTACCGGTCCGGCTGTCCGCGCGATTCTTCCATTCGCGATGGCACTATCACACATTAAGTCACTACGCACCTTCGCAAAACGTCGGCTTGCCCGCTTAAAACTCTCTTCTCGGAAACGCCCACGAGAGCACTCATGGGGACACGCCTCCGTTCAATGGCTGGACGGGACGAATCAAGAAGGCTGGCTGCGCGTGGGTGACGCCCAAGTGTTTACCGCCATGGTTGCAGCGGAAGTCGCAGAACGGCTACTCAAGGGCGAAGGCCGACCGGGATCGTACACCCCCGGTGCCCTCTTCGGGCCGGAACTGGCCGAAGCCATTGGCGGTGAGTTCCTTCTAGCAACTTCACATGAAAGGATACATACAATGCCAACGAATACAGCAGCTTGGATCGTAACGAAACAAACGAAAATAGAGGTGAAGTCCGCACCATACACCCATCCACATGAGGGCGAAATTGTCGTCAAGAACCACGCAGTAGCTATCAACCCCCTCGATTGGATTATACAGGCTGCTGGTAATATCGTGTTCTCTTGGATAAAATATCCCTCTATCCTCGGCTCAGATCTCGCAGGCGAGGTCATAGAGGTCGGGAAAGGTGTCACTCGTTTCTCTGTGGGGGACCGTGTTCTTGGGCATGCCGTGGGAACGGATAGAAAACGCAACAGCCCGGCGGAGGGTTCCTTTCAGGAATACACCGTCGTTCTCGCTCATATGGCAGCACCAATCCCCAGCACAATGCCTTACGAAAACGCCTCTGTTCTGCCTCTGGCCCTGTCTACCGCAGCCTGCGGCCTGTTTCAGAAAGATCAGCTAGCACTACAGTATCCCTCCGCGGCTCCCCAACCCACAGGGAAGACTCTTCTCATCTGGGGAGGCTCAACGAGCGTCGGCAGCAATGCCATCCAGCTCGCTGTCGCTGCTGGCTATGAAGTCATCACAACCGCATCTCCACGGAACTTCGACTACGTGAAAAAGCTGGGGGCAAGTCAGGTCTTCGACTATACGAGCAAGACCGTCGTCAAAGACGTTATCACTGCTTTTGAAGGCAAGACAATCGCCGGAGCACTCGCTTCTGGAAAAGGATCAGCCGAGTACTGTGTGGATATCATCCACGCTTGTATTGGGAACAAATTTGTCTCCATGGCAAGCCCGGCTATCTCGTTTGAAAACTTTACCCAGCGTCGGCAGCTTCCTCGGCTCGTCCTTCAGCTTCTATCATCGAACGTATCATTGCAGGTGAAATCGCGTGTCAGGGGTATACGTACCAAATACATTTTCGGGAACAGTCTTATGGACAATGAGGTGAGTAAAGTTATCTACGAAGATTTTCTCCCTAACGCTCTTGTAGAAAACCGCTACGTAGCGGCCCCAGAACCATACATCATCGGCTCCGGTCTCGAATACATTCAAGCTGGGATGGATGCTCAAAGGAAAGGCGTATCTGCTAAAAAAGTGGTTGTTTCTCTCTAGGCTTAGAGAGCTTGAAGAACTGTTTCTTCAATTCCGTGCCGAGTGAATTAAAACCTGACATGATGTCGCCATACATTCAGTAACTATAGGTTCTAAAGCTCAAACAGTGACAGGGATTGAATGTGAGTTTTTACCTCTGGCTGGAACACATGGCTTCGACCTTGCTCACGCAATCCTTGACCCTTGAGTATGAATGGATACTGTTGCTTCATTCAAAAAGCGGGGAGAGATACCTAAAAAACGGGCCGTTGTCCCTTCTAAAGTGGGGATCGCGAGGAACCTTCCAGCTAAGAAAAGAGAGGCAATCCCTACGAAACCGAATGAAGCAACAGTATCCATTCATACTCAAGGGCCGTCTATTTGTCTGAAGGCAGTCGCATCTACGTGTTCGCCGGAAATAGGGGAGTGCTAACCAATCCCAGTTGGTATCACAACCTGGTCACGCATCCTGATGTGGCTGTCGAGCTGGGTACTGAGAAGTTCGAGGCCAGAACCACTGTCGTCGAAAGTGTGGAATGGGACCGTCTCGGGCGCATCCAGTGACAGAAGATACGTGCTCTCGCTGAGGTTCAGGCGAAGATCACACGTAAGGTCCCCGTTGTTTTGCTGAAATAAAAGGAAAGAGAGCGTCCACAAGAGAAAAGAAGGGACCTGTACATCTCGCAGGTGCTCAACCTGCCTACAACCAGGCAATGAAGCAGTTCCCAACTCAATGCTGAGATGCATGTATTACTCTATAAGTACATTCCCATTACTTCTCTAGCTCTTACCCTCTACTCTGCCCCCGGTGACAGTTTACGTAGCTCTACCCCTTGAAGGAAACGATGATCTGCCTGATCCAAGCCTTTCTGCAATTCCGCCGCCGTCTGGACAAACTCCAACCGTTCTGTCGAATTGCAGACCACACCTCCGAAGAAGTCCGCGACATCCTAGCCACCCTGGAAGCGGTGTTTCAGCAACTCTTTCCACAGCTCAACTTGCACCAATGGGCAGGCACAATCTACGCCTGGCTGACGCATCCCGTCCTCGACCCGACCCACTCAGGCCGCGTCACAATGGATAACCTGATGAAGTTGGTAACGACGGCTCTGGAATGGACGTATGAGGCCGGAGAAACGAATATGCGAGCCGAGCGGCTCAAGTCCGCCGCAGAACTGCTTGTGCTGCGTCATGATACGCTTTGGATCATTGATGGAGCAGGCCCTGATGTTCCTGTTGAAGATCAGAGTGCAGAGACGAAAGATCGTGCAAACGGGAACGAGCCGGAACGGCAAGCAGTCCAGGAAAATGAGCGTGCCTCCCCGACAGAAACGGTTGGAACGGCGGAAGAACCAGTGCAAACGAGCACAGCACCCAGATGCACCTTTTCTCGAACGGTGATCCCCATCGATCTCAAACAATGTACCGACAGCGGTGTTCCATCTGTGGAATGTCCTGATTGTGGAAGAACACGTTCGCTCTCTCCAAGCAAAGGCATCCTCCGGTTCCCACCGCACGAGCCACGCAAAATGCAGACGCCCGTGACGGGCCGACGCTGGTCTACAACAGGGAAAACGAACTGGGATATGGTTGGATAAATCAGGTGCTGACTTCTCTGATTCTGATCAGACACCTCCTCCCTCCAATGTACAAGACATCGCTTCTCAAGTGCAGATGATGAGGAGCGGTTTTTCTAAACCTGTACATTGTATTCCTCATTGAGGGATTGACGAACCGTTGGCATGTCAGACTCAAAGGCGAGAAGCTGCTCGATTTTCTCGGCGGTTCCAGAGTTACTACGCGGCGTGTGAATCAGCAGTTGCAGATAGCGGCAATCGCCCGCCTGGAACCAGATAAAATCAAAGGCCAGTTCTCCGACAAGCGGATGATGCATCGTTTGGCGTCCTTCCGACACGTTGTGTACATCATGACGGGCCCATAATTCCCGAAACTCTGGACTGATCCGGGAGAGTTCAGCGATCTGTGTAGCCCACCAGGGATCGTTGATGAAACGACCATAGGCAGCGCGAAATTGCGCCAGATACACGCGTGCCAGTTCCTTCCACTCCTCGTTTGCTTGAGGTACAGGGGAAGTGAATACTTGCCAGATCAAGTTGCGCTCTTGTGCAGTTCGCGTGGCAAAGTCGCCAAAAACGACGCGATAGGCAGCATTCCACGCCACGACATTCAAACGAGCATCAACGACGCACGCCGGGATGGTCCCAAGTTGCGTGAGAAACTGGTGAAAGGTCGGGCTGATCGTCGGTGGTGAAAACGTCTCGACGGGAGGGGACTGTCTGAGAGCGAGCAAAAATACATGGACGCGTTCGTTCGCGTCCAGCTGTAATACGCTCGCCAGACGTTCCAACACGTGCGCTGAGACGTGAATATCCCGTCCCTGCTCCAGCCAGGTATACCACTCCGGGCTGACTCCGGCCAGCAGAGCCACTTCTCCCCGCCGTAAGCCCGGGGTCCGCCTTCGTATCCCTCTCGGTAATCCCACCTGTTCTGGCGAGACGTGAGCGCGGCGGCTGCGCAAGAACGCTGCTAATTCGTGATGACGATCCAACTCCAATTGCTTCATAGGCATGCGACATGCTCCGCTCTGTTCTGTGACCGGAAACGAGAAGTGCTAGTTCTAGGATAAACGCTTCTCTCGTGAAAATCTGTCCTTCATTATACACTAGTGACGGATGAGGTGAGTGGAGCCATCACAGCAGTGAAGACGTGAACCGATAGGCCCCCGTCGAGCGCTGACCGAACTCGCGGTCGGAGGCTCTGGCGCGAGGCGAACCTGCCCGGTGCATGCATGGTGTGGTCACACAACCGCGCACCCCAACCCTACGTCTAATGGGGGATTTTCCCACATTGCTCTCAGAGAAAGGGAAGAGATACATGAGTTCCATACGAGCGATCGTTGTTGATCCTGAGGTTCCAGGGCGGCTTGCCATCAAAGAGGTCGAAGCGCCCCAGGCTGGCTCGTCGGAAGCGCTTGTTCAGGTGGAGACCATTTCGTTGAATCGAGGAGAAGTGATGTTTGCTATGATGGCCGAAGTGGGCTCGCGATTCGGTTGGGATCTGGCCGGAACCGTCATCCAGCAAGCGGCTTCTGGGACAGGGCCGAAGGCCGGGAGCCGGGTGATGGCCTTGGTTGATGCAGGTTCATGGGCTGAGCAGGTGGCGGTTCCTACCAACAGGCTGGCCGAACTTCCCGCCAGCGTGACGTTTGCTCAGGCGGCAACCTTACCGACTGCTGGCCTCACCGCGCTCTGGGCTCTTGAGAAAGGAGGGCCGCTCCTGCACAAGCGAATGTTGATTACCGGTTCCACAGGTGGGGTGGGACTCTTCGCGCATCAGCTCGCCCGGCTCAGCGGTGCCTCTGTCGTCGGCACGGCTCGCCATGCTCGCAACGAGGCGCTCGTACGAGAGGCGGGAGCCGATGAGGTGATCGTGGGGGACGATCTCTCGGAAGCTGGTGCCTATGGCCCGTACCATTTGATTATCGAGTCGCTCGGTGGAAAAGCACTGGCGAGTGCATTCTCTCTGCTGGCACCAGGGGCAACCTGCGTCACGCTGGGCTGGTCGGCATCGCCAGAAGTCACCATTGATGTCAGAAATTTCATGGTTCCTGGGGGAATTACCCTCTACAAGCTGAGGATGTTTGCAGAATTAGATCGTCGTGCTGCGTCTGAAGATCTGGCCTGGCTCGCGCAACTGGTAGCAGAGCAACGATTGCGGACGCCCATCGAGGTGGAGGCTTCTTGGCACGACATTGGTGATATTGCACAACGCTTGCTGCAAAGACAATTCATCGGCAAAGCGGTTCTGCATCTCAGTCGAGAGTCCATCTGAGGCTGCCAGAATCTTGCAAGATTCTCAATGCTGAGAGCATATCTTCCTACATACAGAACAATGCTCGAAGAGAAGGTCCAGGAGAGATGCTGTTGGCGCATAGCCAAAGGTTTGCCTACACGCGCCGTCATGCCATTTCCCTTTGAGCTTGGAAAATCAATCCGCCAACAGCTTCAGGATACGTGTAAAAATCACTCATAGTGATTGAATTTTATACGTATCCTGAGCCTCCCTCCAAATTACAAGACATCGATGAAAGAAGCCAGATGAGGAGCGGTTCTTCAGGAAATGGTGTGTACAGGTGCTCAAGATTGAGGGCAAATCCTCACGTTTGAGGACCAAACCTGCCCACTTGGTAGGGCATTTACCAAGTGGTAAATGCCCCACGAAGTGGTTCTCCGCCGATTTTGATGAAGCTGGCTTGCTTGGTAAAAAATGATAGAATGAAAGGTGAGATCGCAAACCAGAGTGATCTCACCTTTGGAGTTCTGTTCTGTT
>JAABUO010000498.1_pt1 | contig 75559 bp, 81 predicted proteins | sample 5559291 | NCBI WGS metagenome assembly JAABUO01 (sample SAMN10711878, study PRJNA513372) | rock metagenome | isolation source: Antarctica rocks | place: Antarctica: Victoria Land, Finger Mt sud
ATCTTCATGCAAAGATCTGCATCTCAATCGTAGTGTTTCAAAATGAAAGCATTGACAAAAACTGCTTTCAATCTTTCAAAAGCTTTTCTTGCTTTCAATGTCATTATGAAAAGTGAATGCATCATTTTCTTCTTCGCACTCTTGATTAAATCTGTTAAAAGCGTGATGATTCGAAAGAATTCTTTTATAAATTGTTGATAAAATCTCATAAATTTCAAGAATACAAGAATGTTCTTTGCAGACTCAAGCTCAGATCAGCTAGTGATTATGTCAATATGAGATTGTTTCATCTGAATATTTTTTTGCTTTATCATGAATTTCAGAAAAATAACTTCGCTACGATTGAAAATGCATTTTAACAGCTTGACATACAGTCAATATTTCAGTAGCGTGCGAAGAATTTTACGCACATGCTCTCAATGCTGTTCTTTCGTCTCAAAGTATACTAAAACATCATTCAGATATATCATGCAGCAAATATTCATGAATAACTTAAGCGCATGATTTACATAGAACTGAAAGATCGCAGAAGCATTTATCAGTTCAAAGAGCATCATCTGATACTCAAATTGATCATAGCATGTATAAAAAGTCATTTTTCATTCATCGTTTTTGTGAATTTGAATGCAATGATAAACGTTGCAAATATCAATTTTGATAAAGTGTCTTGCATGAGTAAAGTGATTCAACGTCTCAGACAGTAGAGACAATGAGTAATTGTTCTTTACTGTTATTTTATTGAGATCATAATAGTTTACACATAAATAAAGACTTTCATTCAACTTCTTTACAAACAACACAGATGTTTTTGCAAAATTACTTGATGAATGAATTCATTTCTTCTCTAGCGCGCTGTCTAAATAGTCTCGTATCACAGTGAGCTCATCTTGTGTCATCTTATAAATAGACTCGATGCAAGACATTTTGCTCTTCATCAAATCAATGAAATGTTTCATCTGATTATGTGTATTCAGACTATCAGAAAAAATCTCAGAAAACACTTTCTTGAAATCTTGAATAACAAAAAGTATCTTTGATTCTTTCACTTGAAGCGCATTGCATCTTGCAGTCTGACAATTTACATTCTGTGATAAGTTATTTGTAGATAGCAACTGATAGAACAGAGCTACATAAATTTCTTTTCTTCTCTTAACTGCAAGCATTGTCAGCTTGACAAATTTTGATGTTTCACACAGACTAACTTGTATTTATCTTGCACGCTGAGTGCTGTTATGATTCTAGTCTTTGTTTATTCTTTCTAATCTTCATCTTGATTTCATTCTAATCGAGTCTAGTGTCATGATGCCAGATCATCAACTCGATTTAGAACATAGATCGTCAATGTCTTAGATAATCTCGATTCATTGAACCTGTTTCGCAGTTCAATGAACCAAGTCATCAATCTAGTCATCGTCATCTTAATCTAGTCTCAGCAATTCTGTTTTGATTATCTCAGTCGTGTACGCGAATCTCTGCAATCTTAAGTCATAGAACTACTGTCTAGCCTTGATTTTGCTCGATTCATGTATATAGAAGTCGAGCTCTCGTTCTTTTCTTTCGCTCTTTGTCTTTCGTCTTGTACATTATCTGATGTATTGTCTTGTACCTAGATTCTATCAAAGTAATAATAATAATACCAGTCTTCTATATTGATAGTATCTCTAGCCTAGCTCAGTCTCTGACATCTAGTGAGCATTCAAGCTAGAGATGATGTCATTGAGACTCTGCATCATATGTGTAAGACGTCAACTCAATCGAGTCTAGCACAGAGCTGAGAAACACACATATAAGAATCGAGTTCTTTTCTGTAGATACTTTTCTTTCTTAGCATTTATCTATTAGTTAAATGACATTCATATAACTCGCTCTTTGCTGATCTCTAACAGTAGATAAATGCTAATCAATTACTCTGCTATCAACGTGTAAATGATACGAAATAATCTACTTCGTTCATTCAGAAATTCGCAAGAAATTCTTCGAATATTGTATTCACTTGTTTATCAGAAAATTCACAAGAACTTCTTTGAATTACATTTATCAAATTTATCATAATTTACCTATCTTTATCTTCAATTTCTCATCATGACATGCAACTTTGAATCAGTCGAACTTTGAATGACTTGTCTGCTTAGAAGCACTGCAAATAAACGAGTTTCTCTTCTTTCTTTCGATGTCTCAGCTGAATCTCAGAATGTCGCGATCTCATAAAACATTAAGATCGAAGAACAACTTCGTCAGTGAGCTATTGATCACTTGAACGAGATCATCAAGATGTTAAACGAACTAAGAGATCAGCGAGACATGACTTTGAAATGCAATGAGCACTGAATCGTTCTACAAATCGAACATATCAAGAGATTGAAGCAGCTAAAGATTAATCACGCGTCAATGAACACTCTAGAAAAGACAAACACTCGACTACGAGAGAAGATGTTGAGTCTCAAAGATAGACTCAAAGAAGTACAACGTTCAGTGAATCAGTCTCGATCTTGATCTCGACAGTCTATTGAGTCTCGATTTACTACGAATCATTTATCTCAACAAGATATCGAGTCGCATGCTTCTATCGAGAATCATACTCGACGAGAGACATCTACTAAGTTCATCTCATTCAAAAATGAACATCATCGATTTTACAAATTTTCGAATTCATCTATATTCATTGATGAAGATGAATCAACTTGAGAAGACTGAAGAAACAAAATGAACGACAAGCTGATTGTCAATGTCAATCAATTCGATGATGAGACTATCTGTATTGTTTACATGATGTTTAGGCTAGAAAATGACGCTGCAAAGCACATCTTCGCTTAACGTTGTTTTGATTCTTTGAATTCATTCACTTCAATCTATGAGCTATTCGATCATTTGAAAGAAATATACAATGAACTGAATAAGAATCGAAAGTCTCGACGCGAATATCACGCTCTGAGACAAGCAGACAAGTCTTTCAACATCTTCTACTTCGACTTTATAAAGCTATTCAACTATCTCGATTATGATGATTGCACTCTGATGAACAATCTTCAGAATAAAATCAACAATCGCTTGCAGAACGCTTTATCAATCTGTTCAGAGAATTTTACTTCGCTTTCTCGTCTAAAGAAATTTCTTCAAGATGTGAATAATAAACAGTGAGTCAACTATCAGCTACGTAGCGAACGTTGCACTGTCATCGTCAAAGTCACTGTTGTATCTGACAAACGCGCTACTCTCTTGTCAGCAGTGATGACTTCAATAATCAATTATGTTAGATTGATCATCTCTTTTATCTCTGAGTCAGCGAAATCATCAATCATCTGCTACATCTGCAAGATTTCAAGTCACTTGTTCAAGAATTGCTCTCAGAACAAAATTGACATCTCAACTTCTCAAGCTTTCATCTCTCGCCTACATGAGATTGTCATTTCGAAGAATAAAGAGAATGAGAAAATGTCTTTCGAGAATAGCGAGGCAAAAAACTAGAGACTTTCATCAAAGACGCGATGAAAGATGTGTTAATTTCTTCAACGATGAACATGTCAAATGATTCTTTTGCTTCTGAATCTTTGACTACTGAATGTGTACTTTCTAGCAATGAAATTAGTTACTCATTGAAGTCATTGATTGATATTGAAGCTGCTGACTATTCGTTTATTGATGAAGTGATCGCGCAGATTGTTTGTGACCAGTTGCAAATCAAGTCTCTGACTTTGATCAAAGCGAAGTCAATTCGAGAATTCAATGATCATTATGCTAAGAAACTCATTACTCATGTCATTTATTTGAATCTGACTGTTCAAGATCATACGATTAACACAGCTTTTATGTTGATCACTCGATTAAATCAACATCAAATGATTCTTGAAAAAACATAAATAAACAAAATCGACCTAGTAATTGATATGCAAATCAATTCTCTTCGATTTTCGAATTTCAACTCTACTAGTCAGAAATCGATTGCTCTACTCTCAAGCAATAAATCAATCACGAAACGAAAGAGCTTGACTTCTACTCATATACTGAAGAGATTTTTCACTTTCGTTACATCTCAATTCAGTCAAAACAAGAAGTTCATTGAACAGTTAAAACAGCGCGACGCGACTTTGACTAGCGTCAATTCTAAATCAACGTTCAGTTTGAAATCATTCTCTTTCAGTTTAATGAACATAGCAATGATAGAAACAGCAACATATAGACTGTTAATCAAACATTCAGATGTCAAGATCTTTGCTGTTATTATCTTGAAAATCGATTGACTTATAACTACAGCTGAAAACAAGTCTGAAGAAGTGAATCTGCATGAGTTTTCTCACGCTGAAGCTCTCAAGCAAGTCAAGATCAAGCTCTTCTCTGAATATCACGACTATCTAGACATCTTCGATCGAGCAATGATTGATCAACTATCATTGCATCGTTTCTATGATCACAAAATTGAGTTGATCGATGAAGAAATGCTCTCTCGAAGCAAACTATATCAGATGTTCAATCACAAGCTTCAGAAGATAAAGAAATATCTGATCAATCATTTAAACAAAGAGTTCATTTTCTTCAGCTTCACATCATACGTCTCGCTCATCTTGTTCATTGAAAAGAAAGACGAAAGTCTGCGTTTCTGCGTCGATTACAAAAAGCTCAATGCTTTGATCAAACGAAATCATTATTCTCTGTCATTGATAGACGAGACTCTTGCTCATATACAAGAAAGCAAGTATCTGACTCGATTGAACATCATTGTCATGTTCAATAAACTACATATGCACTCAGATAGCGAGAATTTGACTATCTTTATTATCTTCTTTGACTCATACAAATATCATGTAATGCTCTTTGAATTAACAAACGAATCAACGTTCTATCAACATTATATGAACGACGTATTGTTCAAATATTTACATCAGTTTTGTCAGATCTATCTAGATGACATTATCATTTACAGCAAGATCTTGAAGAAACACAAGCGACATGTATGATTGATCTTGAATGAACTACAAGAAGCTGATCTACAGATAGACATTAACAAGTGCGAGTTTCATGTTCAGAAAACTATCTTTCTAAAACTCTTGATATCAATTGAAGAATTGAAGATGAATTCGCGAAAGATGCAAGCAGTCGTTGATTGATTTACACTCAATAATCTCACTCAGATGCAGTTCTTCATTGACTTCTGCAATTTCTATCGACGCTTCATCAAGAACTTTTCGAAGATTGTTCATTCAATGATTCAACTCATTCAAAAAAAGATCATATTTGAATGAAATGAAGTCTATCAGATCGTCTTCGATCATATGAAGAGACGTATGATCAAGACTTTTATACTACGTCACTTTAATCAAACTCGTGAGACTATTCTTGAAATTGACTCATTCAACTACGTCAACGATGAAGTTCTCTTTCAATATGATGATGAAGAAGTACTACATTTAATTGTCTTCTATAGCAAGAACATGTTTTCTGCTGAATGCAATTACAAGATATATGATAAAGAACTTCTGATCATCATTTGAGCATTTGAACACTGATGACTTGAACTGAAGCTAACTGACATTTCTGTCAAGATATTCATCGATCATCAAGCACTCATCTTGTTGATGAAAGATAAAGAGCTGAGCAGACGTCAGATGCACTGAGTTCAGAAGCTCGCTGATTTCAACTTCAGAATAATGTATTGATCTGACAAACAGAACATCAAGATTGATGCATTAACTCATCAAGCTGACGTCATGCTCAGAGATTCAGAAGATGAGCGCATTCGCTATCAATGAATCACTATTCTGACTTCGAATTGAATGAAAATTGCTGATCTAAAGAAGAACATCAGTGAATCAATCTATAAACAGATTCTTAAGACTAATGAGATCGACGAGAATTGTACGCTACTTTGCGAAGCAATAGCAAGAGATGAGACACAATATGAAGATATCAAATTGAAGAATTGTCGAACTCAGAATGAAATCTTGTATCATGATAGTTAGCTATGAGTCTCGTTCAACGAGCTTCTACAAATGAATCTGATTCGTGAGATGCATGATCAATCATCAGTTGATCATTCTGATATTCTTAGAACTGTGAAAGTCATAAAGCGAAACTACTATTGATCATTCATGCGAAAAATGATAGATCAATATATTCAAAACTGCTATATTTGTCAACGTTCAAAGACATTTAGAAATAAATCAAATGACTTGCTTCAATTTCTATCGATATCTGAACAGCGATGACAAGACATATCAATAAACTTCATTATCAATCTATTTGATTCAAGCGAATACAACGCTATTCTGACGATCATCTGCAGATTGTCAAAAGAAAGACATTATATTTCTTACATCATTGATGATGAAGATATCACTGTTGAAAAGACAGCTGAAATGCTGATTCAATAGGTATATTAAACTCATGATCTATCAAGCTTCATAGTATCTGATCGAGGTTCGCAATTCATCTCTATATCATGAAAGTCTCTTTGCAAATGACTGAGCATTTTTCTTTGATTGTTCATCGTCTATCATTCTCAGATTGATGATCAAAGCGAATGAGTCAATCAGAACGTTGAGCGATATCTTTGATTCTTCTGTTCATATATGCAGAATGACTGATTTAAGTGACTACTCATGATCGAGTTTGTTAACAATAACGTCTTGTTCTCAGTCATCTTCTTGATTCTCTTCTTCATGAACAAGAACTTTCATTCTCATATGAGCTTCGACTCTGACATCATTGAGTATGAAAGCATTCGCGAACGCTTGCAGATTGATCGAGTCAAGAATATATCTGAACAAATGAACAAGACATTGATCTTCGCTCGTGAAGCTCTGATCAAAACATGAGAACAAATGATGAATCAAGCTAACAAGCATAGAAAGAAAATCAATTATAAGTTTGAATCAAGAGTGTTTCTGAACGAACGAAACATCATTACAGCGAGACTCTTCAAAAAATTGAATGACAAGATGCTCGATTCTTTTCAAATCATTGATCTCGTTGACTCATTTTATAAATTGAAACTACTTGAAACTATGCATATACATGATGTATTTCATTGAGAGCTTCTTCGTTTCGTCGTCAATGACTTTCTGTCTGATCAGAAGAATGAACTCTCGAGATCAATAGTAATAAACGATGAAGACGAATGAAAAATCGACGATATATTGAACTTTCGATGATATCGAAGATGACTTCAATATCGAGTCAAATGAAAGAGTTATGACAACAATCTCAACTGATATAACGCTGACGACGACGAATTTATAAACGCTCAAGAGATGATCGATGACTTTCATATCAAATATTCAAGAAAAGCGCACTAAGAAACAACATTTATGCGAACATGAATATTCAAGAGAGAGAAATAATGTTATGATTTTAGTCTTCGTTTATTCTTTCTAATCTTCATCTTGATTTCATTCTAATCGAGTCTAGTGAGCATTCAAGCTAGAGATGATATCATTGAAACTCTGCATTATATGTGTAAGATGTCAACTCAATCGAGTCTAGCACAGAGCTGAGAAACACACATATAAGAATCGAGTTCTTTTCTGTAGATACTTTTCTTTCTTAGCATTTATCTATTAGTTAAATGACACTCATATGACTCGCTCTATGCTGATCTTTAACAAGTGCTGTTTTCTCAATATGATCAGCAATTCTCACGTCAATGAATATTCAAGTCAATCTCATCTAATCATGAATAATCAAGAATCATATCATATTCTTGCATGTTCACAGCATGAAACTCAATGTTTCAACTTTTGCAAACTTTCTCATGATCAATCAATTTGATATTGATCTGATGCATATCATAGCAGAAAATTCAATGATCATCAATCATCTGAATCTGTTTCAGAATTGCATAATTCTTTGATAACTCATGCTCTTTTACTCATGATTGCAATATAAAGTTTCGCTCGATTTCAGAATCAATAAGACAGTGAGCTTTGTGCATCTTCTCAGAGACATTTATCAATACTGATATCATCAGTGCATGTGACAATCATCTTTTCGTAGTTATATTTAATAATTCAATAATGAACATCAGACTTTCTCTTTTCTCATTTCTTCATCATGATTACAAGTCTCTTGTCTGAATGCGTAGTTGAAATACATCAAATATCCAATCTTGTGTTTTATTTTCTTGCATGATCAGCATGTAAAATTGAATGAAGCAGCATTTTGCTTGAACTCACTGAACTTGAGTGTTGCATCATCTTTAAACTGCATGCTTGAAGCAAAGAACTTTGAATTCTTCATTGCAACGACAAACTTTGTCTTTTCATGCAAGAATCAAGAACTCTTCTGAGATGCTGCATTCTCACTTTGCTGCGAATGTAACTTCAACAATGCATCAGTGTCTTGCAAATGCAAGTCAATATTTATAAAATGCTTTAGCAGATTCACATAATTGATAAAGATGTATGAAATGTGAAGAGATTTATTCATGATAATTTCATTAATCTTCATTCGCAAGTACATCATGCAAGTTTCATCAAATATATGATAGTTCAGATCTGCATACAGTCTAATAAAATATTACTTGAAATTCGTGATGCTTTGATCAGCTCACTGCTTTGCAGTCTCAAATCAACATTCTGTTTAAAAGTTACGAATTCCAGAATTGCTAAGTTTAGCATGCAAGTATTCAATATAGTACTTTCAATTAAGTATCTCATCATGATTATGCATGCTTATCACATGATCTTGTCACTGATTGCAAGACTTCTCTGACAAGTATGATGCAGATTATTGCAGCTTCTCTTCTTTCATGATGAAATCAGATGATGTTGCAACTATGAAGTCTTTGCAGTCTTACAGTCAGAACATCAAGAAGTCATAGTTCATGATGCTTTGCTCTTTAGACTCGCAAGATTGATTAGCATGCTTACATGCATTACTTCAGTAGTGATCATCACTATGTTGATATCAATGATCAGAAATTGATCAAGTCTCTCGCTTAAGTTTTGATACATGAAGTTGCAAGACAAGCAGTACATTCTGCATCTTTAAATTCTTTAACTGCTTGCATACTTCGCTTGTTGATCATCAAGAAATATAATCTGTCTGTTCATTAAATTCTTGCAACTTGAACTTCTCATTTGCATATTTGAATGCATAATTCTCAGATCTGTTCTGATAAGACGATAAATTCTCAGTGTGAAAGAAGTTATTACTTCTTTCAATCATGCAACTTTTAGTGAGTCATTGCACATTTGACATCTTTTACTGAACAGCTTCATGCAAATGAAGTAATTAAAACTGTGAGACAACGAGATTTTTTTACATGAAACTGCGTAGTAGAAGATAATAAGATAGCATTTTATCAATGATAGAACTAATTGCTAAGAAACGAAAGTGAAAGCTTGCAGAGTTTTCATCTTCTGTCAAGTCATTATCTTTATTCACTCGTTAACTTCTTTGATCTAATCTTGTAAGCTAGTCTTGCAGACATGCATCATTCATAATTGATGAGATGCATTCTCACAATAAGACTCTGATCATTTCTGAAATCAAGAAAATCTGCAACAAGTGAAAGCTATGCTACTACTGCAAATTGCAACATTCAAGCAAAATTGTTAAAAAATGCTCAAATAAAAAGTTCTTCATTCTGCATATCATGAACATTTACAACAATGACATCATCAATATAGATGAAGAAGTTTCGCTGTTCATAAGAAAAGTTTAGTCTTTGAGTTAAGTCATGTTCAGAAATCTGTATACATATCATCTTGTTTACTAGTTTCAATCTTTTCACTTTCACTTCAATCATATAGAAAGTTTTTTGCTAAATTTATCTTGAAACTCTTTGAATTCAATTTGACATTCAAAGATAATCACATGATAGTATTCTGTATTTTACATCAAGCTTAATCTAAAGTTCTCACTCTCATTCTGATTGATAGTGAAATCTTTGTTTATGTCTTTATGAATAAATTTTTTGTACAACAACATCATCTTTTCTTGCATCAATTAATTTATTCTTGCAGACTTCAAAAATTTGATGATCAAGTCACTTTAATCAATAACATTATTCATGTCATTGAAATCACAATGATTCTTGATGAACACATTGAAAGACTATTCTTTTATATCATTGAATTAAGTCAGTATCTCATCATCATGAGTCTATCATGACTTCATCATCACGTCATTGATGTCAATTTTGAACATAATATTTTTATCTTGTCTTTCTTCTTCTGTCTTAATCATTGTTGCTCATTTTTCGTCAAGATCTATGATCTTAATCAACAAGAAGAAAATTTCTCGTTCAAAGTTCATGTCAAAATCATGTCTAAATGATACAATTAATGAAGATCAGAATTGATAGTGCTTGATCTTTAGAAATAGCTATAACTGAATATTAAGAATACAGAAAAAGATTGATACAAAAGCTTCTATTTATGTAATGTTCAAAGACTGCGTTAGACTTGAAAGAAATGTGTTTGTGACATGAAAAGAATGTGATGTAGATGAACAAGATGTTGATGAAAGAAAAGAGTGTTGAGAAAGAAAAAAGAGATTGAGTCATATTTAAGTCAAATCTGAGTCAAATCTGACTAGCTCGCTGATTAGCTCTAATTATTACGCAGAGAACTCGCTAGCGTTCACTGCGAATTGATTAAAGCTTCAGTCTTGTTCAGTCTTATCAGTCTTGATACAAATGACGTTTCATCTATGTTTATTTATCTGAACTTTGATGATCAGCTTCGTCTTTTTCAATTGTTGATGATTGAAGTTCAGTAGTTCTTTCATTTAAATGACAATATTATCTGCTTTTCTAGCTTCAAGTCGTTCATGAGTTATTTCGTAGTCAGTCATATCTGAATCAAAACTCATTCGAAGATGAAATTCTTTATTGAAGTAAAAGAGAATCATTGAAGTGATTGAGAAGATATTGAAATTGTCGCTGAATTTCATCATAGATATTCATTTGACTCAGTCGTTCTGCATGTAATTGCAGTAGATTCTAAGTTCGCGTTCAACGTCTTGATTAACTTGTTTCAATTGATCATTGATCTTAGAATGATAAACTATGAATAGACTAGCTGTGATTCTCAGTCGCTTGCAAAGACTTTTTCACATAGTTGATATAAACTGAAAGTCTCTGTTCGAAACAATAGAACTGAGTAGATCATGCAGTTGATAGACGTTTCATAGCATGATTTAAATCATTTCTTCGACTGAGATGTCATCATCTTCTCAATAACAGAAAACATAGTGACGTTCTTTGATGAGACAATATATGATTGTGCAAATGACGTTATAGCTTTCTGACAAAGATAGTTCAGTGATGAAGTTCATAGCTATATCTTTTCAGCGTTTCTGTGAAATCAAGAGAGAATGATGAAGTTCATTGATGCTATTTCTAAAGACTTTGCTTCGCTGACAAGCATGACAGTTTTGAATGTATCATTGAATAGTAGCTCGATGATCTGATTAATAGTAGAAACGTTGAACTAGATTAATGATTCATTTATTGTCAAGATGAGAGATTGTGTTATGAGTCTACATAGAGCGAATCATATGAGTGTATTTTAACTAGAAGTTCAAAGCTAAAGAAGAAAGAAGATGAAACACGTCAAGAGTTTTATACTCACGAAGGCGCGCTAGATCACTAGCGTGTCAACATCAGCTCTGTACTAGTCTATGATTCATGTTAGACTAACTCAGAGTAACGAGACACGCTCGCAACATTACTTTCTCTCTTCATCTAGCAATGTTCTCATTGCTGCAGTTCAGTCGACATTTTCTGAGTCAATTTCTATCTTGACTTGTTCAAATAACGTTCATGAAAGTCATTTATGATCTTCGAGCATTCTTTGAATTCACTTTCATTGACGTTGTATCAATGTAGATTGACGTCGTATTCTTTTCAATTGACATGATATTGTAGTCATTTATCTCGTTCGCAGTGTCTGAAGTTCAATATGTTCTTCACTTTTCATTCATCTTCATCTTCAATCATTATAGAATCAGACGACTCATTTCATTGTTCTTTCAAAGAGTTCTTTAAATTCAGTTGCAGCAGATTCAATGCAAACTTCAAATGAATCTTCATTGTCGATGATAGTTTCAGTTGATATGCATGTTCGATCTCGATCAGAATCTTGAAGAATTCTAGCATTTTATCGTTCAGCTTCTTTGATGATCTTGAGATCGTAATGTTTCTAGAATTCAGAAACATCATGTCATCTATCTTGTAAATCATTTTCTTTCAATGCTTGTTAATCTGTTTCTTCATTGTGATTCTGACTCTTGCTAATGCTTGCTTGATCAATGCTAGTGATCATTTCATGTGTTCGAATATATTCTCTGCTTTGCTCGCTTCGATTCTAGCTCGAGTGATTTCATATTCAGTTGAGTTCAAATTGAAGCTCATACGAGAATGAAAGCTCTTATTCAGAAAGAACGTTGACTGTTTAATTGACGATGAAATAGCATTGTTATTAATGAATTCAGTCATAAATATTCAGACGAATCAATTATCTTGCATATATGAGCAGTAGCTTTGTAGATATCATTTCACATTCTGATTCACTCTTTCTGTTTGATAATCGATCTGCGAATGATAGTTGATAGATAGTTTCATCTTGATGTTGAGTCTCAGGCAAAGAGATGTTCAGACAATCGATATGAATTGAGAATCACGATTAAACACTATTGATCTCGATAGTTCATGAATTCTAAAGACTCATATCAACAGCAGCTTAACTGTTTGTTCTGCAAAGATTTCTTCGTCATCTGATCAACATGATATATAATGTCGTTTCTTAGACAATCGATCTATGACTGTCAGAATCGCGTTGCTTTCATCACTTTCTGATAAATCAATAATGAAGTTCAAGAATATGTTCTATCATCATTGTTCAAGTATGAGCAATGACTTCAGCAGTTCATTGATTCGATCTCTTAATGCTTTTGACCTACGACAAACATAATAGTTTCAAATGTAGCGTTTGATTATCATTCTCATCTTCGATCAGCAATATGATCGTTTCAACAAGTCTAATGTTCAATTTATGTCAGAATGATCACTGATCAAAAGATCATGTGCTTCTCTTATTAATTGAGTGATCATTGACTGAGAAACTCATAGTCTATCATCTTTTCAGAGTACTTCATCAAGTACTCTGCAGTTGTTCAGATCAATATCTTGATAAGTTCTTCTGTTCTGTTTCATGACTATTTGAATATTGAAGCACAGTTGATTCATTCAATTTGTGACTATAATCTGATTCTGAATAGAAATCACATCTTCGATCGAATTTTGATTAACTTTCGATTTGAGTTTCAAATCTGAGTCAGATTCTGAGTCAGATCTGAGCAAGATTTGAGTCAGATCTTGATCAACTTTCTGATTATCTTCTTGATCAGTTTCTATTGACTGCAGTTCAAATTTGCCTTCTGACAATAGCATCTAATGCTGATATAGCTTTCGATCATCATTTGCTTCAACTGACTTGACGTCTGACATTCTGATCAGCGCGTCAACTTTCAGATTCTGTTTTCCCGACTGATATATGATCTTGAAGTTATATTCAGATAACTTCTCAGCTCATTTAGCTTGTCATCTAGTCAGTTTCTTGATGAACATGAAGTACTTTAAATTTAGATGATCGATGAAGATTAAACTGATCACGTCAAGTCGAGTACTTGACTTGAAAAGTGTCGAGTCAAATTGAAATTTTTTGAAAAAGTGTTGAGTCGAGTTGAGAAGTTGAATTCAAGCACTTGAGTCGAGTTGAGAAGCTTGACTCAACAATTCGATTCGAAAACTCGATTTGATTCGACAAGATATTAGATAGATGTAAATAGCTTGATTGAACAGTCTACATGATTTTCCTTCATGACTTTCTACCATGTTTTCCCGTCATGACTCTCTATCAAAGTCAAACGATCTTCATGTTTTCTCATCATGTTTCTCGTCATGTTTCCCTTCATGTTTCTCTTTATGTTTCTCTTTATGTTTCTCTTTATGTTTCTCTTTATGTTTCTCGTCATGACTTTCTATCAAATCTTTCTATCAAACAGTCTTCATGATTTTCCGTCATGACTTTCTATCATGACTTCTCTTCATGACTTTTCTTCATAGCTTTTCTTCATGACTCTTCTATCATGACTTCTCTATCATGACTCTTCTTCATGATTCTCTATCATATAGTCTTCATGTTTTTCGTCATGACTTCTATCAAAAAGATAATGCAAAAGCAAAAAACCGAAAAAATTTCTATATTTAACTCTCTTGACGTCAAGCTTGAATTCTTGACGAGTTGAGTCGAATTGACTCAATTTTCAGTCGAGTCGAGTCGCGTCAAGTTGAAAATATGAGCAACTCGACTTCGAATCGAGTCGAATTCAAAATGTCAACTCGAAACTCAACTTGATGATCAGTCTAAGAAAAACAAGACTTTCTCGCTCAATCATTCTCATCAATACTCGACTCAACAGTCTAAAAAAGTCGTTAGCAGATGCAGAAATTGATACATGAATAGCTTATGAGTTTCATATGATATGTGTATCATTCAATTCTCACTTTCTTGAAAATTCAAAAGTTGATGAAAGTAAATTCTTGCAACTATTAGTCAGATAGCACAAAACATGCACAAGCTATCATATTGACAGAATGAATGAGATAAGAAGCTCATATCAAAGCTCACTGCGTTCTTCATCTCTTCAATGATAAACTGCGTGATCAACGTCAAAGATGAGAGAAGAGAAGAAGTCATTGACAGAAATGAATATGATAAGAGCGAGAACAAAGAGACATAAGAGAGTGAAGAAAATAAGAATGAAGACAACATTACAGAAAAGCATGTTTCAATTGCAACAGAGACATTCTAATCTTTCAAACACATCGCAAGAAGAATCAGAGCACTCTGAGTCTGAGCAATCAAGACAAGTCAAAGATTGTCATACTTCTCAATCTGCTTTCACAGATCTTCAATGATCTTGTTCTGTCTTGCAATTTGACACAGCAGATCATTGATTCAAGTCTTTTATGTTATCATTTGCTTTCATATCTCTCTGCAATTAATAGTTGCATCTTCAACATTCTTCTTCATTTCGCTGATGTCATCTTTGTTTATCTCAATATCAAGAACGAAAAAACACAGCTTCTTCTTAATATACTCTTCAAATTCAAGAAACATCTGACTCTAAGCTGAATCAAAAGAAAGATCACGAGAAGTAATCATCATCTTCTTGATCACAGACTCAGAATCAGATGCAACAAAGAATGAAGAGAGACTTGTGTAAGATTGAGAAGAAAAAGAGCTTGAGCGAAGTGATGAAGAAGCAGAACTGACGAGATTGAACTTGAAATCAGATGTAATCTCGACATGAAAAGAGTTTGAGTAAGACAGAGAAGTGCTTGAGTCAAATGAAGAGAGAACAGAGCTGATAGAAATGAGCATCAATTCATTCTTAAGTGATCTAAAAAGCATTAATTAATCATTGAATTTTTGTTGCGAGCATGCATCTCTGTTACTTCTGATTAGTCTGGTTAGTCTAACATAGACTAGTATAGAGCTGTGAGTAGAACTGTTGTTGACACGCTAGCGATCTAGCGTGCCTTCGTGAGTAAAACTCACGTCGTGTTGCATCTTCTTTCTACTTCAGCTTTGAACTTCTAGTTAGAATACACTCATATGATTCGCTCTATGCAGACTCATAACAATTTTCACATTTTAAAGTTATTGAAAACTGAAAATTATACTTACAACTTATACTTGCAATTTGTCTCAGTAACAACGCATAGTGCGCATTTCTTGAAATTCTTTTCAATAGAAAACTTTATTTTTACGCAGTTTACATTTCTTTTCACACACTTTTTACATTTATTCAAGAGTTGTATCATAATCTCTTTGCTGTACACATTCAGAGCTGTTTTGTGATGCTGAGTTGATGACGTGAGATTTCTCATGTAGAGAGAAAGAGAGACAGATTTCTGATTAAAGATGACGTGAGAATGAGAGAATTGAACGCAAGCAGCAAACACAACGAGCGTGCTGATGTGAAACGAAGAATCAATAACAAAGAAAGCAAGCAGATATAATGCAAGCATGTTTCATGTTCTAAAAGAGAGATACGACGAAGAACTGTGTTGTTCACTTCTTTTAAACTTCTTCATCTTCATTCAAGATATCATCAGCTCATCATCATCAAATCAAGAAGTTGATTCATACTCACTATGATCATGATACTTGAAGAAATTGTACAGAACTACTCTACAGAATAAATAAAAGATCGAGTAAAATAATGAGATGAAGATTGAATGCAAGAACAAAAGTTGAAAAAGAAAGAAAGCTGAAAATCACGCAGAAGATAAAAGAGATGAGTCGATGAAAATTCATTACTTCACAACAAATAAACATAAACATTGATGATCATCATTCTCGCGCTAGTCACAACAAACAACAGAAGCATTGCTCTTCTGTTTACTGTTTACTTCTACTATCTGATACTATCTTCTGCTCATTGTCTGCTTCTACTATCAAGTACTGTCTATAGAAGAAAAACTTTAAATTAAGCAAATCTCGACTCTTGCTACAATTGTTATCATGAGAATTCAAGTCTAGTCAACGTGCATGTGCTAACAAAAGAAAGCGTCAAAATCATGACAACACACTGCATAACTACATAAAACGTCTGCAAAGCAACAGTTGAAATATAACAAAACAATGAAATAATTGTCAAAATTCAGATCTACGAAAATCAGAGAATAAACATGAATGCTACTGCTAATCATTTAGAGACTCTACATGAGTTGCAAAGAATGCTCAGCTCACGTCTATGAGAATCAAAGATTAAAAAGAATATGCTATCATCAAAATCTAGATCAGACATGAATGCTACTGCTGATCGTCTAAAGATCTTACATGAGTCACAGAAGATGCTCAGTCTACGTTTATAAGAATCAAAAGTTAAAGAATATGCTATCATCAAAATCTAGATCTACAAGAATTAAGAAAATAGACGCAAATGCTATCATTGATTCTCTAAAGACTTGATGCTTGCGACTTGAAGAATAAAACAATGATCACGCGCTATCAAAACAGAATCTCAAAAACACAATTACACACAGCGAACTCTGATGTCATACTTCGCATGACGTCATCGCTCTTCTGCTTGCGATCGTTCACAATTCAACAACGAGAACGTTATTATTAAAAGAAAGAATAATTGTCAGAACTCAGATCTATGAAAATCAGAACTCTTCAGAGAATAAAGAATAAACATGAGAACTATTCTTCAACGCTATCATCGATTTATCAGATGAGAATCTGAGTCTATGAGAATTTCTATCATCGATTCTCAGAGTCTCTGAGTCTATCAAGAGTTCAAGTCACATACAACTCTTGATGTTTCATCGATGATAAGAGTTCAAGTTACATACAATCTTCGAGAAATTTCACATGAGTTGCATGTAATCTTGCTTGCTTCATTGACGATGCTTGAGCTTAGTCTTTTGAGTATATAAAGAAGAGTCTACTTCTGTATTTCATAATCTAGTGTTAATCTTCTATATGAATAAATATTACTAAGCTACTATCAAATTTGATCATATTATCTACGCGCATATTCTCTAGTGTGACTGCGCGTTTCTCGAACTACTCACAAATAGAAGTATTCAATTAATTTGAAAAAACAATGATGTCATTTTGCATATTCAATAATATTTCATTTTTATTCATTCAGAGCTTACTCAATATGACTTCATGATGATTGATATCAGCTATCAGCATTGATACAGTCAATTTCTTATGACTTTTGATGATGAGATTGAATAGAATTTTATGAATGATTGTCATGATGTCAGATCATCAACTCAATTTAAAACATAGATCATTAATATTTTAGATAATCTTAATTCATTGAACTAGTTCAATGAATCAAGTCATCAATCTAATCATCGTCATTTTAATCTAGTCTCAGCAATTCTATTTCAATCATCTCAGTCGTGTGTGCAAACTTCTGCAATTTTAAGTCAATAAAACTATTGTTTAGTCTTGATTCTGCTCAATTCATGTATATAGAAGTCAAGTTCTCATTCTTTTTTTTTGCTCTTTGTCTTTCATCTTGTACATTATTTGATGTATTGTCTTGTATTTAAATTCTATCAAAGTAATAATAATAATATCAGTCTTTTATATTGATAGTATCTTTAGTTTAGCTCAGTCTCTGACATTATGAAAGATCTACACTTTCTGCAACGTTTTCATACATTGAAATCTCATTTAGTTATTCTTTCGCTCAAATGAAGTCATTTTACAATCTCTTAATCAATGATGAGCGTGCTGTTGAACAGTTTACTCAAAGTATAATTGAAAATTCAGTTAAGATCTTTCGCGTAATGCAAAAGCTTCAAAATCAAGTTCGACAACATGATGTCATCACTTCATCTTCATTCATCATTTTTAGTTCTTCAATTTATATAAAGTTGAATTCTCAGTCTCTTGTGATAATAACTCAGATCATTGCACAAATCTTGAACAATCAATCTTCTTTCATCATTAACTTCTCTGCAAACTTTGTTGCTGTCTTCATTACTTTTAGATTTAAGAAGCTTCTTGACATATTTGAGTATGAGAAAAACAAAGATCGATTAAATGCATGAGAGCAGAGTCTGATACAACATATGAACATGAATGATGATCATTATCTTTTTCATCAAGTCAAGATCATCTATATCAAGTCACGACTCATCATAAATAAGAAGATTCACAATCTAATGAATCAATATCGAGTCAATGATCTCTGTATCATTTTCATCTTTGCAGATTGATGACATAAGTTACATCATTGCTGCAACAATTCTTTCAAGACAGAAGATGTTCATTTATATTTTCGCGAAATCTTGAAGCAAAACATGAATAGCTTTGTCGATTACTACAATCTCTTCTATCAAAAGAAAGAATGTTCTTTGATGAAAAATTTCTCGTTGATTGATTGTTTGAAGCGTAATGTCAATTATTTCATTCAAGTTATCATCTTCTTCTGATGAAATCTTGATGAAACTTAATCATTCATCTTTCATCAATGAGTTCAAGCATTCTTTGACATTGATGAAGAGCTTCAGCAACTTAAGCATCATCAATCTTGCTTCGTCTTCATCATCATTTCATTCATCAAAGTTAAGAGCATCTTTACATTGACTAGTAATTCTTTGAGTTCAAAGATCATCATTTTTATGACTGTTGTTTCAACAGTATCTTCATTTCTCTCTCTCTTGTTTCTTGATGAATCAATGAATTTAAGCTTTGTCATTATCATCATTCAAAATAAGACTTTAATCATTTCTGAGATCAAGAAAATCTGCAACAAGTGAAAGCTGTGCTACTACTGCAAGTTGCAACATTCAAACAAAATTGTTAAAGAATGCTTAAATAAGAAACTCTTCACTTTGCGTATCATGAACATTTATGACAATGATGTCGTCAGTATAGATGAAAAAGTCTCGCTGTTTGCAAGAAAAGTTTAGTCTCTGAGCTAAGTCACGCTCAAAAATCTGTATACATATCATCTTGTTTACTAATTTCAATCTTTTCACTCTCACTTCAATCATATAGAAAGTTTTCTGCTAAATCTGTCTTGAAACTCTTTGAATTCAATTTGACATTCAAAGATAGTCACATGATAGTATTCTGTATTTTACATCAAACTCAATTTAAAGTTCTCGTTCTCGCTCTGATTGATAGTGAAGTCTCTGCTTATGTCTTTATGAATAAATTCTTCACGTAACAACATCATCTTCTCTTGCATCAATTAACTCACTCTCGCAGACTTTAAGAATTTGATGATCAAGTCACTTTAATTGATGACATTACTCATGTTGTTGAAATCACAATGATTTTCAATGAACACATTGAAAGACTATTCTTCTATGTCATTGAATTAAGTCAATATTTCATCATCATGAGTTTATCATGACTTTGTCCTCACGTCATTGATGTTAATTTTGAGCACAATATTCTCATTTTATCTTTCTTCTTCTGTCTTAATCATTATTGCTCATTTCTCGTCAAGATCTATGATCTTAATCAACAAGAAGAAAATTTCTCGTTTGAAGTTAACAAAGTAACTTTCTCTCAATCTCACTCTCAATTCACTCACAAGAAGCAACTCAGTTCACGAATCGCTCACAAGAAGCAATTCAATCTACAGATCACTCACAAGAAGCAATTCAGTTTACAGATTGCTCACAAGAAGTAATTCAGCATTCAGTTTGCTTGCAAGAAGCAATCTAGTTTCTCATTCATTTGAAAGAAGTAACTCAGTTTTCAGTTTGCTTGCAAGAAGCAATTCAGTTCTCAATTCGCTTGCAAAAAGTAACTCAGTTTCTCATTTGCTCACAAGAAGTAATATAACTCTTCGTTTGCTTACGAGAAGTCAACTAATACTCAGTTCATTCATAAGAAACAAATCTCGTTCAATCTTGTTTCTCATCTGAAACAAGAAGCTTTTAGTTGTATTCTTCAAGTCATTTAAAAAAATACTCATCAAAAATCAAGTGTTGAAATTATTTCTTTTTTAGAACTTTTGTTGTTTTTCAATCAGATCAATTCAATCAATCTTCTATACAACTTGACATAGTTAAGTTGAGAGCTTGAAACTTTGATCATGTTGCTCATGTCAAAGACATTGAAGTGTTTAGCATCACTTTAAAGAAAATCAATGTCTTCTTGAATCTTGAGTCAATCTCGTCTTCTAGTCTAGACTCTGATGAGTCAAAATCGCGTCACGCGACTTTGACTGTTTATTCAAAGAACAGCTCAACTTTTACTCAGTTCTCATCTCACTTTCAAGACAGTATGTATGATAAGAATTATTGTCTGAATCTTCATCAAATGAAAAAGAAATTTCATTTGACTGCATTCACGACACAAGAAAATCTTGAAGTCTATCAACAAAGTAAGAACGTCGATTCAGTCACAATTCTATCATTTAAATATTTCAAGTTTTTAAATGTCTTTTTCAAGAAGAACGTTGATATCTTGTCTTTGCATCAAGCTCATGATTATGTCATACATTTTAAAAAAGATGCTCAATTCTCAGTCTTTGCTTTGTATGACATGAATCATGATGAAATTCTAGAACTTCATCATTATTTGAATGAAAATTTGAGCAAAAATTTCATTCAAGTCAGTCACTCTCAGATAATTATCTCTGTTCTTTTCATCAAGAAACTTGAAGAAGAACTTTGCTTCTGCGTGAACTATTGAGATCTGAATGCTATTACAATCAAGAATTGATATTCTCTGTCTTTGATCTCAGAAACGTTGAATCATCTAAGTTGAGTTAAAATCTTTATCAAGCTGAATATCATTTCTGCGTTCAATCAACTTTGAATCAAAGAAGAAGATGAAGTTCTCATCGTTTTTTGCACTCGATTTGAATTATTCAAGTATCTAGTCATACTTTTCAATCTATGTAATGAGTCTGTCTTGTTTCAGAATTACATTAACAATATTTTTCGCGAACATTTAAATAAGTTCTGTACAGCTTATCTGAATGACATCTTGATCTATTTTGACAATAAACTCGAGCACAAGATTCATGTCAAGCTCATTCTGCGAAAGCTGCAAGAAGCAGATCTTCAGATGAATATAATCAAATGCAAGTTTCACGTCACTTAAGTTTCATATCTAAAATTGATAATCATCATTAAAGAGATCAAGATGAATTCTTTTAAGATAAACATCATTGTTAATTGACTCATCTTGATTAACGTTAAAGACGTTCAAAGTTTTCTAGATTTCGCGAACTTTTATAGAAGATTCATCTATGACTATAGTAGAATAACTATCTCGCTCATTCATCTCATCAGAAAAGATGTACTCTTTGTCTGATTTCAGAAATGTCAGATTGCATTCAACATTCTTAAAAAAGTCTTTACTTTCAAGATTATTCTTTGTCACTATAATTCAGATCACAAGATTGTGATAGAAATTAATGCTTCAAATTATGTGTTCAAAGACATTCTCTTTCAGTACGATGAGAACAAGATTCTTCATTCAATCGCTTACTTTTCGAAGAAGCATAACTCAGTTGAGTGTAACTACGAGATTTATGATAAAGAACTTATGATAATTGTTTGCGCTTTCGAGAAATGATGATCAGAGTTCAAAGACTCTATCTATTCTGTTGAGATGATCATGAATCATAAAAATCTTAAGTATTTCATGTCAACTAAGCAGTTGAGTTATCATCAAGCTCGTTGAAGTGAGTTTCTGTCTAAATTCAACTATCATATCGCTTATTGTTTCAACAAGATTGATGATAAGTTGAATGCTCTGACACGTCGCTCAGAAAATCTCTTTAAGAAGAAGAATACATTTGATTCTTGATATCAATATCAACATCAGACAATTCTGAAAACTCATGTTTTAAACTTCAATATTGTTGAGAATCTCACTTTTGACATCTTCAACATCAAAGTCATGAAGCTTCAGTCACAAATCATCATTCTAGATTCAGTTCAGTTACATTTGTTTTCAATTACTTCAGCATCTTTGCAAATTCTAGCTTTCATGAATCTAGAAATCGAAGAATTCAACGTTGAAAACATTAAGTCTCAGCTAGATTAAGACATTCTGAATCTTGATGAAGATTTTACTGACATTCTCACTCAGACATTGTGAAAGCAAGTTGAAATCAATGACAAATTCGCAGTTCAGATAATCAAAGTGCTTTGCAATGAAGCACAACATCACAACAAAATCTCTCTAGTTGAGTGTAAAGAACACGAGAATCATTTGTACTTTCAAGAAAGAATGTATGTGTTCAACTCAGATAAACTACGTCTTCGTATCATTCAACTCACTCATGATAATGTCATCGATGATTACTCAGAAAGAGCAAAAAGCTATGAACTGATCAGTCAAGTTTACTGATGATCAAACATTTATAAGTATGTTCAACACTTCATATGAAACTATCACATATGCACACGTTTTAAGCTCTCTAGACAATGAACTCAAGAATGATTGCATTCTTTTTCAGTTTTTGAACGTCGTTGATGTGATATCTTCATGAACTATGTAAATTCTTTATCGCTCAATATCTTCATGAATATCACATATAAATATATTCTAGTCTTTGTTGATCATCTTATCAAAATGAGACATTTAATTCTCATCACTTTTATGAAAGTTGAAGAAGTTATCAACTGCTTCTATGCTCATGTTTGAAAACATCATGATTTATCTGAGTTTTTCATGTCTGATCAAGACACACAATTTATCTTCGATGTCTGAAAGCATATGTGTAAAATGCTAAAGATAAATGTCAAGTTATTAACGACATATCACTTTGAGATTGATGATCAAATTGAGAAAGTCAATACTGTCATGAAGCATTATCTTCAAGTCTTCGTCAACTACATGCAGAATGATTGAGCTAAGTAACTTTCTGAAGTTGAATTTGTCATTAATAACACATCATTATTAATCACTTTAGCATCACTCTTCTTGATCAATTCGAGTCAAAACTCATGTTTAAACTTCAAGTCTTTTGAGTCTCTGCTTGAGAATCTTACGTTTTAAGCTCGAAACAAGTTAATCAATGTTGAAGAGTTCATGGAGAAAATGAAGAAACTAACTGAGCATTTATGTGATGAAATGCTTATAGCTCAGATCATCTACAAATTCAATGTCAATCTTTCTTGTCGTTCTTGTTTTAAATACTTCATTGAAGATGAAGTCTGATTGAATGTTTGCAATCTCAGCATCACTCATCTTGTTGTCAAGTTAAATGATCATAATGTTTATCTCTTCAAGATCAAGCTTATCTTCAAGAATAATTCTCTGATCATTGAGTTAAATCTTTCAACATTTATGAAGATTCATTCAATCTTTCATGTCATTCTTCTGAGTCATATCGCAAGTGATTTTCTTTCAAATCAACGTCAGAAACTTTGAGAACTCATTGTCATTAAAAATGACGAAAGATTCTGATATGTAAACAGCATACTAAACTTCAAGCATGATAGATGCTATAATTCATCTTTGCTCAAGTATTATATCAATTAAGAAGATCATTTTTCTACTTGAGAGTCTTTTCATCTTCTGAATAATTGTGAGTAAGCACTCAATGAATATCATCTCGTCAATTCTGTCGTCGAAGAATCACATGTACTATCATGTGTGATATCTCAATGTTAATATCAAGAACTTTAAGTTCAATCTTCATCATCTCAATTCAGCTCAGATTTGACTCAGATATTGTTTAGATCTGACTCAGATATCTTGTTTAAATTTGACTCAAATGTGACTCAAATGTATTCTAGTTTCATCTATGCATCATCATATTAAACTGTATTTCATCTTTCTTTTACTCAGATTTGACTCAGATCTTGTCTAGATCTGATTCAGACATTTTGTTTAAATCTGACTCAAATGTGACTCAGATGTATTTCAATTTCTGTGCATCATCATGTTAAAATGCGTCTCATTTCGTCTCATTCTTCAGATATCTTGCTCAAATTTGACTTAAATGTGACTCAGATTTATTCTAGTCTCATCTGTGCTTCATCACATTAAAATGCATTTACATCAATTCTTGTCTTATTTTAATCTTTGTCTTTGATTCTTTCTCATTTCATCTTGTTTCTTCTCATCATTTTGCAAAAGCTCAGTCTTAAAGAGAAAAGTTACTGTCATGATGTCAGATCATCAACTCAATTTAGAACATAAATCATTGATATTTTAAATAATTTCGATTCATTGAACTAGTTCAATGAATCAAGTCATCAATCTAATCATCATCATTTTAATCTAGTTTCAGCAATTTTGTTTCAATCATCTCAGTCATATGCATAAACTTCTGCAATCTTAAGTCAATAAAACTACTGTTTAGTCTTGATTCTGCTCAATTCATGTATATAAAAGTCAAGCTTTCGTTCTTTTCTTTCACTCTTTGTCTTTCATCTTGTATCTAGATTCTATCAAAGTAATAATAATAATATCAGTCTTTTATATTGATAGTATTTCTAGTCTAGCTCAGTTTCTGACAATGATGATCTTCTTAGATATCTTTTCATTATAATCTCTTATTAACTTCTCTTTTGTCAATGATATAGATTGAATTCTCAGTTTCTCGCATATTTTATTGACTAAATTAAAATGTATGATCATGTAAATGATTGAATCACTGTTTATTAAAGAATGAAGACTGAAAGATTGATTCTGAGAAATAAGATGAGTGTCAATTAAAAACGACTTTTCAAAGTAATTTTCTTTCGATAAAATTTCATCTAGTTTGCACAAAGATATAATCTCTACTTCTTCAATAATTTTTGAAGAAATGACTAGGTTTTTGAATCGAAATTTGAATCGAAATCGAAGTGATCATATTCATTGTTCACTGCATTAATTCTAGTAAGTCGATCGAGACACTCTTTAGAGCTATGATCGAATTTATGACATATGAAACAGCTTTCGACTAGAATATCTGCTTCTTTGACGCTAGTTAAAATCGCGTCATGCGACTTTAGCTGATCAGACTTCAAGTGATCAACTGATTAAGTGACAACAGTCACTTTATGAAAGATAGTCTTAGAAAGATTGTTGACGCGTTTGATCTTGTTCTTGATCTCTTGAATGACTCGCTGATCATTATTCAAATGAATCAGATAGAAACAAATTTCTTTTAGAAAATCAGATTGAACTAGTTAATCTACTTAAATGAATCGAAGATGAGAGTGTATTTTATCTTTCAGATCAACGATCAGTTACTTCTTGTGATAGTCTAGATAGAAAGATAAACGTTGAAACTGAGTATAGAATTCACTGAATTTCTTGAATTCTTGAATCAAGTTGTAGTATTCTCTACGAAAGTTGACTTTCTTATTCGAGTCATTGAACAACTGAGCTAGCTCTTTCAAAAGATCGTCGACGATTCTATAGAGATTGACACAGTCACGTTCGCGTCTAGCTTGAGTGATCTTAACTGCATCATTGAATAATCTAGAATGTATATAGCTCAATTTGACTCATTCATTAGAAAAGAGATCGACGTTGATCTCTAATTTATTCTGAATTTTTTCGTATCAATTCTTTCAAGTAGAATTCTTTTCATCAGTAAACAACAAAGAATCAGATATTTTTTGAGATCTAGAACGCTCAGAGTAAATGAAATCAGAAGAAGTGATTTCTTTAGCTTGAAGTCTAGTCTTCAACTCTTTGATTTCGTCTTCTTGTTGTTTATTTAACTCGTAGAGTCAATTTATTTCTTCATCAAGAACTAGACTTTAAGTCTTTCAAATTTCATAGAACACAAGAAGTATTATTGTTTCAGTGAATGATTCATCATCTTCATGAATGAATGAGACAGCACTTGATGATTTCGTTGAATCAGCATCAGAGATTTGAGAGAAACAATTTCGAAATTCTTCGAAATGCTCTTCAATAAACGAATGACTAAACATGATGAGATTTGTTTGAAAAAAAGATTGAACGAATGATGATGCTTGACGATTGAAGAAGAAAAACGTATGAAATGAGATTCAATCTTCAATAAAGAAGATGAGATTTGATTGATTTTTAAGCAAACAATGAAGATTCTTTATCATTGAATTTATTAATCGATTTAATTCTTGAGCAATTCACGAAGATTCTTTATCGTGATTCTCATAATCGAGTGAACTTTGCGTACTTAATGAGCGATAAGTAGTTTAGCAATTCAAACAGTCTTGTCGTTGATTCTATTCAACTTTCTAGTGTTGTTCTATCTTTTGATTATCGTTGATTATCAGATAAATGAATTTCTTTAAACTCATTCTGTTTAGACGAGTATGTTGAATGAGTAATGAGATCAGTATCATGTGATTAACAAATTCTTAATATAATGTCAGAATCGTGTCTAAATGATACAATCAATGAAGATCAGAATTGATAGTGCTTGATCTTTAGAAATAGCTATAACTGAATATTAAGAATACAGAAGAAGATTGATACAAAAGCTTCTATTTATGTAATGTTCAGAGACTGTGCTAAACTCAAAAGAAATGTGTTTGTGACATGAAAAGAATGTGATGTAGATGAACAAGATGTTGATGAAAGAAAAGAATGTTGAGAAAGAAAAAAGAAGTTGAGTCATATCTGAGTCAAATCTGAGTCAAACCTGACTAGCTCGCTGATTAGTTTTAATCATTACGCAGAGAACTCGCTAGCGTTCACTGCAAATTGATTAAAGCTTCAGTCTTATTCAGTCTTATCAGTCTTGATATGCTTGTAACACAAACTTCGTTCAATCTTGTCTCTTGTCTGAAACAAGAAGCTTCTAATCATATTCTTCAAGTCATTCAAAAAGAATATTCATCAAAAATCAAGTGTTGAAATTTGTTAAAGATTGACATAAAGCGAGTCATATGAGTGTCATTTAACTAATAGATAAATGCTAAGAAAGAAAAGTATCTACAGAATAGAACTCGCAGCTTATATGTGTGTTTCTTATCTCTGCGCTAGACTCGAAAGAATTGACGTCTTACACAGATGATACAGAGACTCGATGACATTATCTCTAGCTCGAATGCTCACTAGACTCAATTAGAAGTAATCGAGATCGAGAATAGATCGAGAATAGATCGAGAATAGAATCGAGAATAGAGTCAAGAATAGAGTCGAGAATAGAGTCAAGAATAGAGTCAAGAATAGAGTCAAGAATAGAGTCGAGAATAGAATCGAGAATAGAGTCAAGATCGTAACAAAATTCTTCTTTCTTTAGAACTTCTATTGTTTTTCAAGCAGATCAATTCAATCAATCTTTTATACAACTTAACATAGTTGAGTTAAAAGCTTGAAGCTTTGATCATGCTGCTTGTGTCAAAGACATTGAAGTGTTTAACATCACTTTAAAGAAAATTAATGTCTTCTTAAATCTTGAATTAATCTCGTCTTCTAGTTTAGATTCTGCCAAGTCAAAATCACGTCACACAACTTTGACTGTTTATTCAAAGAACAGTTCAACTCTTGCTCAGTTCTCATTTCACTCTCAAAACAGTACATATGATAAGAATCATCATTTGAATCTTCATCAAATGAAAAAGAAATTTCATTTAACTGCATTCACGACACAAGAAGATCTTGAAGTTTATTAACAAAGTAAGAACGTCGATTCAGTCACAATTTTATTATTCAGATATTTTGAGTTTCTAAACATTTTCTTCAAAAAGAACGTCGATATCTTGTCTTTGCATTAAGCTCATGATCATGTCATACATTTTAAAGAAGATGCTCAATTCTCAGTCTTTGCTTTGTATGACATGAGTCGTGATAAAATTCTAGAACTTCGTCATTATCTGAATGAGAATCTGAGTAAAGATTTCATTTGAGTCAGTTACTTTCAGATGATTACTTCTGTTCTCTTCATCAAGAAACTTGAAGAAGAACTTTGCTTCTGCATAAACTATCGAGATCTGAACACTATCACAGTCAAGAATCGATATTCTCTGTCTCTGATCTCAGAAACGCTGAATCATCTAAGTTGAGCTAAAATCTTTATCAAGCTGAATATCATCTCTGTGTTCAATCGACTTCAAATCAAAGAAGAAGATGAAGTTCTCATTGTTTTTTGCACTTGATTTGAATTATTTGAGTATCTAGTCATGCTCTTCAATTTATGTAATGAGTCTGTCTCGTTTCAGAAGTACATCAACAATTGTGAGTAGTTTAAGAAACGCGCAGTCACACTAGAGAATATACGCATAGATAATACGATTAAATTTGATAGTAGCTTAGTAATATTTATTCATATAGAAAGTTAATATTAGACTATGAAATACAGAAGCAAACTCTTCTTTATATACTCAGAAGACTAAGCTCAAGCATCGTCAATGAGACAAGCGAGATTACATGCAACTCATGCAAGATTTCTCAAAATTGTATGTGATTTAAATCGATAAAACATTGAAAATCGTATGTGACTTGAACTCTTAATAGATTCAGAGTCTCTGAGAATCAACGATAAAGATTCTCGTAGACTCAGATTCTTGTTTGAGAAATCAGTGATAGCACTGAAGAATAGTTCTCATGTCTGTTCTTTGTTCTTTGAAAAACTCTGATTCTTATAAATCTGAAGAATTCTGACTCTCATAAATCTGAGTTCTGACAATTATCTCTTTCTTAATAACAACATTCTCATTGTTGAATTGTGAATCAATCATTCATTCGCGACTTTATTTCTTCGAATCGCAAGCAGAGAAGCAATGATGTTATGCGATGCATGACATCAGAGCTCGCTGTGCATCATTGAGTACTCAAGATTCTCTTTCAATAGCGTGTGCACATTGCTTTTATTTCTTCAGATTGCAAGCATTGAGTCTTTAGAAAGTTGACAGTAGCATTCATGTTTATTTTCTGATTCTTGTAGATTTAGATACTGATAATAGCATATTCTTTATTCTTTGATTCTCGTAGATGTAAACTGAGTATTCTCTGCAACTCACGTAGAATCTTTGAATGATCAGCAGTATTATTTGTATCTATTCTTTGAATCTCGTAGATCTGAATTCTGACTATTATCATTATCTTATTATATTTCAACTGTCGCTTCATGCACAATGTGATCATGATCTCAAAATTTTCTTTCATTAACGCATGCACGTCGACTAAACTTGAATTCTCATGATGACAATTGTGATGAGAATCGAGATTTGCTCGATTTGAAGTTTTCTTCTGTAGATGATACTCGATAGTAGAAGCAGACAATGAGCAAAAGATAGTATCAGATAGTAGAAGTAAACAATGAACAGAAGAACGATGCTTCTGTTGTTTGTTGTGACTAGCGAAATAATGATGATCATCAATGTTCATGTTTATTTGTTGTGAAGTAGTAAATTTTTGTTGACTCATCTCTTTTATCTTTTGCGTGATTTTCTTCGTTCTTCAACTTTTGTTCTTGCATTTAATCTTCATTCTATTATCTTACTTAATTTTCTATTCTTTTGTAAAGTAGTTCTGTATAATTTCATCGAGTATCATGACAGTAATGAGTATAAATCAGATTCTTGATTTGATGTGTGATGAGTTGATTATATCACGTCTGAAGATAAGAAAGAAAGAAGTTTATTGAAGTGTCTCGTTGTTCTTGTCTCTTTGATTCAGAAATGTACTCATCTTTTATTTACACACTTCATCTGCTGTTGATTCTGCTGTCTCTGATCTGATCACTTTGCTTGTCGCTGATGATCATTCTTGCACGTCTTTCGTCATTTTGATTATGCTCATTTACATGAAGAATCTATCATCTTCAATTCAGCATCATAAGATCACTATTAATGTATATCACAAGAATGTTTCAGTAAAAAGATGCAAGAAATGCGTTAAAAGAGATGTTGAATGCATTAAGATTAAACTTTCTATTGAAAAGAACTCAAAGAAATGCGCTTTATGCGCAGTATTCGAGACAAATTGTCAATATGAGTCGTAAGTATAATTTTCAATAGCTTCAAGATGTGAAAATTAAATGATTAATTGATGCTTTTAGAGCACTCGAGAACGACTTGATTGTTTCTGTTGTTTCTGTCAGCTCTGCTCTCTCATCACTTTGCTTAAGTCTCTTTTCTTCTTGATTTCGCGTAAGTCTCTCTTTCTTTCGACTCAGCTTAAGTTTCTCTTCGCTCATTGTTGCATCTGACTCTGAGTCTGTAATCGAGACAATGAAAATCGTCTCTCGCGATCTCTCTCTTGATTCAGCTCAAAGTCAGATGTTTCTCAAAATTGAAGATTACATAAAGAAGAAGTTACATTCTCTCATACTGAATATAGAAATCAACAAAGATGATATAAATGAGATGAAAGAAGACATTGAGAACATAACTATCAGTTACAGAAAGATGCAAGAGTTAATTGTCAAGCAAGAGACTTGTATTAATGATTTTTTGTGTCGAGTAATACATCAGAAGAGAACTATTCAAGATTTGCAAAGACAAGTCGAGAAATTTAGCATTTTGCGATCTGCTTTAGTCACTCAGACTCAGAATGCTCTGACTCTTCTCACTATGCAAGAAGGTCAGAATGTCTCTGTGATGATTGAAAGCTTTTCTGTGATGTCATTCTCATCTTTGTTTTCTTTGCTTTCTCATGTTTTTCTGTCAATGACTTCTTCTCTTCTATCATCTTCGACGTCGATCACGCAGTCTACTTTCGAAGAGATGAAGAACATTTTGCTCTCGCTTGATTCATTTCTGTTGATGACTTCTTCTCTTCTTTCATCTTCAACGTCGATCACGCAGTCTATCATTGAAGAGATGAAGAACAAAGTGAGCTTTGATATGAGCTTCTTATCTTATTTATTCTGTTAATATGATAGCTTGTGCATGTTTTGTGCAGTCTGACTAATAGATGCAAGAGTTTACTATCATCAATCTTTGAATTTCAGAGAAAGTGAAAGCTGAGTGATACATCTATCATATGAAACTCGTGAACTATTCATGTATTGATTTATACATCTACTAATAACTCTTTAGATTGTCGAGATGAGTATTGATGAGAATGAATGAGCGAGAAAATCTTGTTGAGATTTTTTTTTTCTTTTTCTGTTACTGATAGTTAGATAGCTAACAATCTTTACTTCGTTTTATGCATACTTCAAATCTTTCATGATGATGTTAATGATTTGCTTTCAAGCTTGATGAGATGTTTACAATGAAAAAATCTCAATAAAGTCTTGCAGTTGTCAAGACAGTCTGATGATTTTCAGATATTTTCTAAAGCTTCAAAGTTCTTTCAACTAAGCAGATATTGCAACTGATCATTCTGCATGCAACTATTCAGTATGTCATCAATCTTTCAGCTATCATGTATCTCTTTCTCTAGCTCAAGATTCTTCATCAGCAACTCATTCAACTTTTTCTTTCTCAAGCAGAATGATTTCAGCAGACTGACATTGAATACTGAATGTATACACGTCTTTGAAGACAGTTTCAGACGATAGACTTGTTTACTCAGACACTTCAAAATTCTGTACAATTCATATTTTCTAACTTCAAGTTTCTTGAAAGACTTCTTGATTCAAATGTTCTTGACGTTCAATCACATCAACTGATTGACAAGATACATTTTAGCAGAATGTCTTTTATCATGCTGAGTTGTGTAATCAACGTTTGTCTCTGTGAGTCTGTAGCGAAGATTCTCATGCAATCTTTTCATTCTCATTGCGTAGTTCATGACTAACTCTGATTTCTTTGAATGACTTTTGACGCTGAACTTCATTCTTGAATGTCATTCTGTGATTGCAAAGAATGATGTTATTGATGTTGTGATGTAAACGCTGTTATTGTAAAAGAACTCGATCATGACAAGAAGATGAACTCAATCATTTTGAACATCATTGTAGTACGCTCAAAGATAAGTCTTGAGAGTTTGATTCTGTCTCTCGATTTGATCATCAATGCAAGAATGAAACGAAGTGCTAAGTTTTTACTTGATCAGAAGATGATAGCACAGCAACATTCAAAAGTATGATGTAAATATAAAATTTCTGTCAAAGACTATATCATCAGAAGTCTCATGATATTGAACTACTCTGTTAAGAAAAAGATTGATCAAATTGAAAACAATCATTGTCTTTCAAGTAGAAATGTAGTGCATCATCTTGAAAAGACGATTGACTACAATCATAATGCTGTCGTAGAAGATGTCTGAGACGCTTGTGCTGTTAAAAAGATCGATGATGAAGTTCATGATAATGCTTTCTCATACTTTTCAAGAAGTGAGCAAACTATTCAGAAATCTTCAGATTTTGTGACATAACATTTTATGTTGCTGACATGATTTACAAATTCTGCAATATTTCTTAATGTTCTTATTTGCAAATGATCAGTTGAAGATTCATTGAACAAGCTTTAAACATCATCAAGAATTGAAATGTTTTACAAGAAAGTTATCATGATGTCATTTCATAATTTCTGCTTTAAATTCATTTTATACAGAAACATAAATGAATTCTTGAAATATCATGATGTCATCTGTGATTTTCTTTGATCAGTTGATTATGAAGATGCTGAAGTCAATCTCAGTATCATACATGCTTGAGTTTCTCTTTTTCATTAATTCTCATACTATGATGATGAAATGATTTGTTTTCTGCTGTTTACAAATTAGTTGAGTTAAATTCTTGAAAGAGTAGCTTGCAAAGTTGACAAAGCTTGAGATCAAGACATCGTTCAATATTGATGAATTGAAGTGTTTATGAACTTTTATAAATTTCAAGACTGCATCATTTATCTTATCTGAATCATTTTGAATTGCAACGAAATGATTCTTTAATGCATTCACTTTCTTTCTTGTGATTAAAGCTTTCTTTTCTTCAGCAGAATGATACATAGTTGAATCTCTGCTCTGATTCATGATCAAACATTTGCTTTTCTCAGCAGAATGACATATAATCAAAACTTTGCTTTAACTCATGATTAAATATTTGTTCTTCTTGACAGAACGATGCATAGTTGAATCTCTGCTCTGACTCATGATTAAACATTCATTCTTCTCAACAGAACGATGCATAGTTGAATTTTTGTTCTGACTCATGATCAAACATTCACTTTCTTCAGCAGAAAAATTTATTCTTCTGCGTTTTCATCTCATCTGAATGACATTTTTCTCAGTTTTAGCAACAGTGATAAACATTGACTTGATGTTTTTGCAAAAGCAGACGTTTTCTTTAGTTTTAACAACAATAGTAAACGTTGACTTAATGTTTTTGCAAAGACAAATGTCTCTTTTAATCTCAACAACAGTAGTAAATGTTGACTTAATATTCTCATGAAAACAAATGTTTTTTTGACGAGAAATAATGATGTTTTGAAATCATCATTGAGACTTTTCATCAGCAGTTGAGAAATTCTTCAAAGTCTGAGAGACTTTTCTGATTCTCTTTGTGAATGTTAATAAGTTAATGATTTTTTTGAATGATCTGATGACTATTCTTTCATGATTCTTGATGCTCGAAGTCTTGAACTGTCGAGTGAAGATGACGAGCATTGATGCTGATTGACTCAAGAAATTCTTCAAGAGTTCTCTCATGTATGTTAAATCATGAGTGAACTTTCTCTCATCTTTCTTGATATTTTTCTCATAGTTGAGTCTTCTTGATGAATCATTAACAAAGTTACTCACTTTCTTTTGATAGAAGATCTTGAAGTTGTACGCAGTAAGTCTGTTGATTCATTTCATCTGTCTGCAAGAGAGCTTGATTGTTATCATGAAGTATCAAAGATTTGCATGATTGTTGATTATCTTTATTTTATGTCAAGTCTTTTCTAAATAATATCTTCAATGATTTATGCTTTCAATAATCATCAGCATTTTCTAATCATGTGCGTCATAATTTCGTTCAATTGATTGTCACTTTCTCAATCAGATGATTACTGAGTATCAATATAGATTCTCAAGTGTGACTCTGTTTGTTGAAACATCATCACTTTCTTTGCAAATTCAAAGATATTCATCTTCAATCTTATGACTTTCACAAAATTAAAGTGTTGAAGAACAACATTTTGAGCAAAGATGACTTTCAGCTCATGAAAAGTGTTTTGAGCACTGTCGATGAGTTTAATTCGCTTCATCTGCTCTTTGAGAATTCATCTCTTCTTTGCATTAGAAAAGAGACTCATTTTGAGATGATTAATCAAGAATGATGCTATTCTTGAATAACTCTTTATGAATTGATGATAGAAGTTGACAAAGTTGAGAAATGTTTGAATTTCTTTCATCATTCTTGATTGTGATTAATCTTAAATGATTTGCACTTGATTCTTCTTCATTGAAATTTCTTTTTTTTCTACTTTATATTTCAGAAAGAATAACTTTTTCTTGAAGAATTTACATTTGAAGAGCTTGATGTAAAGCTTTAAAATCTGCAGTTTATCAAGAATTTATCATATGTGATGAACATGTTTCTTGCAAGTTTTGCTGAATATCAGAATGTCATTCAGATAAATGAGACAGATAATGTCAAGAAATTCAAACAGAGTCTGATTCATATAGATTTGAAAAAAAGTCAACGCATTGATGAGATCAAAGAGCATCACGAGATATTCATATAAATCAAATCTCGTACAAAATGTCATCTTTCATTCATCTTCTTCTTGTATGCAAAGTTTGTTGAACGCGTTCTTGATGTTAAGCTTGATAAATCACTTGACATCTGCAAGACAATCAAGAACTTCATTGATCAATGAAAAAGAACATTTATTCTTGAGAATGATGATGTTGAATTCTCAATAATCAACATATGATTGCAGCGTTTCATCTTTTTTTGATGTAAAAAGCATGAGTGTCTCAGTTGAAAAGATGAAATATCATATCATGTCTGTCTGAAGTTGTTTCTTAATATACGTTTTTTGTGCAATGAGCTTAACTGCAAAAAGATTGTACAAAGAATTTCAGAAAGCAATACGATTCTTCTCAATGCAAATAGCATGATCATGAAATTCATAAGTCAAAAGAACTTTGACTTTTTGAATGAAGAAATTCGCGAAATTTGTAAATTCTTTTGAAACATTTAAGAATTGATCAACTATCATATTCTTAATCTGTATAAGTTGAGAGTTTTCTTCTGTCATTGAAGAACTCAAAGAATTGTACAAAGCATTTAAAAGCAATCAAATGTGTATTATGATGCTTTGTTACTTAAGATTCTGAGTCAATTGAGCGCTTAAAACTTCTCGTTTCTTCTGATGATTACATCAATAAAAGAACTTGAGAATGACTTTTCTTACAAAGCTAAATTGATGAATATTGCATCCAAAAAGACTTGACGCAAGTCTTGTTTCATTGAACATCATGTAAGATGATTCTGAAACTGTTCTTCAATGAGATAGTTTCTTTCTTTCATTTTGAGCACACAAGATTTTTCAGTGTAAGCATCAATGAACAAACTCATGAATGAAATTATGCTTCTCAAAGAATGAAAGATCTAACATGAGATTCTTTGAGATATACTCAATAATAATAAAGATCTTCAAGATGCATAAATTGCTCTCATTGAAGTTCTGAATGTTCAGATCAAGCAGTATTGTTTCATGTAATTGTGAAATAATGAGATTTCTTTACGTGAAACTGCGTAGTAAAAGATAATAAAATAGCACTTTATCAATGATAGAATTAATTGCTAAGAAATGAAAGTGAAAGTTCACAGAGTTTTCATCTTCTGTCAAGTCATTATCTTTATTCACTCATTAATCTCTTTGATTTAATCTCGCAAGTTAATCTTGCAAACATGCATCATTTATAATTAATGAAATGCATTCTTACAATTGCATTCTCTCTTAAAGACTCAATCTCTGAATCTTCATAACATTATATTGTTTTCTTGTAACTGATAGTGTAATCATGACTTCTTCAGTGCTTTAACATTTGTGTAGAAGTATTATGAGTTAATCATGTTAACAAGCATAAACAAAGCTAGTGCAAGATTGTTGATATCAACTCTTCAGCTTTGCTTTCTTTCTTTCTTTCTTTTCTTCTTGTTTCGTCTCAGCATATTTTTTCGTAAGTACTGCTTTTTCAAACTGATGAAGTATGAGATTTGCTATGCATATCTTGCATAGCTTGCAGCTTATGATATAAGCTTCTTTCGTTGCAACGTTGTTGTGATGCAAGTCAACTTATGAATTAATGTGAGTGACATAGCAATATCAACATCATCATCATCATCATTACTATCATGATAAGTAGCAGCATTTACGCTCACTGAGATCATGCTAACATGCTCGCGAAGTTTGCTCATTTTCTTGAAATGTATGTTCTTCTTCATGTTGTCATCGCTGCAATGTCTATCACGTCTGCTTCTTCTGCTTCTTCTGCTCTCTTTGCATTTGTTACATTGATGACTGAGCTTATGATCTTTGATAAACATATTTATCTTTGCATGTTTTGATAAATGTTGATGTATGTTAAATCATCATGATCAGAAGATCTGATGCTGTCGCTGCGTTCATCATCTGAGCGTAGTGATGATTCACATGTGTCGTGCTCTCATCAAGTGTGCTCGCAAATGCGAGCATTGCTTCGAAGAAAAGCACGATTGCATGATGAATCTAGTTTCGCGCTCTCTTCAGCTGATGATGCATCATGCTGTGCAAGTGATGACTCAACATCTTATCATTTACACTTAAAATCATCTTACTCTTCGTCTTTGATAATAAGAGAATGAGTAGTTTTCTCTCTCGACAGCATGTGAGATTGTATTTAACAGTTGAGTAGAAATTCTCATTTTTCTCGTTCTCATTACTTCTTATCATCATCATGTTACTTCATCTTCATCTTGTGAGTATTAACTGAAGCAAGCAATGCGTGACGAGATTTGCTGATGAATAAATAGCTTTTCTCTTCACTTCAATGTTCTCATTCGCAATCATTGATTACTCTTTTTCTTCACTCTTTTGCAACGTTCATCATCTTCTTTTTTAGAAAACATATGCTATGTGAGATTTTATAATTGTAGTTTAATATTAACTTTTTAAACTCACGTCTTTGCGCTTTTAATATTCTTTCAATTATGATTCTTACGTGATTTATCTTTCTTTTTTCTCTTTGACTTTTTTGCAGTTGATTGATGTACTTGTCTTTCTGTCTTGTAGTTTTCAATGATTTTCTTTGCATTGCTAAGATTTTTCATTAATTCTCAGAAGTTTTTGTAGAAAGATGAATCAGCTCATTGAACTAAATACTCAATCTTTTTTTTCTTGATTCACTGATCAAGTATCTTCTTTATCTTTCATTTCTCTTTTTCTTTTATGAGAATGATTTGCGACTTTGAATTCTCGTCACGCAAGTGTCAGAATTTCAATAAAGAAACATGAAAAATTAAGTGAATTGCATTATATTTTTCAGATAGTTCAAGCTTATACGCTTGCATGTTGATCTTCTTCAATATTCTGAATGATTTCAGTTATCTGTGATCAATCTTTTTCTTTGATCAAAGCGTATGAATGTTTATACTTTGCAAAAGCACTTTATCTTTCATTTGAAAGCTTGCAACTTTATGATGAGCATTATAATACTTTGTTTGCTGCTCTGCTACTCATTTTCATAGTTTCATTAAATGTTCTCTGATACTTCGTAGTCATTCTGCTCACTTCATAGTCAAGAATGTCTTTTTTTTTAGAACTTTGTTCTCAGATGTCTCTGCAAAGCTTGCAATGTATTTCTTTAAAAGCTCATGTGAAGTTTTTTCAATACTAGCGTGTATGCTGTTATTATATGCAAACATCATCATTGACAAAAGCTTTGATCAGTTATTCATCTTATAATTGAAATACACTCGCAGATAGTGTTCAAGCATCTGATTCTGTCTTTCTGTTTAATCATTGATTTGCAAATAAAACACAATGCTTAGCTTTCGCTTTGCTTCAAGATGTTAACATAGAGTGATTCAAAAATGATTGATAAACAGTGAGTCTTGATTCAATATGATGCTTCGCATCATTTCATGCTGAGATACGAATTTTCATCATAGCAGATTCATAAGTCTCTTGATGTTCAAATCTTTAATCGTCGAAATATAAATTACGTGCTTGATCAACTTATTTATTATTATCAATATAACATCGCTTGTTTTTTCAATGTATGAATTCTTTGCAGAGAGCATGTTTATTATGAAATTTATGATCATCATGTGAAATGAATTCATGCTCTCTGAAGATATAAACGTCAACTTCTCATAGAATTTATGATGATGCACTTGCACTCGCTGACAATCTGAACAAATGCAAACATATTTCATCATCTCTTTGAGCATTTTCAATCAGTAATATTTTCTTCTTATTGCAATCTTGATACAAGCGCATGTAAAATGATCTGCTTCGAAATCATCATGATTCATATGCAGAATCTCATTTCTTGTAGCAGAGTCATTGAGTACATAAACTGCAAGATCACGACGTAGCAGTTCATCATTTCTCATACTTCATTTCAAAAGCTCATTCTTTCTAAATGCAAATCATTGATGTCACTTCTCATTTGCAACAAAAACGTTTCTTTGTTGTAACTTCAGCAATCATGCAGTCATTAATTCACTTATCTTCAAATAGAATCTTTTTGACTTCATAATTTGATGAATCAGAAGTTGAGATGACGCAGTGTTTAGAATTCTGCAAGATTTAACGAGTACTTTCTCATTCAAACATATGACTTAAGTATCTGCAATGATTATGTCATTCAGTTGCATCGTCAATGCTGCGAGTTTGATTGTTGTTGAAACTTCTTCATTTTTTAGCAGCTCAGATTGACATTTCTGATTGCAAAGTTTGTTTCGCAAAGTAGATAGAAAATAATCATTATTCTTCTCACTATCATTTAATTTCATGATGTTAAGTCTTCTTGACAACGCATTTGCAGAGTTTAATTTGTCTCTGTGATATTTTATATGAAAGTCAAACGCAGCTAATTTCTCAACTCAACGCATCTGTCATGCATTGAGTTTCTTTGTTGTCATAAAGTAACGAAGATTATTGTGATTTGTTATCATACATATGAGTCGCTTGCTACTCTGAAGATAGTGTCATCAGTTCTTAAAATCAAGAACTATAACATACAGCTTTTTATCATGCATGTTTCATCATACTTCAGCTTCTTTGAACTTATAACTATAATATACAATGAAATGTCATTGATCAGTTGTATTATTCTGACTAAGCACATCTTCAACTTCATGATTTGATGCATTAATCTTCATGCAAAGATTTGCATCTCAATCATAGTGTTTCAAAATGAGAGCATTGACAAAGATTGCTTTCAATCTTTCAAAAGCTTTTCTTGCTTTTGACATCATTGCAAAGAGTAAACATATTGCTCTCTTCTTTGCACTCTTGATTAAATCTGTTAAGAGCATGATGATTTGAAAGAACTTTCTTATAAATCATCGATAAAACTTTGTAAATCTCAAGAATATGAGAATGTTCTTTGCAGACTCAAGCTCAGATCAGCTAGTGATTACATCAATACAAGACTGTTTCATCTGAATATTTCTTCACTTTATCACGAATCTCAGAAAAATAACTTTACTACGATTGAAAGTGCATTTTAACAGCTTAACATACAGTCAATATTTCAGTAGCGCGCGAAGAATCTTGTGCACATGCTCTCAATGCTGTTCTTTCGTCTCAGAGTATATTAAGATGTCATTCAAATATATCACGCAGCAAATATTCACAAATAACTTAAGCGTGTGATTTACATAAAATTGAAAGATCGCAGAAGCATTTATCAGTTTAAAGAGCATCATCTGATATTCAAACTGATCATAGCATGTATGAAAAGTCGTTTTTCATTCATCGCTCTTGCGAATTCAAATGCAATGATAAACATTGCAAATATCAATTTTGATAAAGTGTCTTGCATGAGCAAAGCAATTCAGCGTCTTAGATAGTAGAGATAATGAGTAATTGTTCTTTACTATTATTTCATTGAGATCACGATAGTTCACACATAAATGAAGACTTTCATTCAACTTCTTTACAAACAACACAGATGCTTCTGCAAAACTACTTAATAAATGAATTTATTTCTTCTTTAGCGCGCTGTCTAAATAGTCTCATATTGCAGCGAGCTCATCTTGTGTCATCTTATAAATAAACTCAATGTGAAACATTTTGCTCTTCATCAAATCAATGAAATGTTTCATCTGATCATGCATATTCAGACTATCAGAAAGAATCTCAGAAAACACTTTCTTGAAATCTTGAATAGCAAAGAATATCTTTGATTCTTTCGCTTGAAGTGCATTGCATCTTGCAGTTTGATGATCTGCATTCTGCAATAAGTCATTTGTAAATAGCAGCTGATAAAACAAAGTTACATAAGTCTCTTCTCTTTTCTTAGCTGCAAGCATTGTCAGCTTGACAAATTTCAATGTCTTGCACAGACTAACTTGTATTTGTTTTGCACGCTGAGTGCTGTTTTCTTGATATGATCAGCGACGCTTGCATCAGCAAATATTTGAGTTGATCTCATTTAATCATAAATAGTCAAGAATTATATCATATTCTTGCATGTTCACAGCACGAAACTCAATGTTTCAGCTCTTGCAAACTTTCTTATGATTGATCAACTTGATATCAATCTGATGTGTATCATAGCAGAGAATTCAATGATCATTGATCATTTGAATCTGTTTCAGAGTTGCATGATTCTTTAATAACTTATGCTCTTTTATTCATGATTGCAATATAAAATTTCACTCAATCTCAAAGTCAATAAGACAGTAAGCTTCGCGCATTCTTTCAGAGACATTTGTCAGTATTGATATCATCAATGCACATGACAATCATCTTTTCATAATTATATTTAATGATTCAATGATGAACATCAGACTTTCTCTTTTCTCATCTCTTCATCATGATTATGAGTCTCTTGTCTGAATATGTAGTTAAGACACATTAAATTATCAATCTTGTGTTTCATTTTCTTGCATGATCAGCATATAAGATTGAATGAAGCAACATCTTGCTTGAACTCATTGAACTTGAGTGTTGCATCATCTTTAAACTGCATGCTTGAAGCAAAGAACTTTAAATTCTTTGTTGCAACGACAGACTTCGTCTTCTCATGCAAGAATTGAAAACTCTTCTGAGATGCTGCACTTTCACTTTGCTGCGAATGTAACTTCAACAATGTGTCAGTGTTTTGCAAATGCAAGTCAATGTTTATAAAATGCTTTAGCAGATCGACATAATTGATAGAGATGTATGAAATGTAAAAAGATTCATTCATGATGATTTCATTAATCTTCATTCATAAGTACATCATGCAAGTCTTGTTGAATATATGATAATTCAAATCTGCATACAGTCTGATAAGATATTGCTTGAAATTCGCGATGCTTTGATCAGCTCGCTGCTTTGCAATCTCAAGTCAACATTTTGTTTAAAAGTTATGAATTTCAGAATTGCTAAGTCTAGCACGTAAGTATTTAATGTAGTATTTTCAGTCAAGTATTTCATCATGATTGCACATGCTCATCACATGATCTTGTCACTGATTGCAAAACTTCTCTGACAAGTATGATGCAGATCATCACAGCTTCTCTTCTTTCGTGATGAAATCAGATGATATCATGACTATAAAGTTTTTGCAGTCTTGCAGTCAGAACATCAAGAAGTTGTAGTTTATGATGCTTTACTCTTTAGACTCATAAGATTAATTAACACGCTTACGTGCATCACTTCAATAATAATCATCATTATGTTGATGTCAATGATCAGAGATTGATTAAGTCTTTCGCTTGAGTTTCAATATGTAAAGTTGCAAGACAAGCAGTACATTCTGTGTCTTCAGATTCTTTAACTGCTTACATACTTCGCTTACTGATCATCAAAAGATATGATCTGTTTGTTCATTAAATTCTTGCAACTTAAACTTCTCATCTGCATGTTTAAATGCATGATTCTCAAATTTGTTTTGATGAGACGATGAATTCTTAATATGAAAGAAGTTATTACTTCTTTTGATCATGCAACTTTTAATGAGTTGCTGCATGTTCAACATTTTGTATTAAACAACTTCATGCAAATAAAGTAATTGAAACTGTGAGACAACAAGATCTCTTTACATGAAACTGCGTAGTAAAAAATAATAAGATAGCACTCTATCGATGATAGAATTAATTGCTAAGAAATGAAAGTGAAAGCTTGCAGAGTTTTCATCTTCTGTCAAGTCATTATCTTTATTCACTCATTAATCTCTTTGATCTAATCTCGTAAGCTAGTCTTGCAAATATACATCGTTCATAGTTGATGAGATGCATTCTCACAGTAGTTGCATTGATTTATCATCAAAGAAAATTCTAATGAACTTTCAAGAATGAATATTCTCGATCTTATTTAAACATTTTACAAGACTGTGATGAATCACATTTAGCATACACTCAATGTTCATCATGATTTAAGTTTCAAGAAGATTGAGACATTCTGACTTGATCTTGACTACAAGAATGAATGATGTTGCAACTGAGTTTGAGTTTTTTGACATTGTCAACACGTTCGATTCAACAAACAGTTAATTAATCAAGTTGATTCATTGAGTTTTGTACTCTTCAGTTGCTTTCTTTTCTTGAATGATCAATAAATGAAAGAAATCTATTGAGCTAAGTCTTTTTTCAAAATATCAACAATGAGAATGTTGTTAGAAGCAGAAGAAGCTTTTGAAAAGAGAACTTCTGAAAAGATGAATCATGAGTTTAAACAATTCAACTTTACATGATTTCTAGATTTGCATCTGACGCATGCTCTCTCGCTAACTCTGCAATATTTTTTCTTTTGAAAGACTGTTTCTCTCAGTTCTGATTCTCATTGCTCTTGTTGATCATCAAAGTATTCTTCTTTTTCTCAATTATCAATTCTTTGCAAGAAACTTTGTGAACTCTTCTTATATGATTAATCTTCAAGTGATGAGTTTATTTTCGATTGTTGACTCTGCTAAGCATAGTTCAAAGCATGCTGCATGTCAATGTACTTCATCAATTCTCGACAGAACATTTTGTTTCATTGAGCGAAAGTTAGTATGATTAGCTTGATTTTGTTCGAAGAGAGTAACTCACTCAGAAATCTGAATAATAGCACTTTCTTAAACTTCATGACTTCAACATGATTTTAAAAATGTGTCTTGTTGAGTTTCAGAAAGAACAACATGCATGTTTGATCGCTTCTTTTTATAATGACATTTCACAGATCATTCGTTCAATTCTGAAGTAACTTTGCGTCAAGCAAGCATTGCTGAAAAGTCTTAAGAAACTTCGTTCATGTGATTCTATGATCTCTTTTCTTGATAGTCTTCTCGATCTGTTGAAGATAATGCATCATCATGATCTTTACATATTTTGTGATGTAATCAAGCTTGTTGTTGTCTTTGATGTAGTTCATCTTGATGAAGTTCAACTTTAGTTTTCTGAGAAACAACTTTAGATTCTCGTTGATGATGAATTCAAACTTCTTCTCTTTTAAGAACTTATTCAAGAAAATGATCTTAAAGATAATTACTCTCTTTTTAGAGAAATCATCATTGACGAAAGAACTCTTTATGACTCTAGCGATGACTCTTTTACGAAACTTCGATTCAAAGCAATCAGATGCACGACTTCGTCATGTTAAAAAGTAATCAAAGTTCAATGTATAAAATGCTTGATTCAGATTTTCTAACAGAATAATGTTTTCAATGAACAACATCTTGCGTTGAACACACATCTTCAAATAATTCTGTTATCTCTGCAAGATCTTCACGTCATCGATAATGCCTTGAATTTCGTTGAGAGTGATGAATGAAAGTTCATGCTTAATGACTTTCATTCTTGTCTGAAGCAGCGTGCATTATCTTTCTTTTCTTTCTACATTGATGCAAACACTTCTGATGTCTTTGTTCAATGCTGCATGATGATGAGTCTTTAATAGATTCTTCAAAATAATGCTTGTGAAATCAGAAAATGATCAAGTCAATGAGATCATGATGTTGATGATGATCACTTGATGCTATGCAAGACTCTTCATCAAGTTTAATTGAAACATCTCTTTATTGTTGCAAGAAATTTGATCAAGCAAAATGAATGCAAACTCTGTGAAGATGATGAAAGTAAATGAAGCAACACTCTTGAAAAACATGCGAATATTGCTTTCAAAAGATGAAATCATGATGTCAAGAGAAATCATATCTTGATCATGATGCTCAAAAAGTACATTTATGACATTAATGACAGCAATTGCTTGAATCAGAGACGCAGAAGTCTTGAGAATGAGAAGAAATTGAAATTCATTATAAAGATTGAATGTCATATTCGAAGAATTACTGTTCAAGTCAATGATTTTTTTTTGATCATATGAACTATCATCTCTGCAATAGAGTAGAGTGTTAAAATTGTGAGTAGTTCAAGAAATGTGCAGTCACACTAGAGAATATGCGCGTAGATAATACAATCAAATTTGATAGTAGCTTAGTAATATTTATTCATATAAAAAGTTAATACTAGACTATGAAATACAGAAGCAAACTCTTCTCTATATATTCAGAAGATTAAGCTTGAGCATCATTGATGAGATAAGCAAAATTACATGCAACTCATGCAAGATTTCTTGAGATTGTATGTGATTTAAATTGATGAAACGTTGAAAATCGTATGTGACTTGAACTCTTGATAGATTCAGAGTTTCTGAGAATTGACGATAGAAATTCTCGTAGACTCAGATTCTCGTTTGAGAAATCAGTGATAACGCTGAAGAATAATTCTCATGTTTATTTTCTATTCTTTGAAGAACTTTGACTTTTATAGATTTGAAGATTTCTGACTTTCATAGATCTGAATTCTGACAACAATATTCTTCATGAACATTTAAATAAGTTTTGTACAGCTTATTTGAATGACATCTTGATTTATTTTGACAATGAACTTGAGCATAAGATTCATGTCAAGCTCATTCTGCGAAAGCTGCAAGAAGCAGATCTTCAAATAAATATAATCAAATGCAAGTTTCACATTACTCAAGTTTCATATCTAAAATTGATAATCATCATTGAAGAGATTAAGATGAACTTTTTCAAGATAAACATCATTATCAATTGACTCATCTTGATCAACGTTAAAAACATTCAAAGTTTTTTAGATTTCACGAACTTTTATAAAAGATTCATTTATGACTATAGTAGAATAACTATCTCGCTCACTCATCTCATCAGAAAAAATGTACTCTTTGTCTGATCTCAGAAATATCAGATTGCATTCAACACTTTTAAGAAAGTCTTCACTTTTAAGATTTTTCTTTGTCACTATAATTCAGATCACAAGACTGTGATAGAAATTGATGCTTTAAACTATGTGTTCAAAGACATTCTTTTTCAATACAATGAGAATGAGATTCTTCATTCAGTCGCTTACTTTTCAAAGAAGCATAACTCAATCGAGTGTAATTACAAGATTTATGATAAAGAACTTATGATCATTGTTTGCGCTTTTAAGAAATGATGATCAAAGCTTGAAGACTTTATTTATTCTGTTGAAATGATCATGAATCACAAAAATCTTGAATATTTCATGTCAACTAAGCAGTTGAATCATCATTAAGCTCATTGAAGTGAGTTTCTGTCTAGATTCAATTATTGCATCGCTTATCATTTCAACAAGATTGATGATAAGTTGAATGCTTTGACACATCACTCAGAAAATCTTTTTAAGAAAAAGAATACATTCAATTCTTGACATCAATATTCATATTAAACAATTTTGAAAATTCATATTTTAGATCTTAATATTGTTGAGAATCTCACTCTTGACATCTTTGACATCAAGATCATGAAGCTTCAGTCACAAATCATTGCTTTAAATTCAGTTCAATTACATCTGTCTTTAATTATCTTAATATTTTTGTAAATTCTAACTTTCATGAATCTAGAAATTGAAGAATTCAATGTTGAAAATGTTAAGTCTCAGCTAAATCAAGACACTCTGAATCTTGATGAAGATTCTGCTGATATTTTCACTCAGACATTGTGAAAGTAAGTTGAAATCAATGATAAATTCGCAGCTCAGATAATTGAAGCACTTTGCAATGAAACATGACATCACAACAAGATTTCTCTAGTCAAGTGTGAAGAACACGAGAATCATCTGTACTTTTAAGAAAGAAAGTACATGCTTAACTTAAATAAACTACGTCTTTGTATCATTCAACTCGCTCATGATAATGTTGTTAATGATCACTCAAAAAGAGCAAAAAGTTATGAATTGATCAGTTGAGTCTATTGATGATCAAACATTTATAAGTATGTTCAATGCTTCGTATGAAACTATTATATATGCACACGTTTCAAGCTCTTTAAACAATGAACTCAAGAATGATTGTGTTTTCTTTCAATCTTCAAACGTTGTTGATGTGATATCTTCATGAACTATGTAAATTCTTTATTGCTCAATATCTTCATGAGTATCACATATAAATATGTTCTAGTATTTGTTGATCATTTTGTCAAAATAAGACATTTTATTCTCATCACTTTTATGAAAGTTGAAAAAGTTATTAACTGCTTCTATGCTCATGTTTGAAAACATCATGATTTACTTGAGTTCTTCATGTCTGATTGAAATACACAATTCATCTTTGATGTCTGAAAGCATATGTGTAAAATGTTGAAGATAAATGTTAAGTTATCAACAATGTATCACTCTGAAATCAATGATTAAATTGAAAGAATCAATGCTGTCATGAAGCATTATCTTCAAGTCTTCATCAACTACATGCAGAATGACTGAGTTAAGTGACTTTCTGAAGTCAAATTCATCATCAATAATGCATTGTTATTAATCATTTTAACATCACTCTTCTTAATTAATTTGAGTCAAAACTCACGTTTAAATTTCAAGTCTTTTGAATCTTTGCTTGAGAATTTTACATCTTAAGCTTGAGACAAGTTAATCAATGTTGAAGAGTTCATCAAGAAAATAAAGAAACTAACTGAGCATCTACATGATAAGATGCTTATAGCTCAGATTATTTATGAATTCAATGTTAATCTCTTTCGTTGTTCTTATTTTAAATACTTTGTTGAAGATGAAGTTTAATTGAATGTTTGCAATCTCAACATCATTCATCTCATTATTAAGTTAAATGATCATAACATTAATTTCTTCAAGATCAAGCATGTCTTCAAGAATAATTCTCTGATCATTGAGTTAAATCTTTCAACATTCATGAAGATTCATTTAATCTTTCATGTCATTCTTCTGAATCATATTGCAAGTGATTTTCTTTTGAATCAACATCAAATATCTTAAGAACTTGTTATCATCAAGAATGATGAAAGATTCTAATATGTAAACAGCATATTAAACTTCAAGCATGATAAACATTATAATTCACTTCTGCTCAAGTATTACATTGATTAAGAAAATTACTTTTCTACTTGAAAGTCTTTTCATCTTCTGAATAATTGTGAGCAAATGCTTAATAAATATCATCTCATCAATTCTGTCGTTGAAGAATCACATATACTGTCATGTGTGATGTTTCAATGTTAATGTCAAGAACTTTAAGTTTAATCTTCATCATTTTGACTCAGCTCAAATCTGACTCAGATCTTGTTTAAATCTGATTTAAACATCTTGTTTAAATCTGATTCAAATGTGATTCAGATGTATTCTAGTTTTGCTGTGCATTATCATATTAAACTGTGTTTCATCTTTCTTTTGTTTAGATCTGACTCAGACATCTTGTTTAAATCTGACTCAGATGTGATTCAAATGTGTTTCAATTTTGCTGTGCATCATCATGTTAAAATGTGTCTCATCTCATCTTACTCTTCAGACATTTTGCTCAGATTTGACTCAAATGTGACTCAGATCTATTCTAGTTTCATCTGTGCTTCATTACATTAAAATGCGTTCACATCAATTTTCATCTTGTTTCAATTTTTATTTTCAATTCTTTCTCATTTCATCTTATTTCTTCTTATTGTCTTGCAGAAGCTCAGTCTTGAAGAAAGAAGTTACTGTCATAATGTCAGATCATCAATTCAATTTAAAACATAAATCATTAATGTTTTAAATAATCTTGATTCATTGAATTTGTTTTGCAATTCAATGAATCAAGTCATTAATCTAGTCATCATCATTTTAATTTAGTTTCAGCAATTTTGTTTCAATCATCTCAGTCATATGTGCAAATCTTTGCAATCTTAAGTCATAAAACTATTGTCTAGTCTTGATTCTGCTCAATTCATGTATATAAAAGTTGAATTTTCATTCTTTTCTTTCACTCTTTGTCTTTCATCTTGTACATTATTTGATGTATTGTCTTGTATTTAAATTCTATCATAGTAATAATAATATCAATCTTTTATATTAATAGTATCTTTAGTTTAGCTCAGTCTTTGACACTAAAAAATAAACAGCAAGAGCGAAGTATTGAAGTCATGCATATGCACAGCTTGAGCGAAGCATTGAGAAAACAGCATGATCACAGATCATGCATATATCATGAATAGCAAGACGAGCGAAGATTCTTCTACATATGCTTAGCATATGCACAAAACATGCTCAATCATGAACTCAGCTTGTGACATGCTCATCAACAAGCTATTGCTCACGTTATTCTCATCAGATCTTTCTCATGCGTTTTCTTCTTCATTCTTGTTGTTCAGCTCATGATTTGCATCATCGCTTTTCTCATTGTTTTCAACATTTGCATTGAATGAATCTTGAGTGAGCTGAGTTTCTTCTCAGTATATGCGCGACATATGCGAAGTGCGACACTCATCTTCAAGTCGTTCATTGATGTTTCTTTGTGCTCAGTTGATGCTACGCATATGCACAGACGAGGCTTTGATGATCAGATGTGAATTTTTTTGTGATCTCGCTTGGCATATGCTTCGCATAGGGCCCGAAGCTTTTCCAACCCGACGTCAGATCTTGAATGTGCGGGGCATATGTCAGTTTTAAAGTTCAATCCGACGCCAAGAATTTTTTCCGACCCCGTCTCAACTTTTTCAACCCCCCGGCCAGCTGTAACCCGGGGCCGGATTGATGGCCTGAATGGCCTGAATGCTTAACTAAGCGAGCTCATCTAATCGAATGTCAGTAATTACCCGATTTGAACGCTGATTAAGGCATCAAATTTCGTTGAATTATTGGTTAAAATCAGTAGGGGTAGTACCTTACTAGCCAGGTGAGCTAATGCAATGTCCAGCCCGCTGCAGGAAGGACCTGTAACATGCTGAACGTGTAATAAGGCTCTGCCACGTTTGAAACAGGAAACCATGTGTATTATCTTACATGCTTCTTTAGGTCCTTTACCGTTTACAAATTCTCGACGCGATTGATCGTTTGTAATCTATTCACTTTCCTGCAGATGAGCTAGGCTAGGGCTTCACCCTTCTGAGAGGATCTCTACGACCAAACCTATTGGACTTCCTGTATTAGTGACCTCTAAAACCAACCTCAAGAAACATTTCCAACATTTGTCTTCAAACGTCGTGTAATCATGGTGTCCCAAGATGAGAGAGGGAAACGATTACTTGCCTGCGTGATCGATTCTTACGCTATCAACGATCCAAGCAAAGTCTGGGCTTCAGCTCCATTGGACAACGATGACCTTACAGTGGGATTCAGAGATATCAGCTACAAGGAGCTTGCCAACGCTGTCAATCACGCATCCTGGTGGCTGAGACATATGATTGCAGACACTACAGCTGTATTCGAAACGTTAGCCTACGCTGGACCAAAGGATCTGAGATATCCTATTCTCGCCCTGGCAGCTGTCAAGTGCGGAAAGCAGGTAGGTTGTCTCACGAACGTGGATTTGTCGAGCTCATGATTCCTACATCAGCTACTCCTGGCCTCACCATTTGCAACGCCAGAAGCGCAGACGCATCTGTTGCGCGTCACTAAATGCAGCACATATATTCACGCTTCTTCTTTTGGACAGATAATTCGATCGATCCTTGGAACCAGTTCGGATGTCAGATCGTTGGCGATCCCAGAAATGGATGAGTGGCTGTTTAAAGAGGAAGCTCCTGTGTTTCCCTACAGAAAAACCTGGGCGGAGGCAAATTCGGATCCATGGCTGATTTTCCATACTTCCGGTACCACTGGTAAGATCTTATGCTCCTAATGTTGGGGGTGCTGAAATCTTGACACTGGACCAAGGACTGCCTAGGCCGATCGTATATACAAATTGGATGATGACATCGTTCGATGCTGCAGAACTCATGCCAGATACAGATCAGGAGACCATGAACGACCACTTTCGAAATTCCCGCTGTTACATAGCTCTACCTCATCTTCACGTAAGTATATCTTGCTAGCCTCTGTTATCACTTGGTTTAACCTCGGCCGCAGTTTGTTGGTATGACAGTTGCTCTTCAATGGACTACATTCCTCAACACTGTCCTCGTTGTTGGGCCACCTGATTTAGCGACCGCTGATCAAGTTATCCAAATACTCGACCATGGCAATGTCGCCGGAGTGGTCTTGCCTCCATCGCTCATAGAAGACGTCTGCCGCCATCCTCGAGGGGTAAATGGTTTACGCAGCCTGGAATATGTTTACTTTGTTGGTGCACCTCTCCCGCAGCCAATCGCGGAACAGTTAGTGGGCCACTGCAAGGTTCAGCCAGCTATGTGTTCCACTGAAGCCGGCGCATATTTTATCCAGATCAGAAACGACGACGATTGGCGTTATTACTGCTTTCGTCCAGCCATGGGCATTCAATTCAAGCAAAGAACGGAAGAACTGTACGAGCTTGTGTTTCGTCGACAATCAGAGTTTGCACGTTGGCAACAGCTTTTTCAGGTTTATCCAAATCTAGACGAGTTTCCAACCAAGGATCTTTGGAAGAAGCATCCTTCCAAACCAAATTTATGGCGCTACTCGGGGAGAACTGATGATTTGGTAGTTCTGTCGCATGGAGAGGGCCTCTACGCATCCGATATGGAGATAGAGATTGAGAAACATCCGGACGTAAGAGTCGCGCTTATAGGAGGAAGGGGGAGACCACGGCCATTCTTGATCATCGATCTCCTTGAGAATGCTTTGGTCCCAGAAAGTGAGAAAGAGTCAAAACTGACAGATGTCTGGCCATACATCGCCACGGCCAACGAACGATGTTCTGATTATGTTAAGTTGACGAGGAGCCTTGTGATTTTTACAGATGCAAAAAGGCCTCTACCACGAACAGCAAAAGACACGATCCTCAGACAGCCAAGCTTTTCACTCTATTTACCAGAGATAGAAAGACTCTACAAAGAGTAGAGCAGCTCTTGCTAAGCCCCTGAGTCTTTTTGTTCCTACGTTTCACAAACCATTTAGCTGCATCCAAAAGAACACAGCAGGATGCTTGCCCAGACCCAATTGTGATAGATTCCAAACTTTCCGACACTGTTTGCTCTACCGGACCCGTCGATGGGTACATTCGTGTCAAAGCCATATTCGATGAAAGAATACGGCATTTTACATCAAGGATCCTCACCAGCTGTCCGTTTCTCAAGTCAGCTCGGCTTCGAATCTGCGAGTAATTTACTCGAACGTGGTATTCTACGTAACCTGCAACGGCGGAGCTAACATACGTACTGAGGTAGCTAGCCACCTCAGTAACTCTGTTACGGTGTTTGAAACTATCATTACTGTGGTACTCGCAACATTTGTCCTTATCAGGATCTGGATATTCTGGCACAGCGCATTGCATGATCCACCGCCGCACACCGTTCCGTTTAGTGGAAAGGCAAAGGGGATCGAGATCCACTTTTGCACTGCAAGGCTGCATCTACACAGTACACAGTACAGTGTATATGCTGGTCCGGACAACCCCGCCTCACGCCGACATCTTTTGCCCCGCATCCTGATCAAGCCATTAGGAAGGTTTGCGTTATTACTGCTTGCTAACGTGCGACACTTTCCGAAGTGCGGCCCGTTTGCTAACTACCTTACCTACTACGTACCTTATGTACAAGGTTCAATACGGAATACACTATGCGCCATCTGAACGGCGGTGAGGATTACTGTGGTACCATCGGTACTGTAGTCGCTGGATTGATACGAAACATACGAAGCTAAATGAATAGGAAACCAATCATACCGTACCCGAGCTTCCGATGCATCCCGATGCGGAGTTCCCGACGCCGAATTCCCGACGGCACGGCGGCCCTTGGCCAACCACATGTCATGCGCATCCGGAGTACAACTACAGTATTGAGCGGTCACAATAGGCGTGCCAATCAACGCGTCTTAAATCGTCATGCAGCCCTCCACACACCACCCAAGCCTTGTGGGTGTTGCAACGTCCTTCTATCACCGTGATCCTCCCTCCCTCCCTCCACGCCTCTTTCGCCAAACTAGTCGAACGCAGGCTCCGGGCGGCGGGAGATTGAATTGGGATATGACCTTGTTGGATTCAACCGTCGTGCTGCGTAGGGTGGAAATGCGCGTCACTCCCCGCGAGGAAAGGGTTACATACCCTAACTTGTCAGTCTTAGGGCAATAGTACCTTGGGCAACTGGGTGATTGGGTTCTCTGTTTCTAATGAAGATTTCTTGTGGCCTTCTACTCTATAATGTCTACTTCACGTTCCGGTCCACCTGTTTCCCAAGAATATCTGAATGAGTACGGTGGGAACACGCTCATCGCTATATGCGCGCTGTTCATGATACTTGAGACCGTCCTGGTCGTCCTTCGATATTATGCTCGGCACCTTACGACCTCTGGATTCGGGTGGGACGATGCTCTCATACCCGCTGCCTGGCTCACGAATGTTGGCTTATGCATACTGTGTATAAGTCAGTACTGATACTTCTCTTCATTGACCGGACAACGCGCTGATTGCACGGTAGCCACCGTCTTTGACGCTGGCGTCGGCCGGCATTTGGCAGCGGTCTTGAAGTATCACCCGACTGAACTCGAGTCATGGGCGAAGAGCTTATATGCCCTGGAGTGGCTGTACCTTACATCTGTTGCGCTCCCCAAGATATCGGTGCTTTGCCTGTACCTCCGGATATTCACAAGCCGCGGCGCACGTTTAACATGCTATGTGCTGCTCGGTATCACAACCCTGACTTGGGTTGCGTACATTATCGCTGCCAACTTCCAGTGTACCCCATTCGAATTTCAATGGGATAAAAAGATTCCAGGTGGACACTGCTTTGACATAGAAGCATATTATAAAAGCACCTCTGTGCCAAACATCGTCACTGATTTGATTATTCTCATTCTGCCTGTTCCGACGGTAGTCAACCTCAAGGTCACAATGACCCGTAAGCTTGGCCTATTACTTGTGTTCTTGGTAGGCAGTGTGTAAGTGAATCTTGGGAATACTTTTCTGTTGACTGTTGCGATTATGTGCTGATAAAAGACTTTGATCTAGTGGGTTGATCGGTTCCTGCGCCCGCATGTCGACGTTCTTCCACAACGATGCTTTTACCGACAACACATGTACGCTCTCGGATCCATTCCTCCTTTAGAGCAAAGGCTGATCCCACTTACCATAGGGGCTTCTGTTCTTTTGATGGGCTGGTCGATCATCGAACCGGGCATGTACCTCATCGCTGCATGTCTTCTAGCCCTTCGACCTATCCTCCGCAAAATGTCACCTAAAGAACTCAAAACACGCCTTCGCATTCCCAGTATTTCCCGCGCGCCAGATAATGCGAAGAGTGATGACAGCCAAGGCCTCCGTCACAAAGCCGAACCTCCAGGCAAATCAAGCTCCGACGGCATAGAACTGCAGGGCAGGCAGGACAAGCGTAGTGCTCACGAGGAGACAACGTTGCCACCACGCTCGATCGACGTAGATCTGTCGTTACGGCACTATGACGTGGAGCATGGGTTTACTTCACTTGCACGCTATGTACCGAGTACTGGAAAATAAAAATCGAACTGTATATACCAACTATGATCTTCGTTTTGTACATTAAAACTAAAGAGAGCACCGTTGCATGAGCCGTGTGTGCTGCTTTTCGAGAATATGAACGATGCTGCCCTAAAATTGCAGACAGGTAGAAGCTCGTAAATCGTGGGATTGTGATGGCGTCTAGATCTTAATCTACAAGTTTGGCTTATCGATCCTCTTCTCGCGGGGCTTCATCCGTACATTTTTAAACCATTGCTCCGAAACCGCCAGCATGTTCCGCTCTGATCTCCCACTGACGTGCTGTCCCATAAATTTCTCTACCGTCTGAAAATCTTCGATCTGCTTTTCAAGCCAGGGTGCAAGCAGCGAGGCACATTCCTGCGGGTTTTCGAACGGTAACATATGCCCACCCTTCTGAACAACTTCCTTTTCCACTTTCCCTGCATCGGCTCCTCCATTGCCCCCAACACCCGTCCCCGTGCGTATGACTTTCTCATCTTGTGATGCCAAGGTATTGATAGGACTTGAGGCGCCGAATATCCATAAGACATTCGGTCGAACGCTTGGTAGGTTTAAAAACGTCAGAACCATCTCCGGGCGATGGAAGAGGTGCGTCATGTTTTCCGCATCCAGATCTGGAGCCACTAAACGCGCTTTGTTGTCATCCGACATGGAAACAAAATTCGACCGGACATAAGACCACGCTTCTTGATGTTTCGTAGTCGTAAGCGTGACAGGACCAGACTCAGCTTGCGTGGGGAACAGAGCGGTGGGCGTCCTACGTAGACCGTACTGAAGATATCGGTCAAGGGCTCGAGAATCCCAACGTTTGAAGAGTTTGTTTCCGCGGATAGAAGCTTCCGCTGCGCTGCGTGAAGGCCATAGATCTGGTCGAAGACTGCTTGGCAGAGCCGCGTTTGGACCAGAAGGAGAGCCGGATTGGATAACGGGTTCTATCAAAGCTAGGCTGTGGAACAAACGAGGATGTATCAGAGAGAGATGCACCCTGCGCCGAAATCAGTCATTGTCTGAGGCGCCGATGGTTTGTTGTATACAGTTGAGCAGCACCCATACTATGAGCGATTCCAACAATCGGCCGTGGCATCTTTTCCTGGAAACGGTTGACCATACACAACAGGTCTCGGGAGTGGTCGAACCAGTTCGCTAGGCCGCACAAACCACATCAGATGGGACCTTTTCTGAAACGTATCATCCATTCGCACTCACGATCATCGCCTTGAATGCTCTCGTTCAGGACCCCACTCGCTCCCTGATGAGAACAATCCGCAACCCATATGGCTCTGATCTTGCCCCTAAAAGCCCGATGTATGTCATCCCACAGTGGCTCGTACGTCTCTTTCGGTAGGCCATTTGCATGTGCGGCGATGATGGTCACCGAGCCTGGTGCGACATTGTCGAGCGGTCGGTATTCTTTGATGGCCAGTTTCAGGACCGCAGGCTCGGATTTGACCGCATGAGGATATTCGCGAATGTGTTGACAGGGGATAACGTGCTCTATGACGCGGAAAGATGGGATAGACATGCTCATGGTCCATGTGAGGATCAAAGCCAGAGGTACGTTGTAGGATGACTTACAACGGAGCAAATGTAACGTGGATACCTGGGAAACGGAAACATTACCATACAGACATCTACGTACCTTGGTAGTTGTTCCCCGCACTAAGGAACAACTAATCTCCGTCAGTGCCTACAGGCTTAAACAACGCAGTCATGAAGGGGAGCTAGGAGATATTTCCTACTACGTACAGTACAGTACAGTACAGTACAGTACCTCCGTGCATCGCTCACGTACGACTACACAACGTACTCAGGCGTCCACGGGTACACTTAGTGATGACATCCCACCGGCACGCCAACCTTACGGTAGACCGGGAAAGTCCGGCCGCGGCAGTACCTAGTCGCGCTAGTGTTCCGAAACTCAAATCATCTGGGCGCAAAGATAGCGCCTCTCCATCGTACATGTAATACCGGCAACCGAGATGGTATATATAACAAGCTAGAGCGAAACATAAGAAAAAGAGACATTTCGAGCCTTATACTTTTCCTGAGGCTTCTCAGACGGGTCCTGCCGTTTCTCAGCAATATGGACATCTTTGCGGTGGATCGCAATCAAACAACACAGCAATATCATTCGACCAAGGCTACTCGTTCTCATGAGCTTGAACCCCAACTATGGTCTCTACTCAACAGTTATTTCCCGCGAGCGAACTCGGATCTTCGATTTTGGTGGAAGACGACGGGCGTTCCTTTTGCCATCCTGCTCGAAAAAGCTGGCTATTCAATCGATGCTCAGCGCCAAAAACTTTTCTTCTACTACTACTGCGTTATCCCGGAGCTCGGAGTAGGTAGTAACGCTCAGGGGCTGCCTAGATGCTGGAAAAGCTTCATGACGGATCACTTCTCCCCAATCGAGCTGAGCTGGGAATGGGGTTGTGGAGGAGAAAGTGCCACGGTCAGATTTTCCATCGAACCTATCGGACCATACGCGGGAACGTCAGCAGATCCTCTCAATCAGCATGCAACTACTCATGTCGTCCATCGTTTTCAGCGTCTGTTATCGAACTGTGATTTGCAGCTATTCGATTATTTTTCTAAAGAGCTTCTCAGCTACAACCAACATATCGGGGAAACTAGTCATTGTTCAGACTACTCGAAACATCGGTCGCGTACCTTTATCGCCGTTGACTTGGGCGAAGATGGTGATATGCTAAAGGCATACTTTCTCCCAACTTTCAAAGCTGTGGAGTTGGGAATGTCAACCTGGGGCATTATTTCACAGGCAATCCAGAACCTCTCTGCATGTTCGCCCTCTATAGTATTCCCGGGTCTCTCGATACTACGAAACTTTTTAAGGACGTCTCCTCAAGGTTCAGGTCTTGAAGCTGAGATACTTGCGATTGATTGTATGTCACCAGCTAGATCGAGGCTCAAGATATACATGAGAAGCCAGTCTACTTGTTTCGACTCCGTTCGAGAAATTATGACATTAGGTGGAGTACTTGATCACTTGTATCTGAATCATGGCCTCAACGAGCTTCAGAAACTCTGGAAGCTCGTTCTCTCTCAAAGACAGGACTTCTCTGCGGCTCAAGATCTTCAGCCAAAAGCTCATCGAACAGCTGGAATCCTCTACTATTTTGATATGCAGCAAGGACAAACGCTTCCTGGAGCTAAAGTGTATATCCCCGTGCGGCATTACGGCCAGAATGATCATGCTATAGCCGAAGGCCTAGGAGTATACTTGAAGAACCGCGGGCAAGGTTCGCTCGCGTGCAAGTATATGAAAGCATTAAGGAGTATTTCTCCGTCTGCTTCACTCCGAAGCCGATGTGGTATACAGACATATCTTGGCTGCACAATCGTTGGAGAAGAGCTGAAACTTACGTCCTACGTTGCGCCAGAAGTGTACAAAATGTAAATTTGTTAGTCGCGAGACCGATTACACATGTGGCTATACTTGCATGAAGCGATGTTGTCTTGATTGAAGTGACCGCAAGAATGCGGTATTGGAGGCATATGGCGGAGTTTGTCCAGGGTCAACCATCTGCTTGTTCCATTCCTTCTCTGAGTCTACAAGCTACCATTATCCCTCCTGCTGGCATGCAATCCCCAGCCATATCAATCTGTCTCTGTTAACGGGCGACGCCCGCAATGTTAATCTTTTCCTATAGCCTACAGCCAGAAAGAGCCGTAGTCAGCACGAAAATCTTGATGCATTATGCACAGGTACCAGCTACCGGCTGAGGCTATCTCATGCTCTAGTCTTGAATATCAAAACCACTCTTGCTATCCTTGCTGCGATCACAACGCCCGCCGAGATCAATATTGTTGCGCCACAGAAAGCTTTCAGGCTTGTCCATCCGCTTCGAAGAGCGGCACCAGCGACGGGATTGCTTATAGTAAACTAAAGGCGATGGAAACAAACAACATTCCATTACGCACGCCCACTACGCCCAAGGAAGAGGAAAGCGTGAAGACAACGGTTGGAGGTAGAGAGACGAATTTGTTTTAAAAAGAGCCTAAATTTCGACTGTTAGTAGTGACAAGTATATGCCTTAACTCCTGCTGGGAGGATGTTCAAACCCGTAAAGGAGACAGAAAACGGTGACTCCGGCTGGGCTAGTGATGGCAAAGGAGAGTAGACCTGTTACCAGAATACACGGAATGAGTACATTCATTGGACCCATTTTGTCGGCGATAAAGTTGGGTAACTTGTCATTTCAAATCAGAAGGCTGTTAACAGAAGGACCAGCTCAAATTACTCACAATTCGCCCGAAGAAAGATCCAGTGTTCAGCAATACCGGCAGGTAGAATGCCAGGTTCTTATCTATATATGTGCTTTCAAGAGCATAGATTTGAATGTAGAAAAACGGAACATAGAGGCCCATGAAACCAAAGATCTTGGCTATACTAAAGAGCGAGAATGGTGCTTCTGGCCACCCCGAAAGATCGAACACTCACCTGGCTGCCACTGGCTTCACCCGCATTTTCATGCACAAGATGGGGACGGCGAGAGTGGCGAGTACTACGCAAGCCATTACACGAGTCGCCCATCCAAACCCAATACATGGTAAAAGCTTGTGGAAGAGTATAGGGTAGATGATACCGCCCAGGCTACTCCCACTCGCTACGAGACCTTGCGCTTTTCGCGTTGAGAAATACGAAGGAAGGATGGCGACGCAAGGCACAAAAAGACAACCGCATCCCAGGCCCACGGTAACGCCCTGCCTTGCCAGTATGTGGTGCATAGGCTCGTCATCATACCAAAAACGACTCCGAAGCTTCCAGCGAGGATCAGAGTACGGAGGTAACCATAATCACTCAAACATCGGCCCAGTGAGAATGCCGACAAAGACTAGTAATAAATGCTTGAATAAAGCCGATCCATGAGATGTTCGATGATGTTTCGTCGGGCAGAAGAGTCTGTTTGTAGACATGTTTGATACTGTAGACACCTGTATAGAGAAAGCTCTTGTCAGAAACGCGGAGCTGGGTTTATGTGGTATTTCTATCCTCAGCCAGCTTACCGAATGCATGGACTAGACCCCCAATAGTTGAAGAACCCCCAAAAAAGAAGGGAGCTCGCGCATTATAGCCAAGCGATAAGCCCACCGTTTGTGGGTATCTCCTTTTAGACGGTGATCATACCAACTACAGTAGCTCATTATTGCTACAGTAGGTGCATATCGAAAATCGGTTCAGCTGATACCTGGCCCCCTCCCGTCTTTTATCATTTGTGCATGCTACCTTACTGTACTTCAGCTGCAGTATGTAGCAGCACTGCGTTACATGGCACCGCCAAAAATACTTTCGATTCCGTTCGCTCGGAGATTTTTTACCAAATGGTTCTTCAGCTGTTCTATCTACTGGGCACTAGAGTACTTTCGTTTCTGCTAAAACGGAGATTGTTACAAGTAATGAGAGTGAAGGTGAATCGAGTGCATTGATGAGCATATAATGAAATGCTATTTGGAAAAGTACAGGAAATAGCGGGTTGAAAAATTTCTGTTCTGTGCGGAGAATGCGCTCCGTGGAAATTCACCGAAACCTCTTTCTTCGCCAACAACGAGGGCTTTAATCTTCTAACTCAGCGATGGTTCACCAGGATCGTCTTGTAATTTGATCGATCTGACTCTTTATTCGCGGCCTAATCATGAAGCCTACTTGACTTGTGTGTCTTGACAATGTCCCATTCTTGCAGCATATAGAGGGTTTAGGGACCGAGGGCAAGACCTGCCGAAGAAAGGTTTGAAGGATTTGTATGATTACTCCTTACAGTGTCTCGAAGCCTTGAAACGTCTCTTCCTGTTTCCATAAATGCATCTTGGGCAAAGATGCATCGACAATGTAATAATCTACATCAAGGCTCGCCTTGCGATCTTTCGCGTTCTCTAACCAGCGGCGATGCATCTGTCACTCAGGATCGATGACGGGCACGGAAGGATAGCATTGGGCCGTCTTTCCAGCTCGTGAACCGATCCCTAAGTCTGTATTCGCTCTTGGAGTGATCTTTGTACTTGCTCAAATACTTCTTCATGGGGGCTTCGAGCTCGGTATCTGTCATGTCTCTAATGTCCAAAGTCCATAAGACCCGCGCCATTGTCACCATCAGTTCCAGGTATGCTAGATTTTTCCCCACGCAGCCCACAGGTCCAATGGAGAAAGCAGAAAAAGCACTGCGAACAAGTTCGACAGACTCAGTTGTGGTATTCCGACCCACAATCCAACGCTCAGGTGTGTAGGTGAATGGATCAGGATAATAAATGGGATTGTGCTGGATGGCGTAGATTCCAACACCAACATCATAACCCTGCGGTATTGTTTGGCCACTTAGGTTGACACCTCCCTTACAGACCTCACGCCACAATGCACCGCCAACTGGAGGTGACATTCGGAGTGACTCATCAAGGCAAGCTCGTAGATATAAACACGAGGTTAACTTTCGAGAGGTGCGAATCTCCTCTGCCGAGGAGAATGTGGACCGAACTTCCGCGCAAACCTTGGTGTATGCTTCGGAGTTGCGGCTCAAGTAATAGAAACAACCAGCCATTGCAGTGGAAATGGCATCGGAGCCTGTCGCGTATTAGGTTTCGCTAGGTTCGAGTGTACTTTCAAAACGTTACCTGCGACGATGAGAAGAGTAGATTCGCCCCAGATCTCGTCCATCGAAAAACCTTTGCCAGTTTGAGGATCCCTAGCTGCGAGAATGTGTGAAAACAAATCTTGTCGCTTGCTATCCATATTCATTCTGTCAATCGCCATGACTTTACTGACTTCAACATACTTGTCCCGTAGTTTCCTCACACGGGGAGTAAAGATCTTGTCCATGTTCCATATTGCCAGCTTTGGCATTTGGAGGCATACTCCGACTCGGAAAGCTGCCACCTGGATCAAATCAATAATGAAACGGTTGTCTGTAAGGTCTAACATGTGAAATGCTTTGCCAAAGACAAGCTCAGCCATGAGGTCAAAGGACACATAACTGCCTAGCATTCCAATGATTAGATGACCACTTCAGTAAGTTTGACAAGTTCAAAGAATTGAACACCAGAGGACAAACTTACAGACCTTGGCAATATTGAATGCTGGAGACCAGGACCCCTCTTGTGACTTTTCGATGCTTGTACCAATCGACGTCAGGTGTGTAACAAAAGTTTCTACATGCTCAAGAATATGGTCTTCGAACGATCTGATGGCGGATTCCGAGAAAGCCTGACATATCACACGCCGTTTACGCGCGTGTGCTGCTTTGTTGACTGTACTCTGCGTATCATGAGCCGTGGGGGATGTTTCGAAAGCCCGGTACGCTGCGGACTTCTGTACATTTGCAGAACGTCCATAGATATCTGTTCATAACATCGATCAGACTAGCCATGCACAGTATCGTCAAGATAGTTCATCTCATACCTTGAATAGCTTTGTTTGTATTTACAATGACCTTGTTTGGACCGTATCGAACCACTTCGCCTATGGTCGATTTGCAGGGTTAGCTGGCTAGTTCCTTCGAGTATTTGGCGTAGCATAGCTTTGCACGAAACGACAGTGTGCCGCACCATACAAAACATGACACCTCAACATGTCAAGGTGAAGATCACCCACATAGGCATGATAGACGGCATAGAAATTGGTAATTCTGGCAAAGAGAGGACCAGGGTACTTGGCCAAAGGGTGTATGGTGAGACGGTAAATGGTGATGATGGGGATCTATCAATGGACGGTTCAGTTCGGTATAACCGCGTTTCTTCAGATAAAGTGCTATTTGCTCACCCAAAGAGCGAGTACAGCTCCCAAGCCCAAGATCAACCTGGCAGGGAATGCTGCGTTTAGGATTTCAGATTCCATTAGTGAAGCTCACCTGTAGAGAAAGCACCTTATCAAAGTATTCTGACTTGGTTGACGTGATTTCTAGATATTTGAGGAAAAGGCCTTCGCTGTGGATTGAAATCTGCTCCTGCGGTTATGATTCATGTACTGTATGTAATCAACGCTGTCATTAGCCCGTATCATTGTATCATTGTATCAGCTAAGGCAAGCCCAACCAGATCTACCGAAGCTAATGGAGAATAATTACCTTACCTTAGGCGTCTTAGGTACGAGTACGGAGTACTGTCTCCGCCATGACGCAACCTGCGTAAGGCACCCTAGGGGACCAAAAGGCTGACACGGTACACCTAGAACCATCTGCCAGGCTGCCAGGTTTCGATCGAATCATGCCTGTGAATACCAGCGCCCGAGGATCGGTTGCGGGTCGGCTGTAAGAGCTGAGATAGAAAGAAATCCTTCCAGTTACAGTACTCTAGTAATGGACCGTTGCAGCTCGTAGCATTCGTGGCATAGATGGTCTAAATCTGATCCTACTTTAGGTCGAGCGGCCGCGCGCTCAGTTTCAGTCAGCGTCCGAGGGTCGTCGAATCTCGACTAGTTCTATCAATAATTGATACATTAATTAGCCTTGGAATTAAAAATTCCGAAAAGTTTTCTGTAGCATCTCAAAGCACTTTCAAGCATCTAGTGAAAGCTTCGTGTTTTGATAAGGTGTATAAGTTGATATTTTCCAGACTCTCTTTCTCGTATAAGTACGGTTTTCGGTGAGTTCGTTTAGCTTGGTCTGTCAGAAAATTTAAATCCGCCTCTTGGTCTTTCAGGTGAACCTTGACTTGGCCCATTCTTGAGGAGATGGTTAAGACACAACGATTGACGAGAATAAGAAGGTCTCCAACACCTCGCAATGAGTCATGTTTGTGATTGTAGATCGCACAGCCAAGATGTACTCTCTCAATGGCAATCTTTCATTCGGCACACGGACTCTCAAGATAGTGATGCTGTGATAGATGGCCACAGCTTGGACATAGCCACCGTTGTTGCAGTTGCGAGGTGCAGAAACCCGGACATTCTGGTAATCGTGGGCTAATTAGGACCTTAGGTATGGAGCATTGGCACGCCTCCACGATAGGACAAGGTATGGCGTTGCAGAAAGTGCAAAGCTCCTTCGGTCTGGTCTTGAGCAGGGGAATATCATATATGGTGAGCAAGCTGTGTCATCTTGCTAAGATGCTATGGAAAGTGTTAGAGCTAAATTATATTTGAAAGGCGTGAACACCGGTTTTGGAGGAAGTGCGGACACTCGCACAAACGAAATTGAAGAACTTCAGGCTACCTTGGTGCGGGAGCTTCACAGTGGGATAATTATAAACCCAACACTTGGTCAATCATCTAGCGGTGAAGCGATGATGCATTCGCCAGGGAAAAGACCCTTACTAATTGACGATTCACACTCAAATACTTGCATGCCTGAAGCCTGGGCCCGAGCATCTATCCTGGTTCGCGTCAATTCACTTGCAAGCGGTCATTCAGGAGTACGTCCTATCTTGATTGATAATATGGTAGTATTATTGAGGAAGAATATCGTTCCTCAAATCCCACTTCGTGGAAGTATATCTGCCTCAGGAGACCTCATGCCACTATCGTACATTGGAGGTACACTTGAAGGAAAGCGTGGTGTCACCGTAAGGGCCGGAAATAGGATGAATCGACGTACAGTCACGGCAGATGTTGCTTTGAAAGAATCCTCACTTGATCCAATCAAATTGGGACCGAAAGAAGGACTCGCGATTATCAATGGCACAGCCGTATCGACCGGTGTAGCAGCATTGGCGGTATTCGACGCCAACAACATCGCTGTCTTATCTCAAGTGCTGACAGCCATGAGCGTGGAGGCGCTCCGTGGCACGGACGAGAGCTTTGATCCATTCTTCGCCGCCGTCCGTCCACATCCAGGTCAGATAGAGGCGGCAAGAAATATCCGAAGCTTTCTTAGTGGATCTAAATTGGTACAGCATAATGATGGTTCAGAACCAGGGGCTTTGCGTCAAGACAGATACTCGATACGTACCGCTCCACAATGGCTCGGGCCTATCTTGGAAGATCTTCAATTGGCCTTCAGGCAAATCACTATTGAGTGTAATTCGGCCACAGACAACCCTTTAATCGATGTTGATCTCCATCAAACGAAGAGCGCAAGAATACTGCATGGTGGCAATTTCCAAGCCAAAGCTGTCACATCCGCCATGGAAAAAGTGCGCTTAGCCCTACAGACAATAGGCCAAATGCTATTCGCTCAATGTACTGAGATCATTAACCCGAGACTGAATTATGGATTGCCCCCAAGTCTCGCCGTCGACGAACCCAGCCAATCCTTCTTGCTGAAGCCGGTAGATATCATGATAGCAGCTTTACAGTCCGAATTGGGATTCCTATCGAATCCGGCTGGTACTCATGTTCAGTCGGCAGAGATGGGCAATCAGGCTCTTAATTCTCTGGGGCTGATATCAGCTCGGTATACCCACACCGCCTTGGAGGTGCTCTCTCAGCTGGCTTCGGCTCATCTCTTCACTCTTTGTCAGGCCTTAGATCTGCGAGCCTTGAATTCGAGGTTCCTCAAGGATGTCGAGCCGATGCTGAGAAAATATACAGCCGAGATTTTTGCTAACATCTTGGATGAAACCGTTGTCCCAAAAGAGACGACAAAACTTATATCTCCGCCTCGACTGCTCCAGCGCTCGTGCGATAATGGCAGAGTCGAAGGCGATTGGAACGGCCAAGACGGCAGTATTCGTGACAGTTCGCACATTTCCACCACCCGTGTGGCCACAGCTTACCCGCTAATCTCGCATATAGAGCGCTCCTTCAACGGTATCCTCGACTTCCCCGAACACTCCGCTGTGCCCCCACAGAAGATGCGCGAGATGGACGACGAAAATCTCTGCATCCCAGCTCTACTCTCTAGGCCAAGTCATCTTGATTCAGGAAGGACTCTTGAAAATCTTCATTCGTTGCTCTGGAAGGCATTTACTACAAAGCTGGACGAAACAACGACCTTGGACTCGTCCCAGCGATTTAGTACCGTTTTCAGATCACTGCAACCGATTGTTCTTGATTTTGCATCTTCTTCGGTAACGGTATCGGCAGTGAAGAAGTGGACAGAGGAGTGTTCCAGTTCTGCCTTGAAGATGTTCATTCGAAATCGTGATTCCTACCATGCTTGCCCGGACGCATCACATCTTCTCGGAACGGCCTCGCGCCGCATGTATAGGTTTGTGCGTGAAGAGCTACATGTGCCGTTTCTCCGAACTTCGATGCTTCGAAACCGAGATTCGAAAGAGTCTTCCCTTGATGACAATCGCATTTCCCTCGATGGTGGCACTGAACTGAACGATCACGATCAAGCATTTCCTGACTTAACAACCGGAGCACTTATAAGTACGATCTATCAATCTATTCGTGCTGGTTCTCTTTATGATCCAATGATGGAATGTCTATTGGAAGCTGAGAAGATGAGTTGAAACCATTGTTTTCGTCGAAGAAGTTCGAGTGTAGATATTCGGTAGAAATTCAATAGAATTCACAGAGAGATCGTTGGGGGAAAAAGCTACAAGCTTGAACCTCTTCTATTTCACTCTGCACCAGCTCTTAATCCTGAATGCTTTGAAAGGGTATCATGATGAATGATGGGGTTGGGTTTTAAACGAGGGAACTCAGTGACAGCGTTTGAAACATAGAAGCAACATCGGCCGTTTGGGAACCAGCTTGGGAAAAGTGGTTTGGCTCAGCTCGCCCATTTGGCCCTGGGACTCCTGGGACGGCTCAGAGCTTCCAGGGTCACCTTAGTAAATACATATATCTCTGAGCTTCCAGGGCCAGTCTACTGTAATTTAACCCTAACTTCCACCCCACTGGTACGAGTACCCTGACCCACAGTACCAATTTTTCGTTGACTAAATTTACTTGAAATAAATAAGGGAACCACTAAACGTCCCCCCCCCCCCTTTCACTACCTTACATACTGTATACATACCCCCCTCAACTTACTACATATACCTCCCCCCCCAAAAAAGGCTTAGTAGCATTATCCATATGTAGGTACTTCGTTTTCCGTGTGACTGTCGCCAAAATTCATGTATCTTCGAGTTATGTTTTACTAATTTGAAAAGGCACAAAAAGTACTACCAATAATCTTGACATTTGAAGCGATTATCACCTATGTCTACTATGTACTTTCAGGTAAGATTCCATCTGAACGACTTCATAGAAGCCAGCTTTTTCACCTGAAACTTCCTTTCTAATACTCTACTGCCAGTCGAAGCTTCAACCCTTCCCCCCCTACCTCGCCCCTCTACCTCTACCGACAAACCCCCCTTGCTGCCTATACCTCCCGCTCCGCCCCCCTACCTCGGCCTCTACCTCGGCCTCTCGACTGTGTTTGTTGAGTTTCTACCCTTCTCTTCGGCTTGTTGCCTTGAAACCTTCTTCGCACGCTCAAATTGAAAGGGTAATTGACGAGTGAAGTTTTCAAATTATTGCTCCTGACGCGTACGCGTAGTGGATCCAACCGACCTTCCTCGCGATCTCGTGACAGGAGGGTTTTGAACTGGTAGCTGTGGGTCAACGAGAATATCTAGTACTTCTTCGAGCTGAATATTGAATGAAGTACCTATGAATAACGCTATTAAGCCTTTTGGGGGGGGGGGGGGTATAAGTAGTGAAATGAGGGGTACGTTTAGTGGTTCCCTTAATTAATTATAATACATTGATTGATTGATCATACACCCTTGTGACATCGGTTTAAGTCCGACCCATGGGGGAAAACTATGCTATGTGTATCGAACGGACAAAATCCTCTGGGGGAGAAAACCGCTCGCCGGCTACACAGCGACTGCACGTCGTCGAGACAACAACGCTGGGACAATAGTATCAGTAATGAACCTATAGCTTCCATTCAGCGCGTGACGCTTGAACTCTTGATGCGTGTTCGTGCTGTTTTCTTGCTATGCATCGTCTTTGCTCTGCTCTTCATTGACGATATTCTATACAACGATGAGGCTGTTTCGATTCGATTCTTGATTCGAAGACGAAAGACGTTTTCTTTGCACTCGTGATGCTCGTGATTGTAACGTACGTAGAGCTGTGTTCTCTTACTCAATGATTGTCATTCATTGAGCAGAGAAATATGTGATGAAAGAGAGATGCACACGATGAGAAGATAGAGTGTGATTGTACTGAGTAATTCTTTTCTTCTTTTGATTTGACTTGTGTCACGTAGACGTTGAATGAATTGTTAGTATAGACGTGCGATCGCAATCGTTCGATGTTTGACTCTGATCGATGAAAAAGAATGCGTTCTGATCGTTCTCTTGAGCTCTCGATTTTTCACATGAATAGATGAATGACTTAACGTCAAGTAAAGAAGATGAGCTCAAGTTCTCTCAATATATCAGCGTGATCGACGAGTCACTACTTCTTCGAGCACTGTAGTCACGTCTCTCAATACTTGAAACGACTATTCTATCTAATATCTTTTCATCAATTACTCGACGACACTGTCGATGTGATGAAGACGTTTCGATATCGACGCAGTCGACGAGTCGCAAATTCTTCGATCACTTGTAGTCACAACTCGCAGACTCTTCACCTGAGTTGTCTTTTTCACTAGTAGTATCTTCCCATCTCTTACTGACATCGACATGTCATTAATCTTCTTCGTAGATCGATTGTGACTGTTAGGGGGAGTGTTGTCGCGTGGGTGAAAACTCTGCACGACGGCTTTCCTGGTCACGCAACGTTCTAACATCGTTCGAACTGCGTCGGATTGAGATCTCTTGGCTCTTCTGACTTCTATTCGGACACAGAATAGAATCAAAAGGTTCGTAGCCGGCACCACGTACAGGTGAATCTCGTTGCCAGCCATATAGAATATGATAGAAGATAGTAAAGCCTTAGTAATTAATATATCTTCATCAACCAACTCCTCTACTACCTACCCACCACCTCATCGCCGCCATGGATCTTGCACCGTCTTCAGTGGGTGAGCTGACGAGAAGCTCATCGCCGCCGTCAATACGTGGGCTTCAGCCCACGGTTACGCGCTCATCGTCAGTCGCTCGAACAAAACCAAAGCGGGGAATCAAAGATAAAATTCGACTGAGATGTGCCAGATAGAAGCGATAAAATCAGGTGAAATGAGGGGCAAAAGAGACTACACGTCGGCTCAAGGCTCATCGAATGTTCTCTTCAAAGCAATAGCTTAAATGATCGCTTGCGAAGACCGATTGATTGATTGCTCAGAATCGAGAATTCAGCTCATCATCACTGGTTCCTATTCTATGATCTGAATCTCATTCAGCACTAACGAAAACTGGCTCTGGATCAAATTAGATCAAAGGCGATATAGTCAATCGAAGCCGTGCGAGAATTACGCTCAGGCAAATCCTCACTGACGTTTCATCGAACCAGTAAGGGTAGTGAATGTAAACAACGAACCGAAAGGTAGCTTTGAATAGATCTATCGATTCATTATTACTACTGTGCAAAATTCATCTATTGCAAGGGCTCGAGGTAACCCGTTGGTTCAACTGCAGCTGCAGCTCGTACGCGTCGTGAGCAACAGTTACCAGGACAAATACAAGCGAGGGGGGGTAGAGGTAGAGGTAGGGGCGGAAGCGAAGGTAGGGGAGGTAGGGTTAGGGGCGAAGGTAGAGGTAGGGGCGAAGGTCGAGAAGGTAGAGGGGGTGGAGCTTTAGCTGAGCCTCTATCCGAACATTAGCAGGAGGCTTCTATGAGGTGTTTCACATTTGATCAAATGTAAATTCGGTTCGAAAAAACATTCGCCCTCAGCAATACTTGATTCTTGGTGACGAGCTCATACAAATATAAGTACCTTTGAGGCTTACCAAGTACAGCTTTTCGACCGCTAACTCTATTTTGGTGACCGCTAGACCTGGTTGAGGGGGGGTGTACATGTAGTGAAAAGGGGTGTACGTTTAGTGGTTCCCTAATTTAATATTGTTTTACTTTCTTTTATCGTTCGTTGTGATTCTTTTAGATTTGTGCTTTTCTCAAGAGCAGATTCCAAGGACAAAGTGTTAAGATTGAAGCAAACTGTTTGATACTTCGATTCTCGGAAAATGATGATGAGAGAGAGAAAAGTAGGATTCTCATTCAAAAGGCGAGGTGTGACCTTGCCACTAATTTCAGTGTATTCTCGCAACATTCGTCATCGTCATCGGTCATGCCCTGTAGTGCCACTCGCCCTCATACGCGCCGCCTTCGTCGTATTTCAAAGTCTCGAAATGGGGCCATATTTTAATAAAGTTGTGATATTCGGCTTCGGACATTTTGTAATGACCGTTATGGGTGATGGCATTGAGCTTGTCCCTCGCGATCTGTGTGGTACGGACTTTCAGATCACTCTCCAGATGTCTTTCCGTATGAGAATCAAGGGACAGAGTATGTCTCGCATTATCAGCAAGGGTACCTTCTCCTTCCATCGTCTCCATAACGTACAACGCGTGCCACCTCAGTTCGTCGTTCTGTTCATTGCGCGTCAAAGAGGGAGGTAGGCGGATATGAGCCTTGGTCACGTTGGTGACGCAAGCGAAATGGTCCAGAAGCTCTGCGATATCACAGAACAGTGGATCGGTAACTCCATAAGAGCTCAGAAAACTTCCTGGCGCGCCATCTTGACACCATGTCGCGATCTCGTTCTCCTTGAACCAGACCACAAGCTTCGGAATCCGCGCTGCAGCGCGAAGATCATCTCGAAGCTTCCGCAGGTGGTCCCAGATGTAAAATATATCTACCGGTCGATCAGGGTGTGGAGGCCAGATCTCCACTCTGAGTACAGGTAGGTCACCGTAGCTCTTGGGACGTTGCTGTGCGATGAAGCAGGACAGGGCAAGAGCGTCGAAGTTGGCACCATGGCATGTCACTCTCAAGGTGAATCCGGCCTTTTGTAATAAGTCAAAAACCTCTCCACGAACTTGCTTGTTGACGCGGAAGAGGGGTGAAGGGAGGTCTTCCCAGATAGCGCGGAGATTGTTTTCGTGTACCTCTTCAGGACTTGGAGATCGAGAGTCAGCGATGCTTCGTCGGTAAATAATCCTTCTCAGCTCAAATGGTAGTCGAAGTAGTGGAGACTGTATGGATGTCGTGTCGTTTGATAGGAGATCCGTGGGGGTGGTAGGTTGCTCGTTGCACAACTTGGATTTCAGAACCTTCATGGTGATGATTTGCACTGGCTACACTAGGAGCTATGTATGCCGATGCTGAGAGCAGAAACAATGACGAATCAAGGAGCGATTCGTCGAATTATGAGATTGGTGGTCAGTGCGAGGTTGTGTGGTGGCAGTAGTTTTTGTGCTTTGCGTTGGTGGTAAGGGTGCCTCTAGTTGACTGAGCGACAAAGTTTTAAGAGCTTCAGGTGAGCTCTGTAATGGGCGGATAGATTAGACGTTGACCCCCAGAAGTATTCCGTAAGTAAGAATTTGGGCTGTAGGCGTCCAGTGATCACGTGCGTCCCAGGAAGTTTTCTTGGGAATAAAAGCAGGTATGAGGTAGCAAGTCTGTGCAGGTTCAGGTACAGGTGTAGAGGATTCTACATCCTCTCAGCTTGAAAAGAGTAAGGTAGATTTACCTTCAAAGATGAGCCTTTGGAGTGGAGTTTGACCTTGCTCGTTTCTGGACTAGCGCCAGCAGCCTATGGAGATAGCCGAGACAACCTGAGGAGGAACCCTGCATGATAATAATGCACGGTGCGGGCGCTACCTACCCATCGTAATATCTCTATCCGTACCCCGCACTAAGGTAAGCTCATTCTTAAGCGAAGAATGAGCGAAAGTGCGGGGTACGGATATCTCAATCTCGCAGCGAAGTAGAGCTGTCATTATGGTTCAAAAACTGTGGGAGAAGTTGCTGTTGCTCTTCTAATTTGGGGGGGCAAAGTTGGGCGACTATGTATGTCGGTGCTGCTGCTGTTCGGACTGGATGACTCACCAGAAGATCGCCATGACAACGGTCTTGTTTATCATGATCTTCCTCCCCGCGCTTTTTCCTCTTCCTTTCTTCTGTGATGCTGCAAGTCCTGTCTCGACAGGGGCTGTATCAAAGCGCAAGCCTGTATCTCTAAGTGCGCCTAGAAGCTGGGAGCTGAGCAGTACACGAAGGGATGGGAGATACAAGTGATGTTTGGCCGCTTGGAACCCAGGATCTTCTGCTGCTCAATTATCAATCCTATTCTGTCAGAAGGTTTCTGCCGCAATGACTCTCGTCTGTCGATCAAGTCGAGCGGGCAAGATATTTGGGATTTGCGTTCCATTGTTGGGAAGTGTTTGTGGCAATGAATGCGCAGATTCAAAGTATTCTATCGCCGTTTGTTGGGCTTGGAATGAAGCCTCGAACGTCGAAGAGCCGAATTTTGACGTTGAATCTTAAGTTTGTACGAGCTAAGTGGAAAGACTTCCAGATTCTTAGCATGGCACACTTACCACCAATACCAAATTTTCTCATCTCACCTTCAGAGGCCAAACCACTTGGACGCTTCTCAATATCACCCGCAAAAACACCGTCTACGTCTCAACAACGCTCCTTCAGTCCAAAGGATATGCTAGAGCCAATGGCCAATTGCCACACCTCAGACTCCTAGATGCGAATCCTACCTTCGCCACCAGTATCGTCATGGATGAACAAGCAATGCAAGGAAGAGAAGAGCGGACATAGCACTAAATTAAAAAACAAGTATCAAAGAAACGTACGTGAAACATCCAGTTCTGTACTCCAACAGCAAGACTAACTATGTAGAGCCACTATTTCCTGCTAAAGAGGCGTAGAATTCACAAGAATCCCATCACCATGCGCGTGTCTCATCGCGAAGAATATCGGCTTGCTTGCTTGCTTGCTTGCTTGCTTGCTTGCTTGCTTACAATCGCACCATTTTTACGTACATGAAGCGTTACCATATCTGCGTTCGAGCAGGCACGAAAGCAGTATCTGTCTCCATCCCTCCAACACAAGAGTTGACAAGGGAGCAATGATTCCCACGGGCTGCAATTTCACGTGACACCGAAAACCCGGAACCCCCAATAAAGGATGGAAAAAGGATACGTATGCCCAATCTCATTTGTATCGCGAACTGGTCGAATGGTTAGTCCACGAAGGTCTCACTAGCACATAGCATGATAACATGAGTGCCTATACGAGGTCGGCTCTACCAATAAGCTTGAATACCTGGATGAACAGAAGCTTGCGAGTATTATATCACAGCAAAAATACCAAGTCGAGATATTGCTCGAACAGCCTTTGGATACCTTTCCTATTCATCGTATTCTGCCGATGATCAAAGCTCTCGACCACAATATTAGAGCGCCCCTGTAAAAGTTCCTCAGTGTCCGCATGTCGATCGCTAATAACACCGTAGAGCAACACTTGAATCTACCTGTCATGGTTAGCTGGCTGCTTCACTTGATCTACCTTACCTTAGCAGACCAAGGTAGTAGGTTTTTAACGGTTTAAGATCAATCCACTAACATGAAGACTTGACCTCGTAGATTTACCGTTTGATTACGAGTTTAAGCGTTTCTTTTACGGTTTATTCACAGTTGTTTTGACTGCTTGACGTGTTCCACTGCTGGGTCGATCTCAAACCGTAAAAAGCTTTGATGTTAGTCCGCTAAGGTGTATGGTCAACCTATTGGTCCGTACCTCGCTGAAGCACTCCAAACATATCACAACAAATTGATGGTCTGAGTTCATCTCCGCCGACTGTCAAGTTCGAGTTCGACCTCCTTGTTAACTTTATCGAGAATACACATAGTTGCAACTCGATTCACGCTTCACGTTCAGGATCGTGATTTCTTCTTTGCTGCAGATTGCGACGATTCAGCTATTCTTCGCTCAACAATGAGCTTTCGCTTCCGCATGATTTTTGGCCAAATCTTTCCTTCCAAGCTTCCCAGCAACAGCCTCAAGATCGCCCAAAATGTTAGTCTTCGAGGGAAGATTAAGTAAATCATATTCCAGCACCCAGTAGAGCACATGATGAGCCGTAGCAAATTGCTCAGCCGTAAAGCACCAAGCGGCAACAGATAACACCTTATCAAAAATCATCTGCTTTTTCAGGTCGTTTCCATCTTGAAAGAATTTGAATACGATTTTCAACAGGTCGTCAATCCTCGTATCAAGGTCTAGCCGGTCATACAATTCGAAGACAAAGCGAATATAAGCCATAATCCCTTCAGCTTCTATACCGAGCTGCTTGATAAAGGATTCGATGATAGTCTCAAATATGCGGACATTTTCTAAGTACCATCGTCTCCTTGTGTACTCGATAATAAGTCTTTCTAAACTTAGGGTCACAAACAGATTTCTCGGACCGCACGTTTCCAGCGCGGAATTCGAGCAAGCGATCTACAGTTACGCCCTCTTGAATCCGCTCCTTGATCAGATGATCTTCAATCCAAAGCGCTGATGCAGGTTTTCCGAATAACCCGATAACAAAGCGCCAGAGAGGTTTCATGATTCGGTATGTCATGATATTTTGAGGTCCGAAGTGCCTGTATAGATGCTGGTCTCTGAAAATGAGCCAGTATTCTGTAAGTAGTTATGGAGAGACCTTCGCGATGATCTGAAGCTTGAAGAGCCACATAATGGTAGTGAGTAGCCAGCCAGATCGTTTCATGACTTGTTGATGAGCAATCGAGAGAAGACGGTATAAACCTTGATAGCACTCATCTCGACTGTTATTCTTATGAACGTACAACTGGGCTTGCGGCGAATCGTAATAAGCCAGGAATTGATCCGCGAAATCTGTCGAAGAAAATGCCGCAAGTTTTGAATTATATGCCTATGAGATGAGGGCGAAGGCGAGCATTTGTGGGTGGAAGGATGTATCTGAAGCTTTGTATGAGTATACGCAGAAATCATAAAACCGACGAATTCTTGAATCGACTAGTCATTTGAGAGTTGATCATTCTGTGACTTGATGTGTTACTGGCAGGCGAGCAAGCACGTCGGATATGAGAAACTTCGATTCGTCAACCGTCTACTACACGTCTGTTTAGCTTCGCTCACCTCCGAATGCTGCTACTTGTATTCTGTTGGAAACGGGGTACGTATGCACATACGTATGAACATACGTATGCTCATACGTATACCCCGGCGGTTAGTTATTTCCGCTCCGGCCGAAGCGGCTTGGCGCTAGGGGTATTTATCCGTCCTCCCACTTCTTCCTTCATCTGTATGCTCTACCATATGTTCTACCTACTAGATAGTCAATATATCTACATGCACATATTCGCTCTGACCCTCATATACCAATAGGTTATGAGCCCGGGTTAGCTCTATTCCGCTACCGCAAACAAACCTAAGGGCAGAATTCGAAGCATCGAACTCGCTGTCACCAAATCGGCGGAAATTCCCCTATCGACCATATTTCACAAAATAACCCTCATACCTCAACCACAATGGAAGGTTCGGAGAACTATCGTGTCCCGAAGCTAAAGGGGAGCGAGAACTATGAGTCATGGAAGGAGAATATAACCAATGCCTTGAAAGTCAAAGGTCTCTGAATGATCATCTCAGAGAAGCTGAAGAAATCGGCATCACTGTCATTCGACGCCTCGACAGCAGATAAAAAGAAGTATATCACTGATGTTCAACATTGGAAAGATAGAAACGACAGAGCCAGCGATATAATTGACTTCAGCTGCGAAAAGAGACTCAGAATACATATAATCAAAGCAGAAAGCGTTATCAAAATGTGATCTATTCTGAAGACTCAATGTGAGCAGTCGAATTTGATCATTCTATTTCTGACAATCAAGAAACTGACTCAAACAAAGCAATCGAATTTCAAATTCATTCAGAACTATGCGAACTCGCTCAAGCAAGTCGTCGTCAAGTGCTCAGACATCGAAAAAACAATTCAATCGTGAATGCTGAGCAATCTTTTTCTTCTAGATCTTAACGAAAGTCTAGAATCATACATCTTCGACCTGATACAGAGCATCAAGATCAACAAATTTGATCTATTAATCGATGATATGACTATCGTCTTAGTCGATCATGACAAGCGATCAAATTCAGAGAAGAACTTCAGCTTTAAAAGTATGATAGCTCAGTTTGATGACAAGAAGCGAAAATTCGAAAACAACAGCAAATTTCGAAGAGAATCGAAAAAATGCGCTCATTGCGAGCAAGAGAATCACAGCGAACAGAGCTGCTGACTTCTACATTCGAAGCTTTATTCATATGAAGAAAAGTCTCTTCAGAAAAGAAAGAATCTGATCAAAGAAGATGTTACGAGCGTACCAAGGCTGTACAAGGCTGAAGCCCTAATCAATTCGCAGTGAACGCTAGCGAGTTCCCTGCGTAATGATTAGGGCTAACCAGCGAGCTAGCCAGGTTTGGCCCAGATATGG
>JAABUO010000499.1_pt1 | contig 75419 bp, 69 predicted proteins | sample 5559291 | NCBI WGS metagenome assembly JAABUO01 (sample SAMN10711878, study PRJNA513372) | rock metagenome | isolation source: Antarctica rocks | place: Antarctica: Victoria Land, Finger Mt sud
TTGCCTCTATTACAGTGAACAAGGAGAGGATGCTTTTGACTGTCCATGACAATCTTTAGTGCATCGAAGAGCTGTTGGTCGGGTATATTCACAAAGGGCTCCTAGACAGTTAGCAACCGGTGTCCGTAGAGGCCTACTTTATTGCCCGGCATGCCCACGTGGAAATGTTGAATTCCATGGTGGCGCAGGAAGTCCTGGTGACCACTTGGCAGCTCTTCCTGAGTCAGCGTGAGGACGCTCTTAAGCCCGAGCCGACCAAGATATTCAAAGTGTTCCGGTCGCGGGAACGAAGATCTGTAGAGGCCGGGAAGAACGTGGTGGAAGTTGTCTGGCACTGCAAGCGGGGCCCCTCTCTCACAAGCTGCTTTTACCTCCGCCTTGTCTGAGGACGGCGATTGGGCCATAACCGATATGGATAGACGATCGTCGAGCTGCCCCTCTGCCTTGGTGTGCCAGCCTGGGCCAATCTCCCCCGGCCTCACCACCTCCGCATTCACTACCTGCAACAGCTCACTCCCCAACATGAGCCATTAACGCAGTGCGCCGGCGGTGCGCTGGTGTCGTGTCGTCGTAGAAATCATCTTGACCCCGTTTTAAACCTGTCGTGCAGGTGGTTTGGTTGACGGTTGGGACGAGAAATCACAGGATGAGAATGCACTGATGGGGAGAAAGCATCAGCCAAAAGACGCCCAATTTGACGAAACGGAAGGCAAGCACTCGTTTGGTGTGAAGCTAGGGTTGTGGGACTTTGACCACTGCGACCCCAAACGGTGCAGCGGCAAGAAACTGGCTCGTCTGAAGCTGGCTCGCAATCTACGCATTGGTCAGAAATTCTCTGGGATTGTCATCTCACCCAATGCAAAAGTCCCAGTCTGTAGGAAGGACCAGGATATAGTTGTGACAGATGGAGCGGCCGTCGTGGAGTGCTCCTGGGCCAGAATTGGCGAGATCCCATTTGCCCGTATTGGCGGACGACATGAGCGGCTGCTTCCCTATCTTGTGGCTGCAAATCCTGTCAACTACGGTAAGCCATGGAGACTGAACTGCGTGGAGGCTTTTGCTGCCTGTTTCTGTATTGTTGATCGACTGGACCTCGCACAATCTCTACTCTCACATTTCTCGTATGGCCAGACCTTTCTCGATATCAATGCCGAGGTTTTTCGTATTTACGCAAAGTGTGAAACTTCCGATCAAGTTACGCAAGCCCAGAGTGACTACCTGGCACAACTCGAACGTGAGTACGTGGAACGTCGAAATGAAGAAGAGGAAGACGGATGGCTTGGCGGAAATACCAATCATATTGATCCATCCGACGCGTCGGACTCAGAATCCAGTGATTTTGATCCTCCGACAGAATCTCCTCAAGACCTCAGGTAGACACAAGTGAATAACATTTGGATGCAGCAGCTGCATGTGAAGAAGCCACCTTTTCAGAAAGTTGGATACTGGGCCAACAAAGCTACCATTTGGAGCTTGCCTCTTGAGTAAAGTAACTACTCGTCCGGCACTTATAGGGTCTCATATAAGTAGATCCACGCACTATAACGGGTGAGCTTTAATAATCATTGATAGGAAATTTAACTATCTCCACTATATGGATGAAGCCAAAACAACGCAACGGGGCGATTTCACGAAAGAAAGCGTCGACAAGACCACCGAGTAATATTCGATCCGCGAGGAAGCCCTCTCCTGACTGTATAGTCGGTGATGATGCTTCGTGGCTACTGGCGTAGACGCAATTGAGACTCTTGGTGCGACATCGAAAACAACCAGGTAGATCACCGCTGCACTTCTGACGAACAGAGCGACAATTCGTACAGCTTTTGGCAATACGTCGTCTTCCCAAACCAGCTTGTGTAAGGTCCTGTGATCCAGCAGCCATTGCAGAAAGCTCCTTGCGTTCCCGCTCCGTCAAGCTTGTATTATCCCCCCATACACAACGCGACCCCCTCTTCTTGCACTTGCGGCACGTACCAGCCTCCTCGTCACACTTTGTTTTGCGTGCCCGGCAGGTGAGGCACCCTGTGAGTCCTCTCTGGGGCCGCGCTTTTCCTCCATCACCACTGGACATGGACTGGTGGGGGCGTAGGAACTCCCCACAAACAGGGCTCAAAATGGCAAATACCCTATTGAATGAGAGGATCCGGAGGAGGAGAAAATGTGGGAAATGCAGCCCCTTCCTATCATGTGGGGGAGTAAGGGATGTGGGGCTCCACCCGCACGTCATGTTCCCGCTCCAAGAGTCGGCTACTGGCGCATCCATGTCGGCTGGATTCCATTGCACGGGAAGCGGCCCGCCTTCCCTGGAAACAGGCTCAGGGAGGACAAAAGGGCTCAAATAGGCGGAGAGTGGAAAGCAGGACGATAGATTATAGGGTAGTTACACCAAGCCACCCACCTTTTCGTCCGCATGGAGCGCAGATTTGACCAGCTCATCTCCTACCAAGAGCCGCACGCGAGACATCCGTTCCCCACTTCGACCCTCGACAACCAGCACTCCGCAAGCCGCCAGATTGACTGTAGCTGCAGACAACCCAGGCATGCGGCCACACTCCCCGAGGTTGCCACAGAGCAGCCGAAGCTCCTCCAGCTTGCTTTGGCGACAAAGTGTCTCTGCCTCCAGAATAATGTCCGACATGCGATTGTCGGCAACACCAGAACGTCGCATGCGTGTAAGTAGAGCCGCTAAAAACACCTTGTAGATCAAAGGAGCCTGCTGCAGAAAGCGAAACATGGGGGAGCCTGTGGCTTCTTCCAAAGCTCTCTTTATCGTTTTGGTCGTCACTTTGGATATCTCCTTTCTGGCCCTTCTCGGCACCTTGGTGGGCGTATCTGGTACCACCGGCTGCTCCTGCTCTGCAATCTCAACTGCTCTCCGGCAAATATCGAGTGCTCGTCGTGCATCGCCACTGACAGCAGCAATTTTTGCGCTCGCAAACGTGATAGCGTCCTTCTCAACAAGGCCCTGTTTCTCCACATCCTTCAAGCGTGCCTCGATAATTTTCACCAATTGATCGCGGGTGTAGCCTGCAAAGGTCATTCGCTCTAGTCCCAGCCGACTTGAGATCTTATTGCTCAACGTCCTTTCCGGTAAATCCATCGTGTTGGCGACAGCTAACACAATCAGGTGCGAATGTTTGAGACTCGGCCAGTTGAAGAAGTTGTACATCACTTTTTGATGCCGCGTGACAAGCTGATCCAATTCGTCCATGAGCACGACACACGGCATCCTTCTCGGTGAAGGATGGGAAAACTCATTTTCGAGCAGCGAACACGCTTGAGCCGGTGCCACTCGCTTACCAGACAAGTTTTCCCATAAGAGACTATATGCCTGATTGGGATCCGCAATCTTCATCCCATTGATCTCTATGTATTTGAAGTCGTCCAGTTCGCCATGGTCCACACGAAGGTGAAGCTGTTGGATTGCTTCTCGCACTGTAGCTGTCTTGCCGGTCCCCGGTGTACCACTGATGTAGAAGCAGGCACCATTGCCATCGAGTATGGCATCCTCCAAGAATGTTAAGATCCGTCTGTACTCTTCCTCGCGACAGGGTAGAGAGTCCGGTACTGCAGACACGTGCAAACGCGCTCGTGCTATCTCATGAGGGGATGCTGGCTTGCTAAGCTCTGTATATACGCGCTGTGGCAAGGGTGTTATTTCCAGCGGCTTTTTAGTTACAATTCTCCTTGGAGTACCTTTGGACGACGGCGTGTGGATCACCATTCTTTTTGGGGGTGTCGCCAACACACCTGGGCTCTTCCGTTTCCTCTTGCTCGGGGTGTGGATTGCAAGCTCATCATAGCCACTAGACTCGTCATCGGAAGATGATTCCTCTTTTGGAGAGGCTAACCTTTGACGGCGAGCCTGGCCCCTTGTCATTCGCTCGTCAATGAATTTGTCAAAGACATGAAGATCCTCTCCGTCCCAGATTGATTCCCATTCGAACGCTCGATTTGTGTATTTGTTGACGCGTGTATTCCTCCCCCGTCTGCAAAAGAACAGGTGTGGGGTCTTTGAACTCGCCCGAGTCCGAGAGGGGCCTGATAGAGACGGGGCTGGTAGGGACCTGTACTTTTCAAATCCAATTACCTCAATTTTGCCAACGACTGAATGCACGGCCACTTCATCATCCGCAGAGGTGATATACAGCTCATCCTTGAGACTGTCGGGTAGGTGATCCTTTGATTCTATAGACTCCACATTTTCAAACCATTTCAGACGAGCAAGCTTTTGTCCTTTGTACTCCCAGAGTTTAAGTAGGATTCCAAATCTCTCGAGCAGCGTGTCATCACGTATGCGAACAAAATCGCCAATTTGTAGAGTCAAATCTTTGCTCTCAACACTCTCGTAATATACCCTGTGCCGCAGCTCTTTTTGTATCGGAGGGACCCATCTCCAAACATCATTCATCGCGTCGCGTCGCATGAAATCATTTACGGGCACACGCCAAAGCCGACTATTTACAACATATGTACATTACGCCGCGTTAGGTATGGACTCTCTGACCTTTTTCTTCAAGACTGCATGGATTAGCAATTGTACTTTCGCTCGTCTTACCCTCCTCCACAATCTGCAGGTTCTGAGCCTTTCCGTTCACAATCTTCTCGATGTCCGTCAAATTCGACTGCAGAGATGTGATCTTTGACTTGTAAAAGGCAATAGCGTCGTCTCGCGACTTCTCAACATAGTATCCTGTTCCAATGTCGACAATCACATTGTCCGTGTCTGCCAGCCTGCCCTCCACGTACAAGGAAGGGGTGAGCGGAATCAAGCTTTTCTTGCCGGACGAGCTTGCCACCATCGCATTCGTCACAGTCTTTATGCAGTCTTGAAACTTTTGCTGGGCCTGCCGTAGTCGAGCAAACGATTGCGTCAAGTGCTCGATTTCATTGTCGAGCTGGGCCTTCACTTCCGACAACTGCTGCACCGGCAGTGACGTCAGATCCACCTGGTTGGCGGAGCTTGCAGCCATTTGCCCCGATCGATCAATTCCGTTGGTTTAATCCTCGCCCCGAGCGTGGTGGATCTCGTTTCAGGCACAACGTCATGGGCGAGGCGCGAGTGCACAAGAGCCATGCGCACAAGACGAGGAAGCTGTTTGGTGACGAGTATGGACGACTGGACACTCTGCATAGCTGTGTGGAGAGCGGACGAATGAGAGTCGCGTCGATGGTCGGGTCGGAGTACGCCTCGGTGCTGAACCTTCCAAAATCGCTTCTGGCCACTCTTCCCAAGGGCAAGGCTCCGAGACCGACTGCCCAATCAAGTGGAAAGGAAGTGCAGAGATCGCCACATCTCAACGGGCGCCCACAAGCGATGACACTGGATGTGGCCGTCTCCAAGCAGACGGCAAAGTCACGAAACGCCCGGATTCGGCGACAGAATATTCAGCATCTCAGACCAGAGTGGCATGCACCGTGGAAGTTAATGCGTGTTATCAGTGGGCATCTTGGGTGGGTTCGCTGTGTGACGGTTGAACCAGACAACCAATGGTTTGCTACCGGAGCCGGCGACCGGATGATCAAAATATGGGATCTTGCATCTGGCACTCTCAAACTTTCGTTGACAGGCCACATCTCTACGGTTCGGGGGCTCGCCGTCTCCTCGAGGCACCCGTATCTCTTTACCTGTGGAGAAGATAAGACGGTCAAGTGCTGGGACCTCGAACAGAATAAGGTGGTACGAACGTATCATGGCCATCTCTCCGGCGTCTACTCCCTCGATATTCACCCCACACTCGATGTTCTTGTGACGGCTGGAAGAGATGCTGCTGTTCGTGTGTGGGACATGCGGACGCGACAGAACGTACATATCCTCACCGGTCACTCTGGAACTGTGGCCAGTGTCAAGTGCCAAGAAGATGACCCACAGATTGTGTCTGGCTCTATGGACAGCACGGTGCGGTTGTGGGACCTTGCTGCTGGCAAGTGTAGCGGTGTCCTTACACACCACAAAAAGAGCGTTCGCGCGCTTGCCTTGCATCCCAATGAGTTCACCTTTGCCAGTGGGAGTGCGAATAATATTAAGCAATGGAAGTGCCCCGAGGGACAATTTATGCAGAACTTTGAAGGGCAAGATGCGATTGTAGATTCCTTGGCTGTGAATGCGGATAATGTTCTCTTCAGCGGCGCGGACGATGGGTCTATGGGCTTTTGGGATTGGCACAGCGGCCATCGTTTTCAGCACTTGGACGATATTGTACAGCCAGGTAGTCTAGACAGTGAGGCAGGCATCTTTTGCAGTACTTTTGATCAAAGTGGAAGCCGGCTCATCGTGGGCTGCGCAGACAAGACTGTCAAGGTGTACAGGGAGGATCCAGAGGCTACTGAGGAGACACATCCGTTGCAGTGGAACCCGACGCTCGAGCGACAAAGATACTGACATCATGTGACTGATAAACAAGAATTGTGAATAGCTGTAAATAGGTACTTACGCTACTAACCTTGTCCGCCTACTGCCCTTGAAGACCCTGTTCTGTTCCACGTGACGCATCATCACAGGCAGCCGAGCCACATGAGATTTTCATGGGACTATCCAAAGGAGGGGCCCTATGATCCCTTCTGGGGAGTGCGGACGTCAACCATTGACTGGTGTGAGGAGAACTACCTGCTCTCTCCATACTTTGCAGAATTCATCAACACCATCACAAATGCCGTTTTTATCGGGCTGGCAATATACACGATCAGGAATGTCATTCGGCAGGGGCACGAAACAAGGTTTTTGGTTATAGCACTCGGGTTTGGAATGGTGGGAGCTGGAAGCTGGCTTTTCCATATGACGCTAAAGTACGAATTTCAGCTGATGGACGAGTTGCCCATGATTTACGCAACCTGTGTTCCTTCCTGGAGCTTGCTTTCCTACAATATCTCAGACTCTGCGTCTGGGTGGCTGGCTGCCTTCTTTGTGTTTGTCGCGGCAGCCGTGACTGCAGTCTACCTGCGTCTGCGAGACCCCATCTTTCACCAAGCCGCCTATGCTATATTAACTGCCACCGTTCTCTTCCGCAGCATATATCTCATGGTAACGGAGGTGAAGGAAGATCGAGCACGAAAGGATATGATAAAGACCATGCTGATTGGCATCTTTATGTTCCTGGCAGGCTTCATCCTATGGATCATTGACAATGAAGCATGTGAGTATTTACGGGCGTCAAGGCGCCAGTGGGGCCTCCCATGGGCATTCCTACTCGAATTTCATGGACTGTGGCACGGTGCGTTTCTCCCCTTTTTGCATTCAGCTGACGTGTAGTTATGACTGGTCTTGGGGTCTACTACTACCTCGTCTTTCTCGAATACCTTCGCATCAATCTGCTGGGGGGGAAGGAGCAGTTTCACTTCATCTGGGAGTATGGTGTATTCCCACACGTCGACCGGCTGCCAGCCACCTCGGCAACAGCCAGGCGGAAAAAGAAAGTCTGAGCTACTCTTCCTCCAAACGGTGTGTTTCTAGATAGCCAGCGCTTCGTGCTTGAGAACTGTAAGTTAGACATAAAATTGTTTGCGTTGCTGTCATGCTCGTACTTCCACAGACGTAGCCGTACGCTGGCACAGCGGTCCCACTGCGCATGCATGCATGAGTGCATCTCACCAGCCGGCCGAAGAGACAAAACACGTTCATGGCAAACAGCGAACAGACACAAGGATGGGGTTTCATATCTCGGGCCATGGCCAATGTGGAATCACGGCTGGATAAGGTCCTCGATAACCAAGCCCGTGACATCAAAGAGGTGCCTTTGAAGGATGAGTCTTCTACATCTGCAGGGAAGACTGCCCCTCGAAGTGCTATACAGGAAAGGCTTGCGGCTGCGGTCAGCGGCCGAAGCTCGCCCATCTCGACCGCTGGCAATGACTCTAGAAGGCCGTCGGAAGACCAAGGGAGAAGATCTACAGAGACTGATCCCACCCATCCGAGTCCTATCCAGGGAGTGCCGACATTGGAAGCCAACGGTGCTCTTGGACATGAGAGTGGCGTCGAGGTGCCCGAAGTCCATGTCACTTTGGGACCGACGACTGATGACGAACCAGAGGTAGCAACAGGTGTCGCAAAGAATGGAGAACCCAACGTCGATCAAGCGGCCAGTCATATGGAGGACGACTTTGTGCAGCGTGGTCAAGAAATACAAATGTATCGCGAACGTGTGGATGCGTTGGAAGAGAAAGTTAAATTTCTCGCACACGAAGCAGCGCAAGCCAGTCGTCAGAATGTCAATAGTAGTACTGGGCCGGAAAAGGTGCTTGCAGAAAAGGATGAACGAATCGCTCTCCTGTTGGCTGAAGGCGAGAATCTCTCAAGACAGGAATTAAAGCAGATGAATACCCTCAAAAAGCTACGGGCCAAATCGCAAGCCGACGACACTAGTATCTCAAATTTTAAAAAGAAAATTGACAAATTGGAGAAGGAGGGTCTGGACTTTAGGGAAAAGTTGAAGAGAGCCGCAGAAGTAGAAAGAAAGCAAACAGAGCGGATAAGACAAATGTCCAGGACCGAGGGAGACTATTCCAATTTGAAGATTGAGAAGGCAGCCTTGGACCAGACAGTCCTAGACCTGCAAAATCAGCTGAGTGAGTCTGTTGCTGGTTTCGACAAGCAGGTGCTTGCAGATCAAAAACAAATCATTGACGAGGCGACTGCAAAATATAATGTGCTGGAATCAGAATCCGCGAGTACCAAGGCATTGCTGGAAGAGAAGATCAGCAAGCTCCAGGACGACATGGCAAAATGGGAGAGTAAACACGACCGCGAAGTGCAACGAGGGATGTTGGCCAAACAAGACGCTCAAACGGACATTTTGACGCTTGAGACGAAGCTTGAAAGCTGGAGATCCCGGGCGGAAGAGAGCTCAGCGAGCGCTACTGGAGAAGCACAGGCGAAGCTTCTCCGTCAAGTGGAAACACTCCAATGTCAACAATCTGTTGCTTCTGAGAACTGGCAGCGCATTGAAACGAGCCTATCCCAAAAGATCTCCGCTCTAGACAAAGAACTTGAAACCGCGCGTGCTGAATCGAGTCTGCAAAGGAAGATCGGCCGGGAGCAGCGTCTGCGGACCGAGCGCCTTCAGCACGAGAATTCGACATTGTCCTCAAGACTTCCTGACCTGCAATCAAAACTTGCCGACACGCAAAAGGAGCTCTACAATCTCCACGTGCGACTAGAAGACAGCAGTACCAGTGCTGCCCAAGCTTCACAGCGATATGTAGAGGAGAGAGAAGCCATGCAGGCATCTTTTGCTGCGTCATTGGAACAAGAGGTCGCTATGCGCCTTGAAAGCGAACACCGAGCAGAACAAGACCAAATGCTCTCCCACCTACCTGGTCTACGCCGATCGGATGCGAAGCGCCTCTCGAGGAGGCAGTCTTCCATGGAAGTCAGCTTGACCAATCACACTCCGCCTACAAAGTTTATTTCCGAGTTTCCATTCACAAACAATGTCCCCTTCTCGCCGCCCTCACACAAAGCATCTGCCGTATCTCTGACTGAACTGGAGAACTCCATTCGGGCAAGCCTTCCAGCATCGCCGTCTCAAAATGTACGGTCGTCTGCCGACCAGCCTTCCGAGTCTGAGGCAGCAGAGGCAGGGCCTAATGTGCAGGTCATGGAGCGCATGAGCGCCAGAGTACGCAAGCTGGAGAGTCAGATGGCAAACAATCGAGACGAGATTGCTCGATTGACTGCGCAGCGCAACGACGCTCGAGCAGAGGTAGTGGCGCAGATGCGGGAAACGGAGGAGCAGCAGCAGGCGGATGTAAAACTACGGGCCACAGAGGCAGAACTATCTTCGTTACACTCCCGCTACCAAGCAACACTAGAGCTCTTGGGCGAGAAGAGCGAACTTGTCGAGGAGCTGCGAGCAGACGTGCAAGACATCAAGGACATGTATCGACAGTTGGTAGAGTCTCAGTATAAAGCATGAGTAGCATACAAGGGAAAATATATGGGCAGCAGGGGTTTGGAAGATAGAGCCACTTAATACATCACTTGAACTCTAGACCTTCCGCTTCGCATTGTCGGGTGAGGTAGCGCCCGATCTTCTCGTCGGGGCTTGCCATCACAGCCTTGACCCCATTGCGATCTTCAGCATACGGATCCGCACCCCCCCGAAGCAGGACCATGGCTGCTTCTCCATGACCTTCCACCACTGCATGGTGCAGTGCAGTGAGGCCTTGATCGTCGCTTGCATTGACAGAGACCTTCGATTCAAGGAGGAATTGAAGGAATGGGATGGCGCCAATCGCTGCAGCGCGATGTAAGGGCGTCACGCCCTGCTTGTCCTTCCTCCTGGCGCTTGCTCCACGCCGCACCAGCTGACGAGCAAACCCAAGGCGGTTTTTGGAGGCGGCAAAGTGCATGGCTTGTTGGCCACGATCATTACTTTGATTCACATCGGGTGTCTTTTGCATCACCAGATCAAAGATGGCCTCGTCACCAACCGACACAGCAAGCATGAGCATCGTCCATTCTGTTCCTCCACGCTCTGTCGTATTGACATCCCATTTCTGGTGTGGCAGGAGGTCAAAGAGGTACGAGGTGATGTCGCGCTGGGAGAGGGCTACGGCCCAGTGGATGGGGAGTCGACCGTCTGGGTCAAACTGCCCAGCTGCAGACGCATCCTCCTTGACCAGTGCAACCACCCCGCTGAAGTCTCCGCTGCGCACTGCTTCGTGCAGTTTGTATTTCTCTTGGCGATCGATGGCTTCGTCGTCCATTCATTCGTCGTCTCTTGCACGGATCGCCGAAATCCACTGACCATTTACACAAGGGCTGTGACAAAGGATGTCGAGCAATGACGAGCAGCCAATGCCAAAGAAGGAGAAGGAGGAGGCCGGCAAGAGCGCGGGGGGAGCAGCAGCAGCTGGCGGGAGCAGCGAGCATCTCAACATCAAAGTCACCGACGCGGACAACGAGATATTCTTCAAGATAAGGAAGGAGACGCCGCTGAGGAAGCTGATGGACGCTTTCTGCAACAGGCAGGGAAAGAGCATGAACTCAGTGCGGTTTGTCTACGAGGGCGAACGCGTGCAGCCCAACAACACGCCGGAGGAGCTCGAGATGGAGGATGGAGATACCATTGAAGTCATGGCAGAGCAGCTTGGGGGATGTCTTTATTGAGAAGGTTGTGTATTGTCATCTAGAACCCATTCTTCCATTCCATGACCGACCATAGCCTGTCCGCAAAGGACCCTCCATGTCATGCAAAGGCCTGTGCCATTCAGACATGTCTGCAAAAGAACAGCTACGACGAGAGCAAATGCACAGACAAGGTGCTGGCGTTGTATGAATGCTGCTGGAAGCTGCAGCAAGAGTCACAGCAAACAAGCGTCTCCTGCCCCAAACCGAGTCTGTTGAAGCTAAAGATGCAGCAGATTCGGGAGGAGGAAAGGAAAGAGAAAGGGTAGGAGAGTTAGGGGGTAGGATCCGTGCTCCCTTGCGCACACACACACGGGCGCCGTAACTTGCATGTACGACAAACAGTTCTTGTCTCCTCCATCGATGATGAACCCGGCGAGATCAGGTAGAAATGCAGACGATGTGTCTTTACTCTCCGACTACTACAAGCACCCTCATTGACGTGGACGTGGTCAGAGAGCGACTCTAATTGAGTGCCGTGATGACATGAAGAAATCTATGTACCATCGAAAACAACTTTTATAGATTCTCCATGAATAGATGAGGACATGCTCATGACTCGTTGGATGGATAGAGAACAGAGTCTGCATCAATCATGTTTTCCTTGATGCTCCGCATGGACACAAATCGCCAGAGCAGCGACATGGATCCAGCTTTGTCATTGGTGCCGCTCGCTCTGGCGCCCCCGAATGGCTGCTGGGACACAACTGCGCCCGTGCATTTGTCGTTGATGTAGAAGTTGCCTGCCGCATTTTGCAGCCGCTTCAAGGCCATGCTGACAATGCTCCTGTCTTTGGCAAAGATGGATCCCGTGAGCCCATATGCAGTAGCCGAGTCGACAAGGTCGAGTGTCGGCTCAAAGTCCTCGTCCTCAAATACGTATACCCCCAGAACTGGTCCGAATAGCTCGCGGGTAAGGACCTCGTGTTTCGGATCTTTGGTGACGATGACTGTAGGTTCGACAAAGAACCCTTTGGAGTCGTCGCACCTACCCAGAGCAATGCATTCCTGTCCACTCTTCTCGGCACCGTCAATAGCAGTCTTGAGCCGGTCAAAGGCTGCTTGATGAATCACTGGGCCCATAAAGTTCTCGTAGTTCTCGGGAGATCCAACCTTGATCTTTGCAATCTCCTCCAGCATGCGTCGTTGAAAGTCTGGCCATAAGGATGCAGAGATGTATAGTCGGCTACAGGCTGAACACTTTTGTCCCTGATACTCGAATGCCCCTCGCACCGTGTTCACCACAGCATTCTCAAGGTCGGCTGACTTGTGCACAACATGGAAGTTCTTCCCGCCAGTCTCACCGACAATGCGGGGATAGGTAACATACCTATCCAAATTCTGAGCTATCTTCTGATACAGGCTCTTAAAGACCGCTGTGGAACCTGTGTAGTGCAGACTTGCGAAATGCCGGGATTGCAATACAGCCTCTGTAATTTCCTCTGCTGGGCCCGGGACAAATTGGATGACTCCGGGTGGCAGACCAGCCTCGAGGAAGATCTTCATGACAAGATAGTTGGAGTAGGCTGCACTTGGTGACGGCTTCAAGAGCACCACGTTTCCCATTAATGCGGGAGCACCCGATAGATTCCCTGCAATCGCTGTAAAGTTGAAGGGTGCAATAGCATAGACAAACCCTTCCAACGGACGGTACTCGGTGCGGTTCCAGACGCCTTGTGCATTACGAGCAGGCTGGACAGCATACAGCTCTTCCGCATACTTGCAATTGAATCGCCAAAAGTCCACGAGCTCGGCAGCAGCATCTATCTCCGCCTGCCATGCATTCTTCCCCTGTCCGAGCATGGTAGCGGCCATGACTTCATACCGGTACTTTGTACTAAGCAGGTCTGCCGCCTTCAGAAAGATGGCAGCTCGATCGTGAAAAGCCATTGCTTCCCATGCCACCTTTGCCTTCAGCGCGCCTTCGATGGCAAGCTGGATATGGTCTGCAGATGCCTGCCAGCATTCTGCAAGCACGCTTTTGTCGGAGGGGTTCAGTTGGTCCGCCTTTGAGGAAGATTTGATCTCCTGGCCATTGATGACAAGGGGGACCTCTACCGGCTGTTGACTGCGGAGTTTCTTGATGGCTGCCGTCAATTTCGGCCGCTCAACACTCTGCGCTCCGTAGCTTTGGAGGTTCTCATTCTCAACTGGCGGTACTTTATACATCTGGAGGTATGAGGGACCAAACTGCGCAAACGGAAGTAAACTACACGCTCTCCAACTAGGAATATATAACGGTGCCGTGCTGGGGACGTAGAGGAATGGGCTGGCTATGGAGGTTGAGCTCCTGGCGTTGGCGCTCACAGATCCTCAAATTTATCCCCTCTGCAAGAGACTTCCCTTGAGGGAGCGGTGATGGTCGCCTCGCGTCAAGTTCCCATCATCCAAGCACAAGGCTATTTCCAAGATTTGGTTACGAGAGAAATTGGAGGTAGCTGGAGAGGAAGAGAAGTACCTAGCGAGATGGCCTGGAGTACAAAGTAAACACACTAGAGTAGCAGAGTTGGATGCGATCTCCACAATCCTGCGCAGAGAAGTTGCACTCATACAAAAGTTGAGAGGTGGGCTCCCGCCTTTCTGTACTCAAATTGTTGTAGTCTCACCCATGAGAGAATAGATATCGTGCGAATCTTGTTCAACAAGGTCTTGCTGTAGCACAATGAGGAAAATGTTGAGAGCATCCCAATTAAAAGCAGCTAGCTTAATCTGAGATCATTGAAAGAACAATTGACCCCAGTCTGGTCAGGTCAGGGGTGTGGCGCATAAAGTGGGGTCACATTCAGGGTCTCAGCTCGGGAAAGTCCATTAACGCTCCACTGCATGGGCCAATAGTGGATCATCGATTGAGACGCCTGGGGACGATTGATCTGGCTCAACAGGCTCAATTGTATCGAGCAGGTCTTTGGCAATACGCTGGTTGGTCGCTTTTCGTCGATAAACAAGGATCCAGGCAATGGGGGCAACAGCAACCGCCAAAACAGCTTCGAATACCAGCGCTCGCTTTGCATTTCCAGGCGGATTTCCGTCGGATGGCTCATTTTTTAGAGCCCCCATGACCACGATGACGATGACCCCCCACAGTTGCGCAGCTGCCCAGAAAATGGAGGAAGAAAGGGCTGGTGACATTGGATGCGTCCTCTCGACCACCAGTTCCAGTGCCACGCTCACTAGCGGAAAGCTCGACATCCCAAGCAGGCCACACATGACAAACACAATGGCGACATTGGGTTCGCTCTCTGGCGCAAATACCAAGGCCACATAACACGCTGCAATCAGAGGGACTTGTGCTATAACAGCCAACAAATACGTCTTGGTACGGTCGATAATCGGACAGATGATAGCCGCGCTTATGAGACCAGCAATGATGAGAATACCACCCGCAATACCGCTTTGCGTGCTCGAAAAGCCATACGGTTGGAGGAATTGGTTCAAGAGAGTCGTGAAGCCATTAAAGAAGCCAACATACACTGCAAAGAGGCAGAGTAGAACCTGAAAGTCTAGATTCTGTCGTAGCTGACGTCCAGAGTCTCTCCATGACAGCTTCGAATCTTGTGCCGAGGGACAAGGAGGGGTCGGAGGCTGCGCTGGAGTGAAGAGGGACGGCGCAGCCAAGGCTGTGAGCATGATTGCCACATACAAAAGCATGGAAGGAATGTCTGCGCCTGACGTGACAAACAGCGGATTGATAAGCTGACCGAGCGCTGCACCAAGCGGATTCGATAACGAGCCAATCGCCGTCACTGCGACGCGCGACTCAGACGTGAACCACAGATCCGAGTAGTAGGCCGGAGCATTGAGTCCAAACGGCTGTGCAACGCCAATGAGCAGCTGACCAAAGACGACGGTTCTAAAGTTTCCGCCATCTGCGCGAGCACCAATCACACGAACCCAAACGCCGACCATTAGAGCAATACATGCAATCGTCAAGCTCATGCGCACACCATATCGCTTGAGAACCCACGCCGACACCGGAGCAAAGACCACGTACGTCAGCAAAATCGCGTTGGAGAGCCAGTTTACGGGAACCTCACTGGCCAAGCCAAAGTACTCCGCCGTCTGCTGCGAGTTGGCCGCAAACGTGATCCATCCCCAGCTCGTCGTGACATTGATCAGCGAGATTGTGAGGACGCCAAGCCATCGGCGCCGGTAGGTCTGGTAGCGCATGCACCGGAGTCTGGTTCATTCGTCCACGCCGAGTGCGCCAATTACGTGAGAAAGCAGACTACGACTACATGGCCCCATCCCCGTAGCCAGAAGATATCGTGAACACGTCCCATGGAAGGCGATGTTTTGGTGTAGAGGATGGGTAGGCCCAGTCGCGACCTGCCCACGAGAACCCACAACGCCCAACGAATGGTCTCGTCTGCCAACTATCCCACCTCGCAGGCGAATGCGCCGGTCGTGCAGCCCCCGAACCTGTATCAGCAGCGCCCCAGGTCGCGGTCGCCCACCAAGCAGCAGCGCCATCAGCTGCAGCCACCACCGCAGCCAGCCCCGTCACAGCTGCAGCCGCAGCAGAATGCAGGCCATGGCAAAGTGCGGTATGCGAATGACGAGAATTACGTGTATGTGGAGCGGTCGACAGACGGGTACAGCAAGGCCGCGCTTGAGCGAACTGCCACGGCCAAGCTGAAGCTCGAACACTTCTACAAAGTGGCCGTCGACCAAGCCGTCGAGAGGAATCAGCGGCGACGCGAGCTAGAGGAGAAGATGACGAAAGAGCGCGGCTCGGAGGAGAAAAGAAACCGACAACTGCGGTCTCTGGGTCAGAAGGAGTCGCACTTTCTGCGCCTCCGACGGACGCGTCTGGGGTTGGAGGATTTCGCGACCATCAAAGTCATTGGCAAGGGCGCCTTTGGGGAGGTGAGGATGGTGCAAAAGATTGATACTGGCAAGATATATGCTATGAAAACTCTCCTCAAATCCGAAATGTTCAAGAAGGATCAGCTAGCACATGTCAAGGCTGAACGTGATATATTGGCGGAATCGGATTCCCCGTGGGTCGTCTCGCTCTACTACTCATTCCAGGATACGCATTACCTTTACCTGATCATGGAGTTCCTACCTGGCGGCGACATGATGACTATGCTGATCAAGTATGATATATTTCCGGAAGACACAACGCGCTTCTACATGGCTGAATGCGTTCTTGCCATAGAGGCTGTTCACAAGCTAAATTTCATCCACCGTGACATCAAGCCGGACAACATACTAATCGATCGAGACGGGCATATCAAACTCTCGGATTTTGGTCTTTCCACTGGATTCCACAAGACCCACGACAGCTCCTACTACCAGCGCCTTCTGGAAAATAAAAACCCAAATGCAGCATCGGTGGCTCCCAGTCGTAATTCAGTCATGGTGGATGCCATCCATTTGACCATCTCCAACAAAACCCAAATCGCCACGTGGAAGAAGAATCGCCGCGTCATGGCTTACTCCACGGTGGGAACTCCAGACTACATTGCCCCCGAGATATTTATGCAGCAGGGCTATGGACAGGAATGTGACTGGTGGTCCCTGGGGGCAATTATGTTTGAGTGTCTGGTCGGGTTTCCGCCTTTTTGCTCCGAGAACCATCTCGACACGTATCGCAAAATTGTGCATTGGCAAGAGACGCTACACATCCCAGACGAAGTGCATCTATCCGCAGAAGCAGAGGACTTAATCAGGAGGTTTGTGCTTGGAAAGAGAAGGAGCTAACGTGGCAGGCTCATAACGTCAGCCGATCAAAGGCTCGGCCGGAATGGCATCGACGAGATTAAAGCACACCCCTTCTTTGCTGGTGTAGATTGGTCATCGGTACGACGGGTGCGCGCCCCGTTCGTACCGCAGCTGAATTCCATCACCGACACGTCTTACTTCCCCACCGAGGACCTGGAAAACGTGCCGGACGCGCCAGCAGTTGCAGCGCAGCGCCAGCAAAAGACACACTCGCGCGCGGAGGGGTCCAAGGAGAACCTTCCGTTCATCGGCTACACGTACAAGCGATTGTGGGTAATGAGTCAATTCTTGCTAATGCGTAGTGACTACTTGACGAGGAAGAATGCATTGTAGGAAGGGGGCCATTTTGCATCGTAATATATAAGCATTACGCCCATCAAACCAAGATTTGCTCGTTATGAAGAGCAAACTCCCTCCTGTGAATCTCGCGCTTGCTCCTTTGCAGCTTCTTCTGCTCCTCATCTTTGGTGTTGTGTTTCCTTCCACTCTCCTTCCCCTCTCCTTTTTTTCTCGCAAATTATTACGCAACATCACCGACAGAACGCTTGTGCGCCCTTCAGCTGCCCGCTCCTCAACACAGACGCAGCCCCCCAACGCACACTCCTACATTCACAGCGAATCCCCAACTCGCCCCTTCTCCGTCCCAGCCTGCCAATTGCCTGCTCTCGCTAGGCTCTACTGAGAGGCGCGCGCGGGCGACGTATCGGAGAGCAGAGAAAAAGAGAGCACCACTTGCAAGGGAACGCGTCTGTCAGAACTCCACCCCCAAATCTATACACATCCCTCGAACAAAGAACGGGGCCTGGTCTCATCTTGCAAAGTCGAATCACACACTTGTTTAGGTGAGTAATGCAATTCCACCTCCCGCCGTGGCATTTCCCCGACGCGGGCATGCCCGGCCAGACCTTGATTTGAAGTGCTCCTGCGGCACCTGTGCAACACATGCTAATACCAGATGGCTGAAATTCGAAGGAAATTAGTCATTGTCGGAGACGGTGCGTGTGGAAAGACATGTCTGCTCATGTACGTCAAACTTCACCGCTGATGGCTAATTGCTAGTGTTTTTTCAAAGGGCACCTTCCCTGAAGTATGCCATGGAGTGATAGGAGGCAATGCTAACCAGTCTAGGTCTATGTGCCGACTGTATTTGAAAACTACGTGGCGGATGTCGAAGTCGACGGCAAGCACGTTGAATTGGCCTTGTGGGATACGGCGGGCCAGGAGGACTACGACCGTTTGAGGCCCTTGTCCTACCCGGACTCCCACGTCATTCTCATCTGTTTTGCCGTAGATTCACCCGATTCACTCGACAACGTACAGGAAAAGGTAGGAATATGAAAGTGCAAAGAACTAAATGGCTCCAGTGGATCTCTGAGGTTTTGCACTTCTGTCAGGGTCTTCCTATTATCCTGGTCGGGTTGAAGAAGGATCTCAGATACGATCCAAAGACCATTGAAGAGTTGCGCAAGACGTCGCAAAGGCCGGTGGCTCCAGAGGAGGTACCTCTCATCCGACGTAGCATGACTAATTTCGCTAGGGGGCCAATGTGGCGCAGAAGATAGGAGCTGCAAAGTACCTTGAGTGCTCCGCCAAAACCAGCGAGGGTGTGCGCGAAGTATTTGAACATGCAACAAGGGCGGCGCTCCTTACGCGAACGGTAAGCCCACCCCTCATACCCATTTATACTGACGTAATCAGAAGAAGAAGAGCAAGAAGTGTGTCATCCTGTAGGAACGCGAAGGATCGTTTTTAGAAGGGTCGACATCGCTGGTTGGCATGGCTTTTCCACATTAAGTTTTTTTTTAAAGCAGACGGCTATCCGTTCAGATCTGGTTATTGAATAGTACACGCATCCTCATATTCCCGATGGAGATTCCCCGGCTCTACTCCACTTCCATGCGACTCGCTCCTCTTCGTTGATTCTTGAATTCTTCAATCTTACGTCGTAGCTCGTCATCCGGAATCACATCCTCCAAGGCCAGCGGCTCCCGATTGAATGGGTCTTTGGAGTCGCTCAGCAAGTGTGACTTGATGGTTGAGCGATCGATGGAAATACGTGAGGTGGGAAGGATGACTGGATCAGTCATCAAAGTGAACATAAGTGGGTCTAGAGTTAGTCTGCGGCAAAGCGTCACACTCACCCAAAAAGTCGTCCGGAATCTCTCCCAATTCCTCTTCGCCCTGCTCGTCCTCCATCTTGGCCTGCTCGATAGCATCCACGAGTGCCTTTAAATCATCGATATCCGTGGATGACCGAACATTATAGCGCAGTAGAATATCGCCTGCCCGTATAAACATCTCCTTCTTATAGGAACGTCCGTCACGCGCAATGGCCAGAATGAATGCCGGCTTACTACGGAGGTTGAGATAGATCTGCACAATGTCGGAGAGCAGGCTTCTAGGATCAAAGCGGTACTTTTGTGGGTCTTTGACTTTCAGGTTGGTGCACTTGGGCCCCACTAACGCATTCAGGTTGTAATCCAGCATAGCTGCCAGCCGATCAACAACCTCTGAAATAATGAAAGAATCAGGGATGGTCTCGGTGAAGAGCTTAAACATCGACACATTCTCATTCCCGAGAGACATATACGACGTTGCCTGCCTCTCTGACGAAGCCAGCGTCTGCTGCTGCTCTTGTCGCGTTTCGCCTCCCTCTCCGCCAGTCTGGCCTGCCTCCAATTGCATCTGCAAATTGTGTATCTCACCCAATTTTGACAGAGACTCGTCCAAGAGGTAGGTCACGTCGTTCAGCAGCAACGCGACAAACCGAATGAAAAACTCGGGATTATTCCTGCTTTGATCCGCCAGCCGTTCGCGTTGAGCGGGGTTATTCCAAATTGCTTTGATGATTTGAGAGCAATGGTATCGAATGTTGAACTTGTCGTAGAATTGAGTATGCTCGCCAGTCTGTTCAACTTCGATGTAAAAGGACATAATTGCCGGCATCAGATTCTCAACAGCAAAGGGGTGCGAATTCAGTATATCAATCAATACCCCCCGCGGAAAATCGCGCTGTCGCATGACTCCATAAAACAGGATCTCCACAAGCTTGGCTTTGAGATATGGATTTTTGATGTATGCAGATGACCGAAGGAAGGTTATGGACAAGTAGACGAGCTCCATATTTGGATTGTCGCCTATGATCCGCGGCAGGTATTTTGAGATGAAGAGGAAAAACTCAGACAAGATTTCCACAAAATATTCTGGCAGATTGGAGAAGAGCTCGGGGGTCGGAAGAGGAAGGGGCAGCTGTAAGACACCTTGCGGAAAAGCTTTTTGGGGGTCTAGCATGCGTAAAATCCATGTTGAAGCAAGCATGAGAAATGAGTAGGAGCGAGTTTGAAATTCATTGTCGAAGAGCACTACTTCATGGCTCACAAGTAAAGACGAGGAGGTCTGGATCTGTTGGCCCAGACGGGTAAACCGTGCCCGCATCATCTGCCCTTCTGGGTTATTGGCCCAACTAGACTCTTCAAGTTTTAACCGGTCATAGTGCTTTTCCATTTCATTCACTTCGCTGGATATCTGCTCGAAGCGATTCAGGGTGGAGACCATGCCATACTTGTGACAAGCCATGTTGAGGAAAAAAACTTCAGAGATAAAATTAGGCGCTTGGTCCAGCCTTTGCGCGTAGTACTCGTTGGCCTTCTGCTCGCTAGCATTCAACTTTGTTTCATCCGAGATGTCTATCCTCGTCGACTCTCGAAAGTAGTTGCCGTCTATCTTGTCAATCTGTGATCAGTACCAAGTCAATCAGCAGCCTACCTTGGAATATGCAGCATCCATGAATGGCTCACTCAGTCGGTTGAGGACCGAAACAATATTCAGCATGAACCCATCCGAAGCAACTGACTTTGGATCTACACGCATGGCGGCCAGCTTGTGATTTTTGTTCAGCACCGTTGCAAAGTACTCCAGCATGCGGTCACGCGCGGTAGGAGAGCTGCGAATAATCGTATTCACGATAACAAACATCTGCTCATGCAGCACTCTCAGCTCCAGGCGGAGTGACTGCATTGACGACTGAAGGCTAGCCGGATTCGTTTCCTTTGGGTTGGGGAAGTATTGCACTGCAACTTTTTGCTCGATCGGTGATAGGCGAAATACCGGCCCGAGAAACGTATCGATTTCAATGCGATTGGCCGTGCTCTGGGAGGCGGAAAAGTTTGGCAGATTTGTTACCAATTCTGCCAGCGGTTTGAGCGATATCAGCCTGCACAGACTGCCTAATAGCGTTGTGTATGGCTCACCCATTTTGAAGACATTCAAGCGCCATGCCATCCTACTAAGAGCTGGTCCAAAGACATCCATTAGAGTCTCCTCCTCAGCACACTTGCCCACCCATTCCTCAATGAAGGCGATAGGAAGGTCGTCTTGCGAGGCATCCTCTAACTTTTGATACAACATGATAGGTGCCTTATCATTTTCAAAGATATCCGGCATGGACACACAGAACTCGGCGTAGCTGACACAAAGCCGTTTTGCTTCCGTTATCACACGCCGTTTGTCGGGGTCTGTGGGTGAACGTAGCGTCCTAGCTATACGCGATGCACGACCCCATGACGCAACAAGGTAATCGAAGGGCACATCCTCCCGGACCTGGTTGACGCGAGCAATAATGGCTTGGTCGAGAATGCTTAGACTTAGGGGAAGCTTGTCACCGTTGGTGGCGAGCTCCTGGCTTAAATTAGCCAAATGTGTCCTTCCGGTGGAAGGTCCAAGTGAAACCTCGAATATATTTTGTAAACATTCGTCCTCCCAATCGACAAAAGGAACTTCGGATGCATCCGCTGCCTTGCTTGATCGGGTGGATTGGGCTGGTTTGATTGTGATCTGGGGAGTGGAGGTAGGGTTCGTTCGGGACATCTGAGACGCTCGGGGCGGTGGTTCTTCCACTTTATTCATCTCCTTCTCTTTCCTCTTACTCTCCCCATCTTTGTCTGAAGGCCGCGAGGTCTGCTGCGCTGCCACATTCTCCACCTTGGCCAGCCTCTTTAGCCTGACCTTCTCCACGTCATCCATGCTCAGGAACTTGAAATGGGTTGGATGATCAGCACGTCGGAATGGACGGTGCTCGCTACTTATCTCTCGGAAGAATTCGACGACACTACTCGGGGTTACATGATGTTGGATGGGAACGACATTGGCTTCGTCATGGAGAAGTAAATCACGACCATCAAGTATAAAGACAGCATGTTGCACAATGATATACCGTAGATCGTAAGCAAGACGTGATGGGTGATAGAGGTATGCCTAAAATACAAGAGCTGCACCCTTTGTCTTCTTCTCACCTCCAAGCTCAAAGTGCTTGCATCGTTTCAAGGCCAGCTGTGCTTTCGTCCTGCAATCGACACACTCCAATCTGATGCTGATCTTCTTTGTCGTCTTTGCCTTCTTGTGAAAGACTGGCTTGGCCTGGCCACCATATCCCCGCATCTTTCTATCGTACCTGCGCTTTCCCAAGGCAACCAGCGACGCTTTTCCAGCCTTGTACTGAGTGACTCTGTGCTGAGTGTGCTTCTTGCAACTCTTTCCCTTGCAGTACGTCCGCCTTGTCTTGGGAATATTGACCATCTTGCTGGTGTTGTGTACCTTGTGTCGCGAGGTGTTGACTGGGGTTAGGTCAAATTAACAATTAGCCCTAATAGGGATTTTAAATCTTTACAGGATTCGCGTCTATCTAATTCCCTTTGCTCACCGTGTCCTCCTCACCTGCCAGCCAGTCGAGGGTAGGGAAGGGGAGAGGCGGAGTGGAAGTACTGCTCCTTTGCGTGACATATTGCAGCCAAAACATTCATACACTCGTGTAACCACCCCGGGCGCCGCCTTTGAACGTAGTGACCACTGCGCCAAACCAGTCCTTGACGAGGAATGGGAGGTCGCGTAACGTTTCCGAGTGCGGCAGTAAGTCAAAGCCGGTGGAGCCGTAGCGGTTATAATTGAAGAAAGAACCCAGAATAAGATATGCAGCGATGGCAATGAAAATGATAAGCACAAGCCAGGTGAAGACGCCCCAGGAGCTACTCTTTGTCTCGTCGGAGGGAGGGGGGGCAGGCTTGTCGGCTGCGCGAGGGCACGCGTAGGACGTTATCCACTCGAGCGTCAACTTGTTGTCTGTATAGGACTTTACGCGCAGACCCTCCTTGGGCCCCTCCTCCGAGTCCGTCTTGCAGATGAAGTCCACGCCGGCACTCTGTTTGATATCTTTGTATTCACCTCCTCCGATCTCCACGTGTATCCCGTCCACGCCCTCCCGCTCTGCAAGGCGTGTCACACGTGGGTCAGAGGAGCGTCCATGGATGTCTCCAGCAATGGGTATGATTTTGTCGACAATGACCGTCCCATCGTCCGACTTTATGCGCTCGATGCCGCATATCTGCGTGCCGAGCGGACACTGGTGGTCACTGGGCGAGTCGGAGTCCTTGGTCAGCGGGCCGACCGGATTCAAGGACCAGGTCATGTTGGTCGTAGTCGGGGGAGTGTCGGTGAGGACGCTGACGCTGTGGTCGCCCTTGAGCTCGCGGAAGTCAAACTTGACGCCGCTCAGCACGACCTCGCCGGTGAAGGAGGCGCTTCCCATCGCGCAGAACACAGCAGTCACAAGCGCCGTCCGTCTGGCCGTCATCTTCATCCTTCTCACCATTTCCTGTGGTGGTGGTGGAACCCGTTACGTTGCTGTGATTGGTGGGACGGATTGGGAAGGAAGAATCTGGAATCTAGCAAGGACGGAAGAAAGGAACGAAAGCAGGAGGAGGAGCACAAAGTCATCAAAGGAGACAGACTATTCGACGAGGTAGCCAGCGAGTAAGATGACCGCAACCGTGGTGCTCGGATCCCAATGGGTAGGTGGAGTGCGTGTGACTCTGGTTGACAGGTACAGGGCGACGAAGGCAAGGGCAAGCTGGTCGATATTTTGTGCGACGATGCGGATGTGTGCGCACGATGCCAAGGAGGGAACAATGCGGGCCACACGATCGTCGTGGATGGCACATCCTACGACTTTCACATGCTGCCTTCTGGCCTCATCAATCCCCGCTGCTTAAATCTGATCGGTTCTGGGGTGGTGGTACACATTTCTTCCTTCTTCAAGGAAATGGATACGCTCATTGGCAAAGGCTTGGGGAATGTGAAGGACAGAGTCTTCCTATCCGACCGCGCTCACCTTGTCTTTGACTTCCACCAAATGATTGACGGTGCGGAGGAATCGGCACTCGGGGCCCTCGAGCTCGGGACGACAAAAAAGGGCATTGGTCCGACGTATGCTTCCAAGGCGGCTCGAAGCGGAATCCGAGTGCACCATCTGTTCCATCCCGAAGAGTTCAAGTCTCGTTTTGTGGCTCTTGTCAAGACCACGCAGATGCGTTATCCCGACCTAAAGATCGACGTGGAAGCCGAATTGAAGAGGTATGCAGAATACGCGCTCCAGCTGGCGCCATTTGTGGTCGATGCAGTGGAGTTCATGTCCTCTGCACTAGCCAACAACAAGAAGGTTTTGGTCGAGGGTGCGAATGCTCTCATGCTCGATCTGGATTTCGGAACCTATCCCTTTGTCACCTCCAGCAATACCTCAATTGGTGGCGTATGCACTGGACTGGCCATTCCGCCAGCCAGGATAAGTACTGTGGTTGGGGTAGTCAAAGCCTACACAAGTCGTGTTGGGGCCGGTCCATTTCCTACCGAGCTGCTCGATGCGGATGGGGAGCGCTTGCAGAGCATTGGCAAGGAGTTTGGAGTCACGACAGGCCGCAAAAGACGGTGCGGGTGGCTGGACCTCGTTGCGGTGAAGTACTCGCATGCCATCAATGGCTACACCCAACTCAATCTCACCAAGCTGGATGTGCTTGATGATTTTGAAGAAATCAAGGTCGGCGTTGGCTATGTTGTTGGCGAGGGTGATGACGAGCACATGCTGCATACCTTCCCGGCCGACCTTTCCATCCTCCAGAGTGCGCGGGTCAAGTATCACGTGCTGCTTGGGTGGAAGTCGAAGACTACTGGAGTCAGCACTTTCAACGACCTGCCCCCAGCAGCAAAGAGCTACGTGGACTTTATCGAGCGCTTTGTCAAGGTCAGGATAGGTTGGGTTGGCGTGGGCCCGTCGAGAGCGAGCATGTTGCGGAGATGACGTAGATAGAGTAGACTTAACTATACATCCAGCATCATGAACTCCACGAATGGCGTCCATGGAGCCGCAGTACACGCAGAAATGGAAAACGACAACAAACTGAAGGGATGCCCTTACATGGCTGGCGCGACAACTGCGCCGGTGGGAGGGTACAAGTTGAAAGCAGACGAGTCCATCACGCTCTACAGCAACAAAGGCTGTCCGTGGGCCATGCGCACCTGGCTGGCCATGGAGGAGGCAAACGCAGAATACACGCTTACGGAGATTGATCTTCAAAACAAGCCCGCATGGTACAAGGACATCAACCCGCTGACCAAAGTCCCTGCGATCAAGTATGGCGACAAGGTAATTTATGAATCTGCCATTACGACCGAGTTCGTCGCGGACCTCTTCCCACAGACGGAGATGATGCCGGAAAATGCGTTGGAGAGAGCGCAGATGCGACTGTTTGTCGATCGGTTCATGGTTTATGTAGGATCTATCTGCTCCGACGCTATCCTCAAAGGCGCAGAGGGCCAGCAGGCCACATTGGCAGGGATTCGTAAGTTGCTCCCCTTCCTCGACAACGTCGGGCCCTTCTATGGACACGCCCGCAAGTTCACCGTGGCAGAACTCCAGGTGGCGCCGTTTGTCGTACGATTGTATGCTGCAGGCGCCAACGGCTTCCTCGGCGATATGTACACCACGCTAACCACAGATTCGGAATTCCACCGTTTCCATGGCTGGGCGAGTCTGATCATCTCCCGCGAGTCTGTAAAGAAAATCTTTGACCCTCAACTCCATGTCAAGAAATGGAGGACGAGTTTGGAAGCCGCGCAGAGTAACAAGTAGGCATGTGCTTATGTAGTGTATGTGAGATGAAGGGCTAGCTGGATGCTGAATTCTTTCTCGTCTTATCCCCAATTGCTTCCTTTTCCAGAAATTCCTGGAATAATCCCCCCAACGACTCGCCACGGTCCGCGAAATAGTCGATGGAGTTGAGTGAGGGTGTGCTTGGATTGCGCCGGAGATGGGGATAGAGCGGTGATCCTGAGCTCGCACTCCCAGGCCGCATGATGCCAGCAATCTCTCTCTGTTCGTCCGTCCATGCCAATACACTCGACATGAGCTGCAAGACTTCAAATCGTTTGGTGTCGTTGCGGGGCAGGTTGAGGAAGGAGATAATGAGATTATTCACAAGCGTCTTGTCCACCGTTTCCTCCTGCGCTCCTCGTTTCAGTACACGTAGAGCTTTGGTGAGGTGCTCGTTGAGTATCACTGCCTCATGCCTGAGCTTCCCAATGAGAAGATTTTTCTCCTTGACTTCCTTCTCAAATGGCCTTGCACGTTCGAGTTCGTGTCTGGCTTCGTCGTTCGCCTTCTCCGCAGCAAGAGATTTCGACTCCAGTAACGATGCGTTTTCACTCAAGGCGTCGATCTGGGCCTGCATGCTATCCACTACTTGCCGCAGCTCACTCTCCCTGGCTTCTTGCAAATCAGCAAGTGCTTGCTGAAGCCTAGAGATAGTAGCCTGGCTTGAACTATGATTTTGGGATGCAGTTTCGGCTGCCAGGCGCTGGTGAGAAAGCTGTCCCTCGAGCTCAGCAATTCGCATAGCTAGACCCTCACGCTCAGCGCGCTCCTCACTCGCAACCATTTCCCAATCACGAAGAGCTCGTGTTGTTGCGTCCAGGTCATCTCTCATTGCCCTTTCCGCAAAGACCAGCCGCTCGCGTTCCTTATTCCAAGACTGTTGGGAAGCCATCAGAGTAGACTGTAGGGCGGAGAATTGATGGGAAATTGATTTTGACTCGTCGTTTGCAGCAACGAGTCCTTCCTGCAATTGGCCGACGGCTTCTCTGAGTGACTGATTCTGCTCTTCCAGATCGTCGATTGTATTCTTACTCTCTGCCAACTCGTGAGCATCCTGCTTCAATCTCTCTCCAAGTGTGCTGCGAATCTGGCCAACCTTACCGAGTAAGTTTCGATACTGCAATTCAAGCTGGCTCTTTTCCTGCGTGAGACTTGCAATAGTCTTGCTGTGTTCCTTGTTTCCCTGCTCCTCAAGCTGTGAGCGCAGTTCGTTCCGCTCAGATTCCAGCATCTTGCTTTCTCCCTCATCCTTGTCATGCGTGGGAAGAGTGAGTACTGTGTGCGGAGAATGGTGATCTATTTCAACTTGTTCAAGCTCTTGCACCAAATCATTCCCATTAACAGACTCTTTTTCTTCATCTTCTACAGCAATGGGGCTCGGGGCGCTCAACTTCTTCTCCTTTTTCTTTTTGCCCTTTGACTTCATCTTTTCCTCAGCTCCGTTCGCGCCCTGGAGCGCGATCATGCTGGCTAGACGTCAAATCAATGACACGTGATGATTTTCGATACTCGGACTATCTAACGACAATGGCTTTGTTCACTAAGTCATGCATTAAAGACACTATTCACTCGCACTCATTCTCATCCATTTCACATCGTAGCTCATGACACAAATCAAAGCACTTGGAGTTAGTATGACGCCATGCGTAGAACTCACCTCTGACAGCAGCGCATTCACGAGCCCCTGACCTTCCGGAATAGCATTACCTACCATGAATTTGCCATCGACACGCAGGCTCTCTATACTTGCGAGCTTCATTTGGTAGGGGTAGAGCTCTCGAGCGGAAGACAGGCCACCGTTCTTCTTCACCGCAAGCAGACACCGCTTGACGGTTGACAGCTGGTTGTGTACGGGCATGAGCCCTTCCGAGACGGCTTCGCTTGAAAGTAAAAGACCATAGATCATGGCGTATGATTTTCGTAGCAGGTAGAGCAATACCCATTGACCTTCAGGCACGTTTCCCTGCTCGTCACAGAATTTACCATTGACCCGCTTGTCATCAATACCCTGTAGTTGGGTCTGGAAGGTGTGTAGATCTGTTTCTCGAAGCGTCCATCGATGCGTGACATTCAGTCTTTCCAACTGCGACCTGATATCCAATAGAGTCTCATAGATTGGCCTTAAGCCATCGTTGACTTCATGACGATTAGCAGTCAGCTCCTCGGCCAAATTGTGACAGTGCTCAATGACATTTGTGAGGATGGCCTGTCCTTCGGGAATATCGCCAGTAGCCGACAAGAAGTGGCCGTCCACACGAGAAGCTTCAATAGATCTCAACTCTTCAATCAGGGGCTTGAGATCCTGGGGGACGTATTTGGGCTTTGAGCCGATTGCTGCTAATTGCCGGCGTATGGAAACAAGTTTATCCAATGTAGGGATAAGTTCTGGCGATAGATTGCTTAGACTAGCTTGCAGCTTGTGGAGGACTTCCTCGCATGCATCGAGCTTTGTGGAGAGAAATGTGATGAGAGACGGATCACATGTCTCTTGAGAGATATCGAGTATCCTTCTCTTGTCTCGAAGCTGCTGATCGATGCTTGAGAGGTCCTTATCTGCGACGACACCCGACTCGGTAAGATGATCGAGAAGCCGTTTGATGGTGATTATCCCTGCGTACGTTGCCGGAGCTTCATTGATCCTTCCGACGCCGAGGTAAAACAGAGATAGGAGGGAAAAGCAGTCATCAAAGACAACATCTAGTCTGTTGTGCTCGCCTTTGTGTTGATTATCTAGTCTCAGCCGAGTCACCCTGTTGATGAGCGTAATGAGCATATCGTAGTAGGGAACGACATCTTCACTTCTCAGGAACTTCGACCTGTCTGACTTCAACTTCTCCAACTCCCCGCGTATCCGGAGGAGTTTGTTGAGAATCGGCGTTTCGTCGGTGGGGACGTCCATGGGATCTGGTGACGCGAGGGAGTCGGACAAACCCTAACCCCAATCTCGGAACGGGAGCAGGGGACGGACGTCAGTCAGGGAAAGGGAAAATTATCAGATCCGAGGACGGCTGAAACTCTAAACCAAAACAATGTCTCTGAATAGTCAATCAATTGCTGCGCTTATTTATCTGATTTTATACCTTGGTCTCTTCACCGCTCTCTCGATTCTGTATGCACTGCGAAATGTGATCTGGCGAAGTCGCTACACGGTCTTATGGATTCACATGATAATCCGTATTACAAGCCAATGCTGCGGACTCGCCTTTGGTACACTTGGATGGCAGCACTGGCAGCTGCTTATTGCATATTTAATCCTATCTGCAGAGGGTTATTTCTCGCTTGTACTTTGCGCTTATCGCTTTCTCATTGCCTGGCAGGAACATGTGCTAGGCCAATCTTTCCTTGAACCAAAGAATGTCAGGGCTCTCGCCTTACGCCAGCGTTTCAGTCTAAGAAACGCAACTCAAATGGTTTTGGTTCATTACGCGCTCATTGGTGCCAATACCATCATTATAGTTGGTGGCTCGCTTATGAGTGACTTTCAAACCACCGTCAACTGGCGAACAGATCCTACAGTCTTTACTGGGAAGGTGCTTCGAACGGTTGGGCAAGCAATTTCGTCCTATTGATCCAACACTTCTTCATTTCTTTGATCATTACTGCACGTAGAGCAACGTACCGCTCTATAACTTTGTACCTTATTGCGGGTACCTATCCTTTTCTGACTGTACGTGGGGTTTATGGTGTTTTGTCTGCCGCGGATAATAGCTATAATTACTACAATCCTACTCTATACACAGACACGAGGGTTAGTTCTAAATTCGTGCTGGTCGAGTACTCGATGGCGACAACTATGGAGTATCTTTCATGTGCTATTCTACTTTCAACATATCTCACTGCGGATGGGAAACCCGATTTCGAACACCGCAATAGGGATAGAGAGGCCACTGAACTCAACTCAAACCATAAGTAATGTGCCTTTAGACAATGGAGACGGACTCGTGGAAACGATGCTGACACCGTCACGATTGATCTTCCAACAGGACAACGCCCCAATCCACAATTCCTCAGCACCCGGCGTTTTTTGGAGAGAAGTAACATAGCTCCTATGCAACGGCCCGCAAATTCGCCAGTTCTTAACCCAATCGAAAAAATCTGGTTTAAATGGGGAAAGCCTTCCATACGAAGTGGGTTAATGCAAGGCGGGAAAAGTCAAGAAATCCGACGACTCGGGAGCCTGAAAACTTTTGCTAGATAGTTGGAAATCCATACTACTTTCTTGAAAATGATGGATTGGAAGGTACCGAGCCGTTGTGTGCAATGAGTCGTGAGGTGTGCCAAAGAGGCGAATTGTCACAAGATATTGTATAGAATGATTCGATATCGCAGGGAGATGCAAGCAGCTTGCAGAGGGCTTGTGACAGAATGGCTTGGCTGCAATCATCATCAGCGGACGTTTCCAGAAGTCTGTCTGTGGATGAAAACAGCCTCGTGATTTCCAATACTAACAAGGAAGTGAGCTGGATCTATGATTACCTGGAGCTAAAGGCCCTCAATGGGCGTTTCTTTGAGGATCGTAAAGGAAAACAGAGTAAGGAATGCGTTGAACCCTGCAACATCAAGCCCTGTAATTACAGCACCACATTGAGTGCATTACGCAAAGCCACGTCAAACTTCATAAAGCATCTGGACAAATCTCACAAGATAGTCGGCCCATGGAAAAGACATGAAGAACCGCTCCAGACTCGATTAAATATTAGTCAAGAAGGTCCAGCTCTAACAAGTAATGCGAAACAAAGAGAAGAGGCTCTTGTTCGGTGGATAGTCAAGAAATGCCGCCCATTGCAGGAGGTGGAAGACGAAGCCTTTCAGATGAATTTTCGATGTATTGGCTACGAAGTACCAATCAACTCGGCACGTACTATAGGACGTCGCATTGACGAATATTTTGATGCATATATGATCCAACTGAGCGATCATTTAAACCAAAGCTGTCAAGCCATCTCTTTATCGCTAGATGGATGGACGTCTACTTCAAACATTTCCTTTTTGGCGATATTTGGACATTGGATCACTCGAGACTTCCTTGTGGAAACTTGGTTGCTTTCTTTTCGCGAGCTTGACCGGCCGCATACATCGGAGAATCTGCTTTTTTGTGTTACTGAGTGCTTAGAAAAATTCAACATCAAAGACAAATTCATTGCGATTGTCGCCGACAACGCCAGCAATAACGAAAGACTTGTAGGTATTCTTAGGCAGGCCCTAGTTCTTAGCGACAGCAATGGTCAGATAAATTTCAAGCTCAAAGCTTTGTGCAATGTCTCGCACATATTGTCAATCTGATGGTGTAGGACATCCTTAGAGAGCTAAGGGATGGCCAACATGACAAGGCAGAACGATTTTTTCCTTAGTAATGGGCCCAACCCTCGTGCAGTTACGCAATTCGCAAAAATAAGGCTTGCTGCTCAATATATCCGAAAAACCCCGCAACACAAACAGAGTTGGAAGAAGATCCAACTAATGGAGCAACCAAAGCTCTCTAGAACCATCAATATCGATATGGAGACACGTTGGAATTCATTGGCGCAATTTTTCAAGATGCTTTGGACTGTCGAGCAACTCTGTGCGAGTTTGTCAAACGGGAGGGGATGGTAGGTTTTGCGATCTCTGAAATGGAAATGGGCTGAAATTGCGTCGACATGTTACTTGCTGACGAAATTTAAGGCCATTACCGAGGAATTATCCAAAGGGTCCACGCTGATTACGGCGTCACTTCCAATCTATTACGAACTTAATGATACTCTGGACAACGCAAAAGCGAAGATTGGCGATTTCGCCGATGTTTCCAATGAGCTGTCGCAAGCCGTCGCAGCAGCAGAGAGAAAGTTCGCAAAGTACTACAAATAATGGATCAGGTGGACATCTACTATCGAGTGAAAATTCCTATACCACAATCTTCCTCAGCCTGATGCAAAATGCACAATGGGCTCCAAAATCAAAGCAGACTACACGCGATTGGGAGCCACCATACCTAGTACTGAGACTTTGAACAGCAGAGAAGCAAAGATGTTTACAGCCATCAAAAAATGGCTCAACATTCAAAATGACGTCGATCTATGTTTTAATGCAATGGAGGTCGATGACGTGAGCATTGTGATTGAGTGGTGGAAACTCCATCGAAGTGAATTCCCAGTAATAACGGAATGCGCATGGGACTATCTGACGATCCCTTGCTCTGCTGTGCACGTAGAGAGACTGTTCAGTAGAGCGAGGGACCTACAAGGTATCCGCCGCACCACCATGTCCCCAAGGCGTATTTGAACAACTGTGCATTTTGAAGGGACAAGTATGTGGTTAGGGTGTATTGTAAAGTCAGGTCAGATACGAATCGTCGCTGTCCTTCATTAAGTAGGAATTGGTAATTGACTGCTATCAAATTAAGTTAAAAATACAGGCTCAAACAGATCCATCCTCAATCAAGGGCAAAAGGCCCTCTGCCAGCGTTTTGGGTAGACTTCAGAGTCAATTGACCCCGAGGGGACCCGAGGGGAAGCAGTGGAGATCACTTTTGGTCGATCCATGAAAATAGCCCCAGACCAATATGCTTTTACGGGTGCCTATCGTAAACAATTTGAAATGTACCTTTCTTTGGCCGTTCTAAAGACCCAAGCGGGAGAGTTACCCTCCCCTATACGCACCAGGCTTCATCGGACCAGATCATCTTATCCCAGTCATTTGCGGACCAATTGCGATGATCTTTGCACCACTGGAGCCTCGCTTTTTATGGGCTGCGCTCAGAAATGGCTTCTTGATTGGACGACGTTTTTGCATCGCCCGTCGTTCCAGGTATCGGCGCGCTGTATCCTCACAAATGTTATGGTCACGGCCAGCTTTGTCAAGGGCCGCCTCCTTGATTTTCGCGCACTTCTTACGAGTCTACGCTCCAGGCTGGCCGTCATCTTTCGAGCATTCTGATTTCTGTCTTGCCGGACTTTGGATTCCTTTTCTGGAGACGCGTAAGTGCCTGCGAGCGGTTTTGCGGTACAATTGAGCAAACCAGCCACTTCAACGGCCGTGTGTCCGCGGGCGAGAGTAGTTTCGGCGCGTTTCGCTCTGCCAGGCCGTGAGGGGGTGCTTTACCATTTACGATTTGAGTTTGTTTGGTTGGTGAAATTTGGGCGTGTAGGAGGACGAATGTATCAGAAACCAATCAATGAAGCTCGTTCGTCACTCTACTTTCCTCGAATTTTACTGCCAGTTGCAGGGTCGAACTTATTAAGTACTTTAGAAATCTTTAGTACTTGACCAAAAAAACACCCAAGCCCACAAACCCCAAGTTGAATTTACTGGAAACTTTAACTTACTTAAATATTTGTAAGTACTTGAACTTAATGCCGACCCACAAGCTACAGCTTGTTGCTATCTCGTCGAAAAATGTATCGTACACCGTTCACTGTGGTGTTGAGCATAACCATCTTAACAGCCAGGGCTATACCCTAAAGCGAGTCACGAATTGCTAGTCGTAGAAAGGGTGAGCAAACGCAGTGCAACTAACAACGTCAAACTAAAGCCCACAAAGGTGATTTCAGGTGCGCAACCTTAAAACAGATTTCACTGGGAAGAAGGACTAGAAGAAGCACAAAATGAGTCAACCCGAACTTGCAGTCTCGTACGCTGCTCTGATCCTTGCAGACGACAATGTTGAAATAACACCCGACAAGCTGCAGACGCTAGTCAAAGAGGCTGGCGTGGAAGTCGAGCCCATCTGGACAACACTCTTTGCCAAAGCACTCGACGGCAAGGATGTGAAGGACCTCATCATGAACGTCGGAAGTGGGTCTGGCGGTGCTGCGGCCCCAGCAGGTGCTGCTGCTGCCGCTGCTGGAGGCGACGCTGCACCCGCTGCAAAGGAGGAAGAGAAGAAAAAGGAGGAGGAGAAGGAGGAATCTGATGATGATATGGGCTTTGGTCTGTTTGACTAGTGTACATAAAACCCTCCTCGAACTCCCAACCCATATATGTCTATGGTGACCCCATTGCCATGCACTTTACTCATCAGTTTCTACCGCATCTTCCGTCGCATAAACCGCATACAGGAAGAATTGCGCAAAAATAATCATATCCTGGAATATGGTCCCCAGAGAGCCGATCAGCCAGGGTGTATTCTTCACCAAATAGTCCTTATCCGAGGAATAGAAGAGAATGCCCATAGCGTAGGTTATATTTCCCAAGCAGGAGAATAGAAAAAAGAGAATAGCCAATCCTTGGCATGATTTGCGCTGGTGATTTTGTATGATTTGAGGAATTCGTGCTCCAAGATAGCATACAGCACTGATGTAGCCAAGAACCTGAGGCCCAATCTCGATATCATTGTCCACTTTGGGCAGATCGCCGAAATCTGGCTTCACTCGATCAGTCACATACCATCCCAAACTCCCGGCTGCGCACACAGCAATCAATGCAAGCACATTCTGACCGACAGCTTTGTAATACGTTCTCCGCTCCCGCAAACTACGCAACGCCGAGTCAACAGTCGTAGCTGTGTTTGTCCTCTCTCGAGCAATCGACTCTCTCCGTCCCAAGAGAGGCTGGCGATCACTCCGCTCGGCTGTTTTTTGCATTCCCGAACTCTTGATATGCCGGTACCACAGGATCTGCCCCACCATAGCCGAGTCAGCGACGCAGAAGTAAGCTGCAAGAAGAACAACTGTTCCCAACAGGCGGCCCCACAGCGCTCCGGCAAGATTCGTAACATCGCCTAAGCTCCAGATCAGGAGAAATGAGAGGGAAAGCCCCTCTGCGCTTTTATTTCTGAAGTTCTCCCATACCTGGGGAACAAGGAGGAAGACCCAGCATGCGATTGAGATGCTGCCGCTTATTCCCGATGCTGCATCTCGATACTCCATCTCGTCCTGCATTATGGGGGATTGGAGGAGATAATTCCTTATCTTCTCCCAATTCAGGGGTAAATCACGGGCGACTTTTTGAAACTTTGTTTCTGAATTCCTACGCACACTATGAAAAACCCTTATCCACGAATGCTTTTTACTTGTCCGTTTCCCAGTCTGAACGTAGAGGAGGAGAGAGAGATGCCTGGCGGTGTGGAGTGTACACCCCTGGCGCTAGTGTTTGGGAAGTAGCCTGAGACCCCGACGGAGTCAAGTTTGCTGGTGCCACTTCCGTTTTCGGTAGGCTGCGAGGCTCATTTCCTTCCGTGCCACTGTTGCTTTGCGCTGATGAAGAGAAAGGCAGCTTTTGCGAATTCGACGGAGAATAAAACCCGCCTCCAACACTTCCAGCGGAGATACTGGCCGACATAATTGCTGCCGACAGTGCAGAATTACTGCGGCTCCGCCTGCGATGTTCGTTGGAGCTGAGATCAGGAGATGGCGGAGCTTCAGATGAAATCTTTGAGTTCAGTCCAGCCATTCCATTTTCCGACGCACTCTCTGACGGATGCGGTGAAAGCGGACGCATTCGCCGCATGATGTCTTGTGGTTTGAATCGCAATTGGTTGAGACGACCACCCCTAAATCGCTTGAGGAAGACCAGTTCATCGCGAACTTGAGACAACGCTGAAACTGACCACTCCCCTCGTTCCTCGTCGTACATTGGCTCTTTGCGTGCACTTTGACGCGCGAGATAGCGGCTGACAAAACCAGGGACAAGCTTCACCGCATAACGATCAGGTAGTAAGCGGATGAGCATAGCACAAGGAATTGACAGTGCGCCAAGGACGAGAGAGATTCCCCACTGCGTTCCATCAAGTCGTGTAATCGAAAAAGCAGCACCGCCGACAAAAATAATTAGGATTTGACCTCCAATCATGATCAGAGCAATCATAATAAAGAAAATATTGCGGTGGATGCCTTCGAAAATATTGAATTTATTGTCAAGACGGCGGCTGTTGAATAGATTAAACACCTGCATCCATACGAAGGTGTTGAAGACCAATGCCTGGTGTTGTGTCATTTCTAGATGCGTATCATAGTTTAGAATCTGCTTGCCTGCAAAATTGAGGATGAAAGTAACCACCAGCTGGAAGATCGCTTGGCCAATGATCATTTTCCACATCGTCACACTGATAAGAGAAGCGGTTCGCAAATCTGGCTTTCGATTTAAAATCGACTTCGGTGGAGGATCAGTAGCAAGTGCTAATGCCGCAAAGGTATCCATGATTAAATTCACCCACAGCAACTGCACTGCAGTAAGAACCGATTTTTGATCCGCACTTGCAACTGCTGATACAAAAGCGAGTCCTACAGCGGTAATGTTGACTGTGAGCTGAAACTGAAGGAACTTTTTCACAGCATCATTCACAGCACGACCCCACATAATTGCCTTCACGATGGAGGCAAAGTTGTCGTCCATGAGTATAATAGCGCTTGCTTCCTTGGCCACTTCAGTACCTGCTATGCCCATGCTGAAACCAACGTCAGCCGCTTTCAAAGCAGGACCATCGTTGGTTCCATCTCCCGTCACAGCGACAGTCTCACCAAGCTCACGAAGACGGCGAACCAAGATCTTTTTATCCTCTGGTGATGATCGAGCTAGTACTTGGAGTTTTGGAATTGCATCTCTCATCTGTGCTTTTGACATCTTGCGGAATTTTGGTCCCTCCATTACAAGACCTCCTTCCGTATAGATACCGCAGTCCGTTGCGATGGCCTGTGCAGTTACAACATTGTCTCCAGTAACCATTCGCACAAAGACACCTGCCCTTTGGCAATCAGCAACTGCTTGTCGGACTCCATGGCGAAGTGGATCTTGGATACCAACGACTCCAAGGAATGTCATGTTTTGAAAGACATCCTGTATAGCAACATAATTCGGATCGTCTTCGCTTCGATGCACACCTTTTGGCGGCCATTGCTCAAAGTCTCGGTAGACAAGTGCTATGGTGCGTAACGATTTCGACGCATAAGTATCAATGGTATTGGCTAACCGCTGCATATCTTCTTCTGTAATCGGCCGTGATACAAGCCCAGGGTTGTGGACGCGATCAAGGACATCAGTGCACTGTGCAAGTACAATTTCTGCAGCCCCTTTGATATACATTCGAAAACCTTTGCCTGATCTCTGAGGTAGCACTACTCCCATACATTTGCGTCCGGAATCAAAAGGAAAGACTTGGACAGCTTTCAAGGACTCTCGCAACTCACTGACTGGTGCCATTCCAAGATAGTTTTTGGTGAAACCCAACAGTGCAGTCTCAGTCTTAGATCCCACGAAACCATGTTCGCCTCCATCACCCTCAAACGCTGTGGAATTGAAGCCAATGCTATCGACAATAAGTTGCTTAGCCTCAGCATCAAGATCGTTGACAAACTCTGGGATTGTAGATGCCTGCGACGCTTCGTCGTGTTCAACATTTTTTTCGAGTATCTTTTTGTCAACTGGCGTCGAAGGTGATTCAGATCGTACTGGCGTAGCAGCTGTTGCAAATTTAGCAGAGCTTCCAAAAGTCCCTGCAACCACAGTCATCTTATTTTGGGTCAGAGTGCCAGTTTTGTCGGAACAAATCGTCGTCGCATTACCCATCGTCTCACACGAAGCCAACACTCGCACAAGATTGTTGTCCTTCAGCATCTTGGTTGTTGCGAAAGCCAATGCCAGTGTAACAGCCAGAGGCAACCCCTCGGGTACTGCAACGACTACAATTGTTATGGCAACAATCAGAATCTGCATAAAAGCTTGTCCTTTAATATATGATGGTTCTGTGTTGCCTTTCAAGCCGACGAGAAATCGTATGAACAAGACTATAAAAAGTAACAACGCACTTGATCCACCGATTTTAGCAATTGCATCAGCTATTCGGTTGAGTTTGAGTTGTAATGGAGTCGCCTCAGCATCTGTTTGCAAACTTTCCATAGTCTTACCATACAAAGAATTTGATCCGACTGCTGTCACGAGATAAGTACCAACACCTTCGAGAACTCGAGCTCCAGATATTATAAAAGGGTCGATTTTCTTGAGAGGTCGGTTGGATTCTATAGCTTGAATTGCATCGTTTCCGGGCGTCTTTTTCATCTGTGCAGATTCTCCGGTAGCGGCCGACTCATCACACATCACCCCATGTCCTGCAATGAAGATTCCATCTGCCGGGATAACGTCACCAGGCTCCAGAAGAATGACATCGCCCACCAAAATATCAAAGATTGATATCTCTTGAGACTTTCCCGATCGTATAGCCTTGACTTTTCGATCCTCTTTCTTTTTGTTCAGCTTAACAAACTGTCTTTCTTTCTGGTAGTCATTCCCAGCCCCTACAGTCACAACAATGACAACTGCAACTATAATAGCAACTCCTTCGACCCATTGAACTTTGGGCAATGGCTTGCCCGTGAAGGGATCGTAAGAGGTTGGAAGTCCCAATGTCTCATATAATCCAAGTGCAAGACTGATCAAAGCCGCAATCGATAGCATGATGAGGACCTTGTCCTTAAGTGCCACCCACATCAATAAAAATAAGCTCTTGGACTTCTTCTGCTTGACTCTGTTGACACCGAAGGCTTGAATCCGCGATTGAAAAGTATCACCTGCTGCAAATTCCAGAGCACTTGGCTTTGTAGGAGACTGGCATTGAGCAATTGTGGTCTTGCCGGTCAAAGATGATTCATCAGGATTTAGACCAGCTTTTGAATCAGAAGAAACACCACGCGTGATCCCTTCCAGCCCTCCCATGGCTCGAAAGACTTCCAGACTCTTAGGATCTATCAACCGAAGAAGTTGGCTTGGACTGAAAGCAAAAGGAGACTTGGTGGTACTGTCGTTTTCGTTTAGTCCTAGGAGCTCATCAGTCGAGTGTTGATCGAAGGATTGTATACCAGAAGTTGAATTCATAGACTCAGCCCCCGTATCAACATTGTCGACATCTACTGAAGGCGAATGGCCTTCATCGACGGGAACGGTTAATCGACCTTCGGGGGTGGCTGAGCTGTTCTCATCGAAAAAATTTAGCCGACTCTCCTGATCGACTGGCTGGAGATTCGTCGTATCGATTGTTATGGTAGGCGCTCGTGGTCGGACCATTACCCGATGCTTTGTCACTGATTGACAGTAGTTTTAGAAAAGGCGTATATTTGTACTGCAAAACCACATGGAGTCCACTTCCAACGTTATGTGACACTCCTTGCTAGGCACTGTAGAACCGCTTGGTCGACAGTATGTTAGCTATTTGTGGTGCGAGGAGCAGTAGGGGTGAGAGTGCAGGAGCGGGTGGATTGTCAGCCTCTATCTGGTGGACGTCGGGGCTGTGAAATGGAGGAGTGGGGCTGAGTCGGGATTTTTTCGGATTTAATCTGTCACCACTTTAAACTTTCCCATCGCAACCTTAACAGCCATCCGACCAATCAGCGTCGAGTACTTTAATGCTCGCCACCAGAGTAAACCAACGAGCGAGCCTATGTTATTAGGATGTAAGAAGTGCCAACATGCAAAGTAGATCCACATGCGTACCTACACTAGAAAGATCAGGCGCCAATACATGTCTATCTCTGCAATTTATTATTAATCTCATTTGCAGGTTTATCTGAGCCAATATTAATGACATCTGTAAAGTTACGGCATGCTTTCTTGGTTTTATACAGTTTGGAAATCAAAGCCTTTAAGTCACCACTTGCAAGGGAATACTTTTACCAATTGTTGATCAAAAGTCGTTCCACAACTTACTGTCGCCAAGCTTGGTGGTAATGACAGACACTTTGAGATGACTGCGTCGTTGCCAAGTCTGTGGTTTATGGGCTGATCAAACAGTTGTTTCGACGGCCTACTTAAAGTACTCCGTGGCTGGTTTTCGACAACATGAAGTGTCTCTCATTGTGGCTATTCACTTCTTCTGCCTGGGGTCTAGTCGCTCCTATATCTCGCTTCTCGAAGAATGGCAATGAAGTGTCCGACGCTAGAAGTGATACTATATCTCCTGACTTAGTAAACGTTCCAGCGTTTGATGAAGCTCTTGCTAAGAGGAACACGGCTTTATCGCATTCCGATGTTGAAAGCAGACCTCGTGAGGAGACAGTTAAAAAGCGTGGAGTACGTCCGCCATTGATGATGAGGAGAGAGGTATCAGATCAAAACGAACATCAGCGCAAATACGAGACGAGTATGTTTGCAACTCCTCAAATATTTGCAAACTTCTGGCTCGGAATTCTTCGTAGTCTGCTTAAGCCGTATGGTGGCATTGACGATTCTGTAACTGGCAACCATCCAGTAAAGAGATACGTTGACCTGAGTGGGGAAAGTGATGATTCTTTACTCCATGCAGACTGTGTGCAGGTATATGGCGAGGAGCTTCAAAACTTTTGCAAGTACTACAATGGTACCGACATTCTCACTGTCACCGATCCGTGGTATAGAAGCTATGATCGCATGGCAAATGACATTACCTCACCGATGCCTCGGGCTGAAAAGGAATTTGAGACCTGTCTAGCTAGCCATCATCAAGCCTTGTCCGACAACTGTGACGAGATTCTTAGGCTCGTCGATCGCTTCTACCGAGAGTCTCAGGAACCATATACGGATGACGAAAGCTCCTCTGAACGGACTCCGGACGAGGTTACTCCGGGATATCTGTCTAAGCGTGATAGGCGCACGCGCACTCGGTCTTTGGACTTTGGCGATGAGGGTACTGGAAATGAAGAGAAGCGAGATGGTTTCAGTCGCACTCGCACTCGGACGCGCTCTTTGGACTTTGGCGATGAGGGTACTGGAAATGAAGAGAAGCGAGATGGTTTCAGTCGCACTCGCACTCGGACGCGGTCTTTGGACATTGACGATGAGGATACTGGAAACGGAGGGAAGCGGGATGTTGACGACACCCCACGCGCTGAAAAGAAGAGAGATACTGAGATGCTATTTGACACCACCTCGGACGATAACCCTACTACCCAGCCATCTCCCTCACAACCATTATGTGAATCCGTTTGGGGACAAGCTTATCCTGACGATTACGATCCGGGTGCGGTAGTAGCAGACGTCGTCGAGGACGCAAAACGCGAGAAACGTTCTTTGGAAAATGCAATGGACTATTCAAATGGAGAGTATACGGAGTCAGACTTGTTTGACAGTATCAATGGGCCTGGGGTAGATGATAATATGCCTGAAGACCTTGAATTGATGGCTCTTCTACGTCAGATCCGCGAAGATGCAGTGGCAGAGGTAAATGTACCGTCCGAAAAGGCAGAGGCAAACGTGATTGTCTTATCCGAAAGAGCTGAGAATCAAACAGACTTGCACAAGCGAGACGACAACTCTGCAGTACTGGACGGACCTGTCTTCAGCTCAGTCCAAAACAAGACTCTTTTTTCACAGTCCGCAGAAGACGTGGTCGATATGCCACATGATGGTCATAGTAGAGTCAGCCCGGAAGATTTGTCCTGCCTGTCGAATTGCATCTCGGAGTACCAGCTTGTGAAGGAATGCGGTCATTTTCCAGGCTTCAAAATCCCTCAGCTCAGGAGCTGGGCTGTGTGCGCCAGCAAGCGAGCAATCACTGTGGAAAAGTGCTGCGTAGGAAAGTGTGGCATTGAATGCTCGATTCCTTTTCCATACGAGTCTGAGTGAAGCATGGGAGGTGAGGGTTTTTGTGTGGTTTCTCTGATTGTAATTTTCTTCTTCTATTCTAGCAGTTTTCAATTCACATACATGGCTTTTATTTCTAGTTCTCGTAAGGACTTTGCGTCTCATGCATCTACTCTGGAATCTTCCATCCCCATTCATGCTCTACATCCCCATATTGAATGTCTGTAATCATGCGATACATGGCTTCGGCAACAGGTCCTGCTTCCTTACCCGACTGCAGAGGGACATCGATAGTTTCTCCCTTCCAGGAGATCGACTTTATGGGCGACACAATGACAGCAGTGCCTGCACCAAAGGCCTCCAGTAGCCGACCTTCCTCTGCTGCAGCTTTCACTTCATGCATGGTGAATTTGCGCTCACTAATTTTGTGATCTGGGAATCGCGTCCGGGCCAGTTGGAGGATGGAATCGCGCGTGACCCCTGGGAGAATTGTCCCGTCAAGCGGCGGAGTGACAATTTCCTTCTCCTTGGTCTCTTTCGACTGGAAGACGAAAAAAAGATTCATGGTACCCACTTCTGTGATATACGCCTCCTCCCCAAAAAGCCACAAGACCTGGCTGAAGCCCCGGCCGGCTGCCTCCACAGACGGTTTGACACTCGGGGCGTAGTTTGAACCCAGCTTCCGGTCACCTACTCCACCAGGCCATGCCCGAACATCAGACGTGCTGGCCTCCAGAGAAACTGCCTTGAACCCGGATTTATAGTAGGGACCGACAGGACACGCGATGACAAACAGCAACGCCGAGCCTGGAGGACCAACACCGAGTGTGCGTTGTGTGCTAATCATTGTGGGCCGCAAGTACAATGAGTAGCCTCTTTGCTCCGGCACAAAGCGCTTATCAATCTTGACCAATCGACCTATGATTTCGGTGAGATTTTTGCCATCGAAGGTGGGAAGACAGAGTCGACTGCAGGAGTCGTTGAAACGCTTCATGTTCCTGTCCGGCCGGAAGAGCCGTAGTTCCTTCTTTGTACCGACATACGCCTTCATGCCTTCAAAGCACTCAAATGCGTAGTGAAGAACAGACGAGGCAGGATCGAGGGAGAGGTTCTGGTAAGGCAGGATACGCGGCGTTTGCCACCCCTCATCGGCTGTCCACTCAACAGCGGCCATGTGGTCTGAAAATTGGTGTCCAAAGACAAGCGTCTCTGGTGAAGGTATGTCGGAGGGGGTCGTTGTCGGCGTAACTTGTAACTTGGAAGCATCCAGTCCTGTCAAACCCCTGCTCAAAGCCTTTCTCGGTGCATGTATGCTTCGTGGCAGAGCTCTCGTGAGCCTAGTGAAGCTTGTGGCCATGTTCAATGTCATTCAAAATTATGACTCACGTGAGTCTAATTCCGTGCACAATTATGTATACAAGGAACACCAAAATGCGACGAGCGAAAGGAGAAGAGTCAAGAATCACGACTCATGAGATCGATCGCTCGATATACGACAATATTGCTAGAATCTGGTGTAGGGAAGGAATTTGCCTCGCAGCGTGATCTTAACCCAGTCGCCCTTCTCGTCCGTCTCCTTGTCGACATGGGTGGAGAAGGAGATGGCACTCATGATCCCATCGCCAAATTTCTCCTCAATGACACTTTTGTAGGCTGGCCCGTAGTTCTGCACGATTTCAAAGAGCCGGTAGATGGTTGGGTCGCGAGGAGGCAGATCGAGGAGTGCTCCCCGCGTAGGACACCACCCAGGCGGGAACTCCTCCTCCAAATCCTGCCGCGGGATGGAGAGTGCGGTGGCGAGCTTGTCGAGGTCCTTTCGACTGGGCTGGGCTTGGCCGTAGAAGAGCGCCGCTGTGGCCACCTCGTCCCGTCCAATGCTCTTGCTCAAGGAGTCCCACGTCAGCTGGTGCTTCTGCTTAGCCTTGAGCATGCGGGCGCACATGGAAGGAAGGCGCGCAATTTGGTCAATCATAATCTTGTCCCTCTCTAGCGTAATGATGTAAGATCTGGTTTCGTCGAGGTCATGTGATGTCCCTCTCGGAATTGATCCGAAAGCAAATTCGACCGAGGTATGATGTAATGAAGATTGTCCTGCTCACCAGCGTATGAATGCAAACAACGGCGACGCAAATGGTGAAGGACTAGCTAGATGTTGGGCGCGAGCTTACCGATAGAGATCCTTAACAAATGGTAAAAATAATGGGCCAATCGTTCATTACCCTTGAAATCTGGTCTTCAAGTTTGACACGGAACTTTCACAAATAACGTCTGATTTCTGGAGGCATCTTCCAACATCCATCAGTTTCAAAAGGATAGCCGTCGCTATGTTGAAGCTGCTGACCCTCTGTCCAGGTACTTTGGCGGCATTTGCTCGGATTTTATCCACCAGCTCACCCGACAGTGTAAAGCGTTGACATTCTGGGCCACCATTTTTAGTATTGTGCCCATTTCAGAGAAACTCTGACGCGCCGGGGTAGATATCGGACGAGATTCACTACGCCAGATACACCCCGTACGACTGCCCGATTTCCCACGACGTGGCATTTTCAATAGACGAGATAGAGAAGCAAAGCATCTTTGAGCTTGCCGTTCAAACCAAAAATGCCATTTCCAGCTACGTTGAGGATCTCAATAAGCTTCGGTTGGAATGGCACATAATGAGTGAAAACAAGCCCGCGCTGGTGCTACCTCCAGTCATTGACAACCTAATAACGCCTTTCTCCCGCATTTCACTTTCAGTGACATTGACACCTTCATTTGCCTGCAGTAGCTCACCTTCCTTGGACTCTTCCACGAGGAAGAAGACAACATAGAAAGCAAACAGTAGTCCGATCATGAGCGATCCCCAAGAGAGAAAGAAGATTGTAGAATAAGAGGTCTTCTGTGCATCCAATCGAAACATGATGGCAGAGCCCACAGACTGCAGGCATTTGTAGAAACCAGCATAGTACGCCAAGTGGCGAGACGAGTTACTGAGCGTTCTCATCAGCCAGTAAGCATACGTCTGGTAAATGCTGTCGGAAATTCCAAAAAATAGAGGATAGAGAGCCAATGCTCCATATGAATTGGTGACATCGATTCGAGGTGCTTCTTTGTTGAGGATCCGAGGGTTGTCTTTCTCAAAGATATATGTGCATCCCCAAACAACCATGATGATAACCCAAATAATGCAGTAGCCCATTTTGGCTCGAGTCCGTCGACTGAAGCGTTGCCAGTCGAGTAAAAAACCAATAATAAGAGTGCCAACGATGGCCCCTGACTGGCGCAGCAAGCCATTCACTGATCGTGTTCGGATAGTAAATGCACCTCCATTATAGTCATTGTCTTGGTATACGCTCACCCAGTTAGAAGAAAAGAAAAAGGGGAAAATCGACAAGCAGATCCAATATTCCATGCGTAAAACCTTCCATAGACCAACAAATTCCGATTTCCAAGTCGGGTGGATGGGCATAACGACCTTGGTCGAGTCCTTTCGGACTACTCTTGCTTCTTTGCACAGGAGAAATGGTAGCAGGGCCAAGAAGCATGATGACGAGGAAGGCGATATAAGTCCCGTCGGTGACGGAGTTTGTCGTGTTCGACCAGTTCAGCGCCACCGAAATCACGCTCCCTACGACGGAGCCAAAATTGAAGATTGCCCAGCACAAGGCAAAGAGCTTACCTTTGTCTTCTTCTGTGGGGTAAGACATGACGATGGCGCCATGGGCAGTCCACAGTAACCCTGCACTGATCCCTTCAATGGTGCCAGCAACAATGACAAAGGGATCAGCTCGACTGTTGATGTGATTATAAGCCAAGAAAGCAGCCACGTATAGTGCGTAGCCAAAGCAGCCCAGAGCAAGGTCAGGCGAACACCGATACGATTGCAGATTGTCCCACCAAAGAAAGCAAGCACACAAAAGGTAGCGTAGATAGCCACATTTGCATTGTCAGAGGCCTTGGCATCCATCTGGCCACCACCACCTGTACCAGACAGCGCAGAAGACATTCCCACCGTAAAGAAAATGACCAAACCGACAATGCTTACTTGGACCACAGGAGACCGATAAGGCGGTAGGTTCATTCCCATGAAGCGCACTGTCTTGTAGATTCCCACTGGAGCCACGGCATCAGTCGTAGCTGCAGCAATAGACACCATGCTGTTATATTAGTGGACTAGCTGAGTGTTTGTGCTGGTGGGACGAGTGGAGACCGCAACTTCATATAGCTTTGATAAAAGCTTCCACCATTCGGATAAACCGAATAAGGTTCGGATGTGTCCTTATCGCTGAGATTGATTGTGGGGTTGACCCCCATGCTCGGCTTATCCGGTCGCACAATGATTGAGTGATGATATATTTGGCTCCTCTAGACGCGCCTGTTGCCAAGCTGACTGCCAAGCTAAGATGTTGTTTGGTTTGCTCGCCCTCGTCTTTGCTGCTAAAGTGTATGCCCAGGTCAATGGGACATACAATCCGAGCCGTGGGTTCTATAACCATCCGGACTTTCTCTTTTTGTCCAGTCCAGAGACCTTCAAGAGCAATCTGACGCAAGTCAATATTACTCGTGAGTATGGCTACTCGGTCGAGCAATTGGTGTTTTATATGGACAACCGCATTGACGGGTCACCCCTAAGTGATGCGGATATCGAACTCATGTCGAACGCCATGGAGCTCATTCGTGACCTTGGTATGAAGGCTCTGCTGCGGTTTGGCTACACAAATAATCAGACTGCGGCGATTACGGAGCCCGAGCCATCAAAAGTGTTCAATCATATTCGACAACTTTATCCTTTCCTTAAAAAGTACGAAAGTATCATCAGCACAATACAACCAGGCTTTGTTGGCGTCTATGGTGAGGGATTTTACAGTAAGTTTCCATTGTCTTTCATACTAAACCATAGCCACACACTTTGGTGACCAGGGAGTCATTTCCAAACAGAACCAGACAGACCGAAACACGGTAATTGAACTCCTTCTGAATGGTACCCAGCAGTCTCAGTATATCCAGGTCCGCACACCTGCATTCAAATAGAACGTTTTGGGGGAGAACAACACTTTGCCGGCATGCGAAGCTTATTCAGGCTCCGATGATGCTCGTATTGGATTCTTTGATGACTGCTTTCTAGTCTCAAATGATGACTCGGGCACATTTCGCACAGAGGCGGATCGAGACTACATGGCTGCAGATGCGCGCTTTACTCCCATGACTGGAGAGACCTGCGGTTTGAACGTGACCCTCACAAACTGCACAAACGCGCTGTATCGCTTGGTCGAAGAAAACTGGGATCTACTCAACTATGGCTACAATTTGGATGTGTTAGGTGGATGGCTTACAGAAGGCTGCTACGATACCATCCGTGATCGCCTCGGGTACCGATTTGAGTAGGCGACGAGCGGAAATCTGAGCGTCACCAACGTCGGTTTTGGAAATGTGTACAATATGTACGGTGTGCGCTTCCTCCTCGTACCGACTTCGCTTGCGAATGGTGCAACTAGTGGACAGGGTTACGTGCAGGAAGTGAATTTTGATATACGCAAGTGGAGGTCAAATACCACAGTGGAATTTGCCATCCCCAACGCGCCAAATAAAGATTATATCGTCTTGCTGGACCTTTACGACACGTACAACGACATCGAGTACGTCCCTGATTATCGCATTCTGTTCTCCAATGCAGCGAGCAAGTATTCTTGGGTGAATTCCAGTCGACTCAATGACTTGAATATCACCCCAAATGTTGGCAAGACGACTGCCAATTGCACAAGCACAGAGTTCAAAATCAAAAATGGCGCTTTGATATGGTCTTAGCCGTTATACCAAGCTAAATTTACTAAACTCACTAAAGCTGTATACTTGGTTTGATCGGTTAATTTTCCCATTTTTTTTATCAACAACTATAACGATTCTATATAGTTTAGTTTGCAATTAATATCTCTAAAGGCTCTTTCAGCTCGTTGCCGTTGCTTTTTGTGCATTATGATATAGAGGACTACCCCACCATCTCCAAAATAGCCATCTTTTCTAAGGACAACACCGCCATTCAATATAGCTTTGGCGTCCATCAAATAGTCCATATCGAGTACTTTGCCAGCCCCATCTTCTTGGGACACTACTGCTTTCTGAAAGTCCAGACGCGGAATATGAATGAAACCCAATCCGACACATTTAATAGGTTATCAACCTTGTACGGTAGGAATGGAGCAGGGAGGCTTTCGTGCATAAGATGCCATTCCAAGGACAGCTCATTTTTGTCATTCATGTAGCTTGTGAGCGCGGCTCTCTGTTCTATGGCTACTTCTTATTTTCAATATCTGCAATCGAAATAGTAAATGTTGGGAGATGGTAGAAATTATGTGCAAATGTCTCTGTCCTGAGGGCTGGCACTGTTTCTATCCATGCTTCTCACCCCATTTATGACCTGGGCCCTCCCAAAATTTCTCTCTCGGGCCTCATTAGATGGAGATTCTTCAGCATGATTGGGTAGGTGGCAATTGTCTTTTCTCTCTCATCATGTGCAAGTGCTATTGGATTAATTTCCTTTGAGGCTAGTGTGGTGGCCGCCGTTCTTAATCTCGGTACCGTCCTTGGCCGCCCGCTCATTGGCGACTTATTCACTCGCTTTGGCCTCTTCAAGCGCCATTGTCGCGTCCCCTCTAATTGGGTTGCTGTGCTTTGTCTCCTGGCGCTTTGCAGATTCGTGTAGTGTCCTAGGAGGTTGTGTGCGGGGTTGTTTACGGCTTGCTTTGGTTACTGTCCCGGCTATTACGGCAAGGTTGTAGGTGAGGCGAAAGTTCGCGAGGGTTTGTCTCTCGTGTGGATTGCAATCGTACCGCCCACAACGTTTGCTGAGCCGATTGTTCTAATTTGACGAAAAACATGGACTACCGACCTGTCATTTACTGGTCTGGAGGGGTTGATTTCGCATCTACGCTGTTTCTCCTCTTCACAAGGGTGGCAATTCACACCGGTTAGTGGAAAGGATAGGATGATTTTTGCATACAAATTAGATGGCCTCAACTTCAATGTTCCCCTTCTCCGACACGTAGATGCCGTCGAGAAACTTTCGAATATCCTTGTTGCGTACCCGACAGCTTTGCTGTATGTTTGCCGCACTTTGACTAACATTCTCCAGCGAGTTGCCTTCCAGGATGAGTTCATCTTTCTGTGACTTTGACGGTGTCACTACGACGCCATCTAGCATGTCCACTTTCCGTACTAGCTTCTCGCCCAGGAAATTGCGGATCTCGACAATGTGTGCGGCGTCGTCGACGTTGACGTTGATGGGGAAATGAGCGTAGACGTATCGCATCTTGTATCTGAATCCTTTCGTCACACCAATGAACATGTTCTCAATCAGACTTTTGACAGTCCTCAGGCATGCAAGATGCTTGCGATTCCCATGATGCACAGTGAATACAATTGTCTGGCCCTCTTTGCGGAAGGACATATCAATGTGGCGAACATTCTTGCGCAGAACACCGCGGGGCCCTTTGACTGTGACGTCCCTCGACTTCATTTGCATGGTGACCCCGTCCGGGATAGCCAGCGTTGTTTCGCTTGCAATGGCGCGCATGATGGTGGTGGTGGGTTGTCTGCCTTGTCGTCTGTGACTGCTCCCTGCGCCAACCACCGAGGAGAATTAGAAGCACCTAAAAAATGTATATATATGCGTGTGTTTGCGTAGAGTGACAGAAGATGTCCTGAAGAAATTGTTGTTGAATATGCAAGGGTTTAGATAGATAGACAGCTTGCCTGTGAACTTCTTTGTCCACAACCATGTTACGAACCACTCGACTGCTGAACTTTGCAAGAGTCGGGCGTGGTGCAAGGGCTTCCCAGCTGCTTGCCCAAAAGCAGATGGGCCGAGGGGCTTTGTGCCGACGAGAGAGTACGCACGATACAGAGAACAATGATGACGAATGGAAGGGGATATGGACATGGGGTTTCGGTGGATGCATGTTGGTTGGCTTTGTGATTGCCGTCGCACGGCCCGACACGAGTATAAATACCTGGGCGTACAATGAAGCGAAGAAGAACATTGAAAGCAAAGGCATCGATCTCTCACCAAAGTCATAAGTCGTCGCGAAAAGGAGTCAGAACATACTGTACATACTGCTATCCATGGCGTACGCCCTTTCTACAACGATCTATTTACATGCACGCGAGGGTCTAAGGCTAGGGGCTGGTATCGCATGAAATTCGCGAGTCGAATCCTGACAGTTGCGGGAGTCTCCTGGCCAAGACTTTGATAAATTGCGTATCGCTAGGCAGTCTTGTCGGCCACGAGCTCACATATTCATGCATCGTGAATGTCACAGCCATGAGTCACGTAGATCTATTAGAAAAGACTCGCTAATGGCTTGAGATTCTCTATGGCCACAGGTTAGGGGGAATGGCGCGAGAGTGACTGTCTTTTAAGCATCTAGATATTTCGCATTATGGAGGCACATTCTTCTACACATGGGGTAGTATAGCCAATTTTCCAATAAACTGCAATTGGCAATGCATTCCTCAAGTGAAACGTGGATGCAGCCTCCGTCACAGTTGCACCCCCAGATATTGCAGCTACCTACGCCGCAATAATAGCCTTCTTTCGGAAGTCCGTTCAAGCACATCGATATGACCTTCTTATTCCAAGACAGATTAAAGTGATCATTACAGCATATACCGAGCGCAAGGCTCACAAATGAGATGAAAACAGACAATTGACCAAGCATGGTGTTCTTTGTCACAATTTCTTCAGGATATAAATATATTAATTTGATCAAGGAGAGGGATCGACCCACCATGGAGTCATAATGATACTCGACTATCCTCTTGGCTTGATAAGCCAGAGCCAAGGCGGAAACAACGTAAATTTTAATAACTTCATGAACACATCACCGGTCTATCAGTCGAACGAGCCCAAATGCAGACGCGGCAGCAACCCCTCCAATAAGCAGCATGTAGATGGCGCCCATAAAAGACTTCTGTTGACTAGACCAGGATGAAGTTACACCGGTCTTGACGTATCCAAATACTAAAAGCGCCGTCGCAGTCACCAGTGCGCTGATCCATAATCCTGTATACACCTGGTTGACAAAAAAATATGGAATCATTGGAATAAAGCCTCCGATAAAGTACGCTAGTCCAATCGTCAACGCTGAAACCCAAGCCCTATGCTGCTCAGGCGTGCTTAACTTAAGCTCAAAGCACATCATAAAGTCAACCCACTTTTCACGGTCTTGTTTCAAATCTGCAACGACAGCAGCACACGATTCCTTTGTAATACCATACTCCATCAGAAGTCCTTCAACTTCTCGGCCCTCTTCGTCAGGGATCGTCTCTACTTCCATTTGCTCACGCTTGCGTTCAGAATTGAAATATTCTCTTTCGCTTTGTGCAGCAAGATAGCCTCCAAGACCCATAGAGATTGCCCCAGATATAAGTTCGGCGAAGCCACCAGTAATGACAATTTTCGTCGAGCCTAGTGAAGAAAGCCCTGCTGTCAGGGCAAAAGGCACTGTCAATCCATCAGACATGCCTATTATCGCGTCGGAGATTACTCTGGGAGAGCTGAAATGTTTTTCTTCGTGCGAGCTTTCGACTTCATCTGGTTCTAGCGAAGAATAGCTTTTTTTTTTTCCGAACAATTTTTTGATGATGTCGTTCATTTGAAATATTTTCCCCGCGCAGAGTGTGCGTCAGCGTGATTCTCGTACGACAAAAACAAAAAGGTTTCGATAAACGTTAAAAACCGTGCCAAACGAGTCACTTGTTAGTCTACGCAGAGCTTGACGTTTGAATCCCATTGTCTCTGCCGTACCGAAATGCTTTGGCCATTTCTCATATTTATCATGGTGGAAGAGAACAGGCGGAGATGGAAAGGCAAAACGTGCCACAACTTCATATAAAGGAGTATATTATATGGAGAACTCATACACCACATAGCCTTCATTTCCACCTTCGACCATACTACTGTATTCTCCAAGATCAAGTTTTTTCTGATACTCGAGACCACCGAGATAATTGTAAGCCAGGTCCAATGTACGTTTGAGCTTCTTGTTCTGTTTTGGAAGGGGCCTTAGAAGGACAGATACAAATTCTGGTGGCAAGCCATAACGTAACACGCTTTCCACAAATACTCTCATGGCTTTGAGATGCATCAAAACTTGGACAGCGTCACTGAATCCGGTCCTCACCAGCCGTAATGTTTCCGAGTACAAAGTCTTCTCCGCATTTTGGGCTTCGCCCATTTCTCTTTGGCTCTCAGCTGACGAGTCCTCAGTCCATACAAAATCCCGTGGTATAAACTTGTGTTCCCGCGCTTTATGTGAATACTCTTGCGCGTGCTTCTTGAAGACTACAACTGAGAATAGAGTGAAGTCGCTGTCAGATGCTATCGTTTGGCTGCTTCGAGGCACAACCATTGGTGTTAGAGACTCATAGATATTTCTCCAGTCCTTAAGACCTGAAGTAGGGACGGCGATAAATATAGTAGAGAGATAATCGGATTGGGGAACAATGTGCTCTTTTTTGACAATGCCTGCCAAACTCTTTTGTGACAAGTTCCCGGTCGCCTTGCGTTGCACTTGCGCAAGACTTGATTTCGCACCTGTGTACTGCTGATGCTTGTTTTTAATATCGCTTTCAAGAGAAGTCATTTCTTGGTTGAGGAGGTCCACTAAGTCCGCCATTGGCCGATCTATGCGATATTTAATGGTGTTCCAAGCAAATAGTTGGAGGTACGCCTCCACAGGCTTTTCGTTGACCAGCCTATATTGTCTCGTTCTTGATTCATCACCTTCAAAGATGCTCTTTAGAACATCACTTGCTCGCTCTACCGTGCTCGTGAATTGCTGGTCAAGCTTTACAAGCTCCTCAGAAAGCACAACCAATGAATCTAGGGTGCCAATTTTCAAGGATGGGATTGCAAACTTACTACATTCCCCAAACGCAGATGTCTTTTCTCTCAGCGCTGCATATGTAGTTGCAGAGTCTGAATCTGATGGTATAGACGCCAGTAGCATGTTGCCAGCCTCCTAGGGGAACTGTGCAATTGGGTGGTGGTTGATTGATCTGGAAAATCCACCGACCAACGTGGCGGGTTGGAGTCTACGTCAGGGAATGAGTGATGAAGTTGCCGAGTCATTTGATGAAGTAGAAGTTGGAAAGGAGTACGACGAGTTTGCGCAGGCGTTTCAGAAGCACTTTCATGGTGACACCTTCCTGCTCTTACGCGATTTGCGAGAGCATGCCGCAAACCATCTGATGATTGCGGAGCGATCGAAAGAGCCGGCTCATCTCATCGAGGCCTGGGACTTGGAAGTGAAAACTTGGGAGTTAATCGAAAATTTGTTTACGCGTAGAAGTGAGGAATCTGTCGACAGCTTGGAGCTGAAGCACTGGCACAGCAATGTTGTCCGCGAAAAAAAAATCTATGAGGCTCACCCCGAGGCGCAAGAAAACACGCTTGTCTTGAATTGGCTAAGAAAGACAGGGCCAAGCCCGCCAGAAATTGAGTTGTCCGGAAACAGATGGCTGTATACTAGGAATTCCCTGCGGTCTGCATTTCCACTCAAGGGGTCGGTTGCTTCAGATCTTGTTACTGAACTAGATCCAGATGCACCCATTAGACAACAAAAGTCATTGGAAGGCAAAGATGAGATGTTTGAGCGGGAGCTCCATCGCGTCCTATTCGGGTATCTGAGAATCGGTGATTTTGTAGGCCTACTGGATATGTGTCGGCAGACTGGAAACTTTTGGAAAGCAATTTCTATCCAAGGGTCGCTAGAGTACCGAAACCCTGTTGTTGATAATACGGAAGACCGAGAGCCGCGTGGGACATTTCGGAAGGCATTGTGGAAAGAGTCCTGCAAACAACTTGCTGGTGCGCCTGATATTGATCCATTTGAGCGTGGTCTTTACAGTGTACTAGGGGGCGAACTTTCTCCTGTTCTTGGCTTGTGTAACACTTGGGAAGATTATATGTGGGCACATTATTCGGCTATATGCGAAAACCAGCTTCAATCTGACGACGTGTTAAATCCAACTAGTGTCCTTCAAGGGTTACTTGCTTCCGAAAGCCGACAAATAAGAGAACAAGCCTCTCACCCGTTGAGGGTTGTTCAAGGACGAGTCATAACAAATACACTTGAGTCACTCTTTGACGAACTCGCCCTGCAAATCCAAAGTATCCGCGAGACAGGCACTGGGAGTATTTCGCCATATGTGTTGCGTGTTGTCACACACATTTTGCTATGCATGCGGAATTTGGGGCTACCAAATTCCGCCAAGGCAGACGTTGTCTTAATAGGGTATATTGACTTACTGTCAGCCACAAGTCGAGGGGATTACATCCCTATGTATGCATCACAACTAGAAAGTAACACTGCAACCCGAATATATGCACAATTTCTTACGTATCTTGAAGTTCCACAGCAAAGACGTGCGCAGATTGTGTTAGCAAGAAAGTATGGAATTGATATTCCGAATACTTTACGCCATGTAGTCAAGCTGACTTTTGACCAGACAGCATCACATTATACGACTTTCCGAGAATTAGATAACCCAGCACTGCCAGACTCTATGGACCGAAAGCTTGTTCAGTGTCTCTCCTACCTCACCCTTGATCATCCTGAAGATTTGAAGTTTGAACGTATTGAAGCTGGTCGCTACCTTTTTCGTCGCTTCCTACTCGCTGGGAGGGTGTCTGCGGCTGACTTGCTTGCTTTGTCTTATCCTTCCGAAGATTTCACCTCCATCGATGTGGAAGAAGACGACGAAGAAAAATTGCTTGCAGCTGCTGAATATGTTGAATTCTGCAATTTGATGGCTGCACTTCGAGCAGAAGCTGATTGGACATCAGTGCTTGCGTTTAGACCCGCAACATCTTCTCGAATGGAATCGTATCGGACGTGGATGGCAGATGCACAACAAGCTTTCGAAAGAGTCAGCTCGGGAATGACTGCCCTTCTTACGGACCCTGGGTTTCTATTTCCACGAGACGCCGACCTTAAGGCTATAAAGCAATTGTACGTTCCGCATTTGATCTTGGCCCTTCACAATACCTACTTTCATGGCAAATTTCTCTCCTCCAAAAACCTGATGCAATGTATGAATTTAACTCGCTTGGTGGCCGATGTGGACCTGAAATTGTTCAGTGAGCTGAAGGCTGGGAATCGGTTGGACGAGTATCTCCGTTGCGTCAAAAACGCTGCTGCATTTATGGCAAGCTCAAAGGGTGAAGAAGGGAGATTCTGGCGGGTCTAAACATGTCTTATAAGAAAAATAGATGGAATTAATAGCCTGATGATTTTCTTTGTATAATTAAATAAATTTATCACGTGATCTAAAATAACATATATATATTATTCTAATGATTACTGTTGTCAGTTGCGGTCATAGGCTCGTTGAATCATTGTCTCTCGTCCGCTCGGCAAAATTAAGCACGAGTCCGCCCGGTTAGTACTAGCGTCGGTGACGAGCTTGGAATCCCGTGGTACTGCAACTTACTCTTTTGCACTTGCTTTATTGGTTGCCGGCCGCCATGACCTTTTTCTTGCAGCTAGTGTTTGTCTCGTTTGCTTCCTTTTGCCCTTTGTGTACCTGAATGGCCGATTCTACGATGACTTAGTGCTATGACGAAATGTTCAGCAAGTTCGCAACTTCAAACCTATTCTCTTCATACGTTATCGACCAGACTTCGACAGTTTCGGTAGGACCATGGAAAATTCACCCTGCGAGACGAAAGAACGGATCGGGCGCATTATACTCGGTTTTTTTGTTTGACAAGAAGTCGCTCGATCTACCCCTTCAAAAGTCTTCGCGATCCTTGCATGCGCCTGTCTTTGCACGACTAAAGCAAGAGGCACAAGCTCTTGCGAAGCTGCGTCATCCGTCCATCCTCGAGCTTGTTGAGGCTCTCGAGGAGTCAAAATCTCAGATCGGCTTCATCACAGAATGCGTAACCAATAGTCTTAATGATGCGGTGAGGCGCAATGGTGGCGAAAACAAGAATCTGGACGAATTAGAGATACAGAAGGGGCTGCTCACAGTTGCGAAAGGGCTTGAATTCTTGGGCGACATCGGTGGGCTCGTAGTGCGCAACCTCAACCTGCACTCCATTGTGCTGAATGCAAAGGGCGATTGGAAAATATGTGGTCTTGGATTTGCGGTTTACTTGCGAGATGATGTTAAAGATCTGGAATCGTTAAGCTACGATCCCAGGCTTCCGAAATCCGTGCAATCAGATCTCGATTTTGTTGCACCGGACCTAATCTTGGACTCAAATTTATCTCCACAAAACGATATGTTTTCTTTAGGTTGCCTGGCGATTGCTTTGTATTCTGGGCACTCTCCGTTGAATTGCAATGGAAACGTGTCAACCTATCGCCAACAAGTCTCTTCTCTAGACGTCTCCCGATTCCGCCAGATTCCATCATATTTGAAAGAGGTCTTACCAAGTCTCTTATCTCGGCGTCCTCCGCGAATGAGTGCAACGGCGTTCCAAGGCAGTAAATATTTTGATAACGTCTTGATCAATACGATAAGCTTTCTGGAGGATTTTCCCGCAAAAACCGTTGGTGAGAAGCTGTCATTCATGAAGGGCCTCCCGAAAGTCTTGCCTCAGTTTCCACTCCCGGTAATGCAGCAAAAAATGTTGCCTGGCTTGCTTGAACAATGCAAAGATATCGAGCTACTTCCTGCGATTCTCCCAAACGTGTTCTTCATCGGTCAGACTCTTTCTACTCAGGGATTTTCTGCACGTTGCTTACCGTCTCTCAAACCGATCTTTGTTCTGCGGGAGTCACCTGGAGCCACAAGCGTCTGTTTGGACCATCTTTCTACTATAATGCAAAAGACAACTGCAAGAGAATTTAAAGAAGACTGCTTGCCCTTAATATTCACTGCTTTTGAACTCTCTCATCTCCTGCAAGAGCGTGCGCTCGGAGTTGTGCCCGAAATTTTAGAAGTCATGGACCTTCCGACAGTCAAAAGCGAGCTTTTCCCCCGTATCGCTACCGTCTTCACAGCCACGACTTCTCTTACAATCAAATGTACGACATTGAAGTGCTTTCGAAGTCTGACCGATGTTTTGGATAAGTTTATTCTTACGGAAAAACTTGTACCCCTATTGATTGGTATGAAAACAAAGGAGCCGGATGTGACAATGGCTGCTTTGGACGTGTACACAGGTCTATTGGCGGTGTTGGATATACAAACGCTGGCAACTCAAATTCTCTCACATGTGTGGGCTCTATCGTTATCACCATTACTTCGGCTTGAGCAGTTCAGAAAGTTCCAAAAATTTATTACGGACGCCTCTCAGCGTATCATCATTGAGCATGAGAAAAAATTGAAACAAATAGATCCACCAACTACCCGTGCTCAACAACATGAAGAAGTCGATTTTGAGAAGCTTGTGATCTCAAGAAAATCAGCTACGAATTTGAAGTTTGCAAGCAATTCTCAGGACCTCTCAAATCCTCATTTTGCTACTGCTGTGGCTGATTCTAATGATGATTGGGATGCTTGGGCAACGCCTAGTATTACGCCTGATCCTCCAAATTCATTTGCCACCGCTCGGGTCATACAGCCCTCGCTTCAACCGACTAATGTGCGCTCTACTGAGAAAAACGGAATATGGGCTCGTTCCGAAGCCATGCAAACTTCAAATAATCGCTACGGTCAAAGCTCTAGTGTTGTGTCTCCACAGCCTCAATATCAATGGCCAAAAGTCATACAGCCACCTACTTCACCTCCTACGTCTTCTTCAAATACGCATCGAGGCGATGCAAACTCCAATGGAAGCGGTCTGGATAAGTATACCTCGTTACTTTAATTTGCATACTATCGGAGTCCATGTGTATAAATATATATAAGAACGCAACTAGGCAAATGAATGTCTCACAAAAGCTTGTGTCGCACTCAATGCTTCATAACGTGTTTCTTTGCCACCGCCTACCATCAACTCCATCACTCTAGTTTTCACACCAAGGTCAATGAGCTTCTTCCTGGCGGACGGGACTTCTGATAAATAGTTTTGAACATCGCTGCAGCAAACCGCTAGAACAGTGTCATCTGTTGAAGTTTTAAGGATTTGTGAGAGTTTCTCGAGATGCTGGGGAGTGAGTAGTCGGCCATTTTGAGACCAGAACGTCTTGGACTTGTGAGGCGGTGACCATCTTAGATGCCCAGAGTCTAGTTCAACAAGATACGAATCTAAAGTAGTCATTGTGTCAAAAGTCTTTTGTAGGGTCTCTGTAAGAAAGGACAGATCTTCCTCAATTTCTTGATCTGACCATTTACGAGACTTCAAGGAGTTGAGTAGAGGCAGAAGTTCTGCGGCAAGCATTCGGTGAGCATTGAATCGTACAATATTTCGTAATATAGCGACCACCATTCTTAATATCTTTTCTTTAATGGCCGTTTTGGCGACTTCGCGGAGAACCAAGATGACATCGCATTCTGAGTCCAGCTCCTCAGCTATAGCCGTATCAAATGTTAGCTCCCATATAACAACCAATGCGTGGTATAAAATTTGAATGTTTCCGTTGGATTCTTGAATCTTTTCGAATACCAAACGCGCGTCTTTGCGTTGCCAAAACTCTCTACGCGCTGCGGGAGAGGAGAACAAGCTCGCATAAGATTGTAAAGCCAAGTCGGAAAGATTACTATCGCCTGATTTGATTAGGCTTGAGAAGTAATTCAGAAAAGGGGTGAGCGGTGCATTATCAGAGTAGGGAAGTAATGTGCTTAGTAGCTTAGCAGCCAGGATTGGAACGGTGGGATCCTCATGTTGGAGCTGCTTCAGTAACTTGTCGTAGATCTTCTCCTCCACTAAGCATTTTAAGAAATTGTCGAGTTCCAGACACAGATCTGAGGTTACGACACAGGTCCACTGTATGATATCTACTCTTCGTGCATGCACCAGTGTTGCGGTCAGCGACGCGTACTTCCTAGCATTCTGTTGTACGGTCTCCATTCGTTTTGACCTCCCAACCTTGTCGATTGCCTTTATGGACGCCAAATCGTGCTCCGTAAATAAGCCCGCTCGTTGGTAGCCTTCCCACGGAACAGGTCGATTGCGCACGTTGTTGCACAATTCTTCGACGTAAGCATTCGAAAAGAGAGACAGCCGCGGAGACGCTACACCATCAGCATCCTCCTTGCCCTTGGAGTTTGGGGCCATGATTGCTGGAGATTGGTGGATCGTCACGGAGTGGCAGCAAAAAGTAATAAAAAATTGATTGCCCAAGCAGCAAAGCTATGAATTCCACGTAGATGTCAAAGCGCACAAAGAAGAAGGGCGGTGAGCCGGTCAAAGAGGCTGATGACAAGGGCAAAGTGCGAGCTGGCTTCAAGAGTCTTCCATCGAATGCAAAGTCCAAGGCTCAGCAGGAAAAGGTCATGTCCAATGCCAGTGCCGAGGACAGATCGTTGAAAGACGGAGTCCAAAGCATTCTGAAGGACGGTATTGGGTTGAAAAAGAAAGGTATGTCAGATCACCATCGGTCTGAAACCTACGCAAGAGGCGTGCAGCCACATACGAAAGCCAATCCCGCAGTGAAAAAGCCACCAACGGCGACTAATGGTACTAAGCGGAAGCTCGACAACGCGACTTTGTTATCTCCAACTGAGCCAACGCCACATGCTCGTGTTGATACAGAAGAAGTGGATTTATTCATGCAATCCATCAGCGACGCCAGTAATCATGGAAAATTAAGACTAGATCCTCGACCGGATTGGTTTCATTACTGCCCCGCACATATCAATCCTACCGGAGATTTTAACCAATCCGCAGACTTAATGGAAAAGGCGTATTCCGCTTTGCAAACGGAGAATGAAGTGTACTCCTCATCTGTATTGGCAAAGTCTAGAGACCGACACTTCCTTACCCAAATCATCTCCTCGGGGACCCTGAATGACAAAATTGGAGCTTTGACTTTAATGATTCAGGAATCACCGTTGCACACAATGCGAAGTCTTGAAGTACTCGTTAGTATGGCCAAGAAAAAAAACCGAAACCAATCTATTCAATCGATAGCAGCTTTGAAAGATCTTTTTGTTTCAACGGTCTTACCTGATCGAAAGCTTCGGAGATTTGAAGACAGCTGCAGCAGTATAGATCCGAAGAGTTTGCTGGTATGGGCATTTGAAGATTGGCTTCGGAAACAGTATTTAAATTTTCTGAAGATGGTAGAAGAACTTTCCATGGATCATCTTAGTTACTCTCGATCCAACACACTGAAGGTTCTCAGTGACTTGTTGATTGCAAAACCGGAACAAGAGAGTATCTTACTTCGTCTCCTCGTCAATAAGTTGGGTGACAGCGACCGAAAAATTGCCTCCAAAACCTCTTATCAGATACTACAAGTTGAAAATGTGCATCCCGCGATGAAAGAGATCATTATTTCCTCCATAGAAGAGCTTCTATTTCGACCAAACGCGGGACACCATGCACATTACTACAGCATGATTGCTCTGAATCAAACTTTACTCACTTCGGACAACGCTAAAGTTGCAAACAAACTCATAGCCATATACTTCACTTTCTTTCAAAAAGTCGTTATACAATGGAAGCCCTCAGAACCTGTAGAAAAGAAGGAAGGAAAAATATCTAAAAAGGCGCTGAGGCGAATGAAGGAGGATGAGAAGGCTGCTGAACAACGAGAAGAACACAATACAAAGCTCGTTTCGGCTGTTCTGACTGGCGTCAATCGAGCCTTTCCATTTTCGGGTCTTTCTGCAGAAGACTTCCAAAAGCATATGGACAGCATTTTCCGCATAACTCACTCTGGTAGCTTCAACACTAGTATACAAGCCTTGGTCCTTATCTGGCAAGTAACGTCGTCAAGTGGCATTGCCCTAGATCGTTTTTATCGATCGCTGTATGCCAGTCTGAATGATCCTCGCCTGGTAAGGTCGAGCAAGCACACGATTTACCTGAACCTGTTATTCCGCGCAATTAAAAACGACCCGGATGTCGCACGAGCGAAAGCTTTCATCAAGCGGCTTCTCCATATTTGCGGAATGCAACACCCGTCGTTTGTTGTTGGGTCGCTATTCCTTCTGATGAAGCTCGAAAGTACTCTCGTCGGTATTCGTGGCATGATGACTCAGCCCGAAGAGATGGAAGACGAAACATATGATGGAAGAACTCGCGAGCCACTCCACAGCAATGCCAGCAAAACTTGTCTCTGGGAGTTGCTGCCATTTACAAAACATTTTCATCCCACTATTAGTCTTTATGCCGATCGTTGCTTGGCTCACCAAAATATTCCGAGTAAACCTGCATTAGCAGATTTTTCATTTTCACATTTCTTGGACAGGTTTGTATACAGGTCTGCCAAGAATAAAACTCCACTACGTGGGGCCAGCATTATGCAACCACTTGTAGGAGGCATTACGGATCGGCTTGTTTCAAAAGAGACTCAGGAAATGAATGGGATACCCGTAAATAGCGAACAATTTCTGGAGAGGAAGAAAGACAACATTCCACCAGATGTTGCGTTCTTTCATCAATATTTCGCGGGAAAGCGAGCACCTCAAGCTTCTGCTCAAAAAGAAAAGCCGAAACGTGAAAATAATGAGGAACTAGAAGAAGAAGAAATCTGGAGCGCTCTTGTGAAGTCTCGTCCTGATGTTGACCCGGATGTTGACAACGAAAGTGATCTGGAAGGTATGGATCTGAGTGTGAGCGACTTGTCAGATGTTGCGAGTGATGCGGACGATTTATTGGGAGATGACTCCGAAGAGGTAGATTCGGAAACTCCAGTGGATGATTCATTGCAAATGCAAGAGTCGTTGGAAGAGGAGAGCCACGTTCCGTCTGAGAATGAAGGCACCGGGGCGTCAGAGGTTACGGAATCGAAGAGATCAAAGCGGAGGAAAATGAACCAATTGCCAACCTTTGCATCGGTAGATGAATATGCTCACCTCTTGAGTGATTAAGAGGATACTACACCAACTTCATGTATACAACTGTAAAGAGACAAACAAAGTGAGCGGCACAAGCAATGGACAGAATCCTATTTAGGTTTTATATTAAGGTTAAAATACAAACAACTCGTCCGACATTTACAAGACGTAGAGAGCAAGCGCACAAGCCACGATAAACGTCCCCGTGCCGAAAGAGGTGGGTGCACCAGAAGTCGAGACTTGCGTAACCCCAGTAGACTGAGCTCCACTCGTGGCAGAGACCTGTGAGACGCCAGCGGCAGCACTTTGGGAGACTGCGGCAATTAAAGGAGTCGAAGTGACAATGACTTGTGAGGTAACAACGACCGTGTGTCCATTACTCACCGTCGTGACTGACTGCAATGAGGTAATGATAAGTGGAGTGATGACAGTTGTAGTCGTCGATCCCGGACACACTGGGCATGGCACAACCGTTGTAATACAGATAGGGCAGACCTTTGAGGTTTTGAACGACGTAGTAATCGCGTTCGAGGATCGAGTCGAGTGTGACGACGTAGTAGTCGCGTTTGAGGATCGAGTCGAGTGTCGGATCGAGGTGGTTGTCTGATTCATGCCGCAACCTGGGATGGTTGACGGAAACTTGCTGAACGAACCAGCAACGACAGGCTGGCAAAATCCATTGATACAATCAACTCCGAGTTGACCACCTGGAGCACAGTCTGACTGGCCAGTGCACTTCTTGTACGGACAGCCGGTATTCCCCTGCGCCAAAACAGTTGAGGCAACCAAGACCAAAGAAGCGAGTGTGAATTTCATATCTACCTTGTTGAGCGAGTGTGTGAGAGAAGATGGTGTAGTGTGTGTAGTGAAGAGTTTCAGCGAAGAGTTAGTGGAACACTTGCTTTATATCATCCAAGCGCCTTCTCCATAATGCATGAAAAACAATGCCGCGTTCGGAAACTCGTGCTTAATCGGGAAGTAGTTAGCTGGCCGATCGTCGCTAAGACCAAATCAGGATCTCCCGGCCGCCTAATAGAGTAATAACAGGGTCCAATCGGCATAGGAGTTGCCAAATTGATCTCGGTGAGTTGCACAGAACTCCTTTATATTGCACGTGGCTTACCATCCAGGATCATGAGTTGCCCATTTTTTTGGAGGTGTCTTCCTTGGCTGGAATTCACAACACAGACATTCATCGGTTCCTCTTCTCAATGACTCCATGACTCCATTTCTCTCAGCGCCTTTGCCATAAGAGCGTCTTTTGATCTAAGTCTTGGCGTCATAGCATGCCCAGTGTGACGGCCCCACTTGTAAGAACAAAGGAAGTAACGGAACGAGATACTCGATTCGGAGGTCAAAGGAAGTCACGGAACGAGATACTCGATTTGGAGATCAATGGAAGCAACGGAACGAGGTCATACTCGATTAGGAGAACGAAGGAAGATTTAGTATATAAGCAAGACTGGAGCGCTGCTCACCCAGTCTCGAGAATCTTGTTAACAGACTTATCGTCCCGTCGATACTTTCTCGTACTAGCTATCCCACTAGCCTAGTACTACCCGCTAAGGGGTCCAGAGCTATCCGTATACCTCTCTAGGAATCTCGGTTGCTACTCTCCTTACCATCCAGCAATGAATTTCCTTGTTCCTCGAGATTTGGCACACACCTTCCCCTCAACATAACATCACCTTTAGAACATGCGTCAATCAATGTACGACATCCTGCAGTGCATAAATATACTATTTAAACCACGCGCTCTACATCTCAAGTTTCCTATTCGTTCTCTTGCGAAACCTTTATCAACATTGATCCTATACCCGGTGCTTTGCCCCAACTCAGATGAGCTGCCTGAATATCTGATAAATCATGAACGCACTTGATGAGCGGCTGGATCTTCCCTTGCTCGCAAAGCTTCAGCAGCGCCTGTAGATCCGGTCCGAATGTGGTGTCATCCGGAGTAATATAGAAAAATTTCGTTCGCCTATTGGACCAGAGCATCAAGTTGCGAGCGAAAAGCTTGATCGTCGGAGGCAAGACAGAGCGTGAATGGCCTGCGAACGTGCCGCCGTTGCCGCCATATCCCACTAGTAATCCATCGGAAGGACTCGCAATTGAGTAGGATTCATCCTAACTTTCGAATCCGAGTGGATCGAAGACAACTTGGGCGCCACCGACTTCCTGCATGGCTGAGATCCACTTCTTGTCTCTATAGTCGAATGGCGTGGCTCCCATCTCTCTGATTGCTGCATGATTTCTTGAGATGCAGTACCGTACACGGTAGCCCCTTGCAGCTGGCATAGTACCATTGTGGCACAGCCCACCGCACCGCTCATGCCTTGTTCAAAGACTCTTTGGCCAGACTGTACGTTTGCTGCGTGCATGACCATGCTGTATGCTGTGTTCCAATCCATCGATAGGGCCGTCACTTGCTGCATATCTAGTCCAGCTGGGACACGGAAGAGATACTTCTCTGCTACATTAATGAGTTCAGCCTCCGCGTCGTGGATTGTTACAGCGGTAACTAAATCGCCAGACTGGAATCTCTTGCTGCTGGTACCGTTGGTTTTCACCCGTCCAACGAAGCAGTAGCCAGGTGTCAGAGGAGCCTTGCGCTGCATTGGATAGCGGCCCAATCGCATATTGATGTCCGTGCCGGAGAAGCCAGAGTAGATGACTTTGACTTGCACCTCATTCGGAGAAGGGTCCGCAATGTCTGCGTCGACGATGCTGATCTTGGAGACATCCCCAATCTCCGAAATGAGGGCCTTACGAATTCTAATAGGCATTGTGAAAGACTGGGTGTGGTTACTCATATGTTGTTTTTAATCACGTGCTTGATTTCAAATCACGTGATTGTGAAGGTATATAGTGTCTATTTCTCCAAATTCCTTGAAGATGTTGTGACCGAGCGGTTAAGGTGGCGCCCTGCTAAGGCGTTGTGGTTTCCACGCGCAGGTTCGAATCCTGTCAACATCGGATATCCTTTTGCTTTTGCCTCCACCACGAACTGAAAAGCTTGTCTTCTTTTTTTCAAGAATGTATGTGATGCTTGCCTGTGTCGTGGCGATTCTGCAAAAAATACTAGTGCGCACTGCACAGAGGGAAGACTTAATAGATACGTATACATTCACATAAAGTTCACAGGCACCTAACTGAGTGTTATGACCTTGCCTTGACGACGGCTCTTCTCTGCATCAAACACAATTTCATGGCTCTTGAAGACATCCAAAGGCGTGCATCCAATATGTTCGAGCTGCATGGCATCCACAGACTCCCCGCGCTTCACACCGCCAATGGCTTCGAGGAAGGATCGGAAAAGGCCAAAATCACCGCCTCCATGGCTCCCACCTGCCTCTTTGATTTGAGGAACCTCATACTCCGTAATCTTGTCAGTGCGGAAGTCGTGCACAGTGATCTTGTCCTCTCCGTCGGCATTCAACTCTCCATTCGAACCATAAATTGTCGTCTTTCGGACGCACTGTGCGGTGGAAAACGCAATCATAGTGAAAGCCACAGTGGCTTGACCGTACGGCGTGTTGTAGGTAAGGTTGACGATTTGATTGTCGCAGACATCATTATCCAGTTCATACACACACGTGCCATAATTCGTAGTGGCCAACGAATGCCTGATGCTTGCCAGCTCCTCAACGTCACTAATGACTCGCCAGAATCCCCATCCCCCCGCACCAGAACCCTCGAACGAGTCAATGTATATCTTCTTTGCGGAATAGGGACACGTGCGCTCGTAGTCACACGCCGTGCATTTGGTAGCATCCCCAGCCTCTGCCGGCTTGTTTGATCTCTTGAAATGGGTCAAAGAGCCAAAGGATTGGACTGCAACCGGTAGAGTCTTGTGATCGTTGGTGGAGGTGCTCTGCATAAAGTATTGAAGTATATCAATATCGTGGCAGGACTTGGCCAAGAGGGCAAACGAGCTGTCGGCTTCACGACCCCAGTTGCCACGAACAAAACTGTGTGCGAAATGCGTGTGCCCTACTGGCTCCACGTGATTGATAGTGATGATGTCGCCCACCACCTTATCATCCAGCAATTTCTTGAGCGTCCGGTTGTGCGGAGAGTAGCGCAGAACATGTCCCATGCCGAAAATCTGCCCTGACTTCCTCACTGCATCGTACATGGCCTTGCAATCCTCCAAATGAGGTGCCATTGGCTTTTCGCATAGGATGTGGTAGTTCAATGGTGCAAAAGCTAGGACACATTCCTTATGCATCCGGTCCTGCGTGCAGATCAATACAGCATCTGCACCAAATGCCTTTGGGCCCATGGCAGCAATGTCTTTGTAGTCCTTGAAACATGCATCTTCCGGGACCGAGAACTGCCGGGCGAAATTGTCTCGTCGAGCTTGTGTCGGCTCTGCGACCGCAACCACTTTCGCCTGCTCGTATTCTTGGTCAATGAACTTGCAATACGCTCGGGCCCGCTGGCCGAGGCCCACGACGATGAGCTTCACAGGGTCACTGGGCGCGCTGACCATGGTGTCGAGGAGGAGGAGGAGGAGGAGGAGGAGGACGGCCAATCTCGGCTCCTCCGGACAGCCAGCCAATCAGGAGCGAGCTGATTGTCCACGACCAAAAGGGGAAATCAGCTACGCGAAACACAACACCATGTCGACGAGGTACAGCGTGATGCGAGACCCCACCAGGGACATTGTGCGCGGCTTGACCGCCCTGGAGATGACAGTCGTGAACTCTTCTGCCTTGGGCATCTTTGCTCACGCGCCATATATTGGGTCGATGACCTATGCAGATAACATCTTCCCCTGCTTTGCCTTCCTCTCAGGCATGTCTCCAGCAACGCCACGCAAGAGCGTTGGTCTCATTGGAGTCGGACTTGCGCTCCATTCGATCCAGGCAGCGGCCAGCGGAAAGAAGATACGTGTTCCAGGAGTGCTTCAGCGCCTGGGGATTGCCTCGCTCATCTTCAACGCGTATCCTCAGCAGGAGCTGGCGCTCGTCGGCACAGCGGTCTGGTATGCGGCGTCGGTTGGCCTGGCAGACAACAAGCAGCAACCATTTGAGCCGGCTAGCGGGAGTGCGCAGACCAAGGTGGACAAGATGATCTGTGGTGATCGAATTTACACTTCGTCCTACGACCCAGAAGGTCTGTTGGGCAATCTTACGTGTGCACTGTCTATGCTTTCTGGCTACCTCTTCCAATCCTACAATCTATCCATGGAGAGATCTGTCGTCAGCGGCCTTGGAATGATTGGACTCAGTCTGGGATTGCACACCTTCCTGCCAGCCTACGCACCAATTTCCAAGAGCTTGTGGACACCCACCTTTGTTCTTCAATCTACCGGTGTGTCCATCTTGAAGTATACGGCCATGGAGGCGTTGATCCCGCATCTGCCTCAGGATGTGCGCTACGTGCTGAGTTGCGTTGGACGGAGAACGCTGGAGACGTTCATTCTCTCCACCCTTGTGCAGATGGGCCTGCAGTACGGGTCCGACTCCATCTGGCAGCGAGTGAAGCGCGCGCTGACGCCTTACATTGGGGAGCCGGCTGCAGACTTCTCGTTGAGCGCCGCCCTTGCTGGCATTGTAGGCTTTGCTGCAGTCACGATGGTGAAGGAGGGAATCCGCTTGTCGTGGTAGTTGTAGGTGTTTTCCTTTTACAGTAACCATGTCGCCGCATTAAAGGTCCCGGGAAGAGCGCGTCCATATGCTTCAAGAGGGAGGCGGCAATCGGCAGGTTGGGTCCAAAGAACATTAGAAACTTGCTAAGCGCGCTTCATCACGACAGCGCCGTCCGTATTCCTCAAGAGGTGGGCTAAGATGAACGTAACCGCAAGGGTACGGAGGAATGGGTATTGTTGCCTGCACGCTGGAAGTGGCTGTGGCGGAGGTTGTGGAGAAGAAACATTGGCACGACTTGATCTCGACGATTTGCTCTATCACGATGAATGGCACGATTGTGACACGAGATGACAGAGACGAGATCAAGAAACCATAGATTATATTCATAAACATCACCCCTTCGCAACTTGCGCCACAGCGAATGCAGACTTCATACATGATTTGCAGAAGTCCCTGAAGTTGTTGTCGTCGTTGTCGTCGTCGCCCCGGCTTGGTCCTCACTGCGCGGCGCACCGGCATGCGTGCGGTGTCGGAATGCCAGGTCCGTCCTTTCAAACTCATCGCGCGTCATAGGCTCGTTGATGGTGGTCTCGTGCACAATTGGCGTCTCAATCACCTTGTGCGTATGGGGATCGACCGTGTGTATGTATTCGTGGGTGACGATCTTCTTGTGCACAACCGGCTGCACTACTTCGCGCACATGATGATGCGAGTGGTGGTTCTCCTGCATGTCGTTGATGACCTGCGTGACGTTGCGATCGTGCAGCGACATGGAGTCTTTGAAGCCGTCGCGCACTTCCGCAAAGGTTCGCTCGACGTCAGGGCCACCCATAGGCTTGTGCTCGTGGGTCTTGGTGTCGAGGACTTGAGTGTCCTCCACCTTGAAGTGCGATTCGTCCACAATAGGCTGGATGCGCAGCTGGTAGTGATCGATCTCATGCTCGTAGTTGTGCACTTCGGTCACATCCTCGTGCTTGTGGACGAAGCGGTGCTCCTGCACGACAGGCGCAGCAAAGGAGGTGTCTACGTGCGTGTGGTCCTCCTTCCTGCCAAAGAGCTCCCTCACCTTGCCCCTGACCTTGTCGCCCACTTTGGTCTTCTCCAAGGCCTTGTCACCCTCCATCTTGACGCCATTGTTCTCGACAGTTCGCTGCTCCTTCCGGTCTCCCGCTCGCTCCTGTCTGCTGGCCATTGGGGAACTGGGCGAGTAAAAGGTTTGGCTTTGCTTGCTAGTGATGGGGGACTCGCGAATGGTATTTAATATCGCCCAGATTTATGGATGACGTACCAAAATCGTCGCCTTCGCGCCACCCCAAGGAAGAGAATGAGGGATCCCCCCCTTTTCCTCGCAACGAGCGATTTGGAGCGCTGGACAAGGAGGAGGAGAGGAAGATATAATCAAAGGAGCTTGCGGCGGTTATATCGACTGCATGATCAAAGTTACGTACAGGAGACAACTGTCAGACTCTCAGACTCGGTCGGACATGGTGTTGTTTCCTCTCGTTCCCGAGTTGCGGGAGCCAGTGAGGTCGCCTGCAGTTCGCTCACCCGCAGCTCCGTCGCCAGTCAGGTTTCCGGTGTTGTTTCCTCTCGTTCCCGAGTTGTGGGAGCCAGTGAGGTCGCCTGCAGTTCGCTCACCCTTAGCTCCGTCGCCAGTCAGGTTTCCGGTGGCTCGCTGACTAGACTCGCTCATCGGCCCTCCGGTGTGGTCACGGTGCTTGAAGTTGAGGTCACTCTCCTCAAATTGGTTCAGAGACATGGGCTTATTGACTGTTGCCTCGTGGAAGACAGGCTTCTCGTGAACCGTGTGGGTATGCGGGTCAATAACATGCGTGTACTCGTGGGTGTTGATGTTGCGCTCCACCACCGGCTGTACGGTTTCCTTGACGTGATGGCGGGTGTGGTGGCCCTCCTGCACCTCATTCATGCTCGTGGTTCGCTCGCCATCGTGGTGGGTGACGGTGTCCTTAAACCCGCTACGCTCAGCAGCCAGCTTTCCTTCCACATCCATACCCTTCCCATGGTCATGCTCGTGGGCCTTGGTGTTGAGGATGCTTGTGTTCTCTGTGCGGATGTTCTTCTCATCCTGGACAGGCTGTACACGTAGTTGGTGATGGTCTTGACGATGTTCATAGTCCTCCACCCGCGTCACATCCTCATGGCGATGCTCACGCTGGTGCTCCTGAGTAACGGCGGGGGCAAACGCCGTGTCCACGTGGGTGGAGTCGTCCTTCTTGCTGATGAATTCCTTGACTTTGTCGAGGACCATGGTGATTGAATTGGGTTTGAGTGATGAACTGGGGGATGAATTAGGGATGGGTTGATGGGGCGCTCCGGGGGGGAATGTCAAGGTTTATAGAAAGAGGGGCGAGAAATGACGTAAAATGACGCGCTGGTTGCCACACTTCAATTCGTCCGCTACGAAATTAGGAAGGGGCAACGAAGATGACGCGCACATTATGTGCAATCATGCAGGAATTGAAAGAGCAGTGTGTTTATGGGAACACAATGGATGTGTTTTCTTAAATATATTTTGTCACCAGCATCGATGGCCTTTTTCCCCAATTTAATGGGTCGTCATTTAGTCCCCTAGTTCACATCAGTCCTTCCTTCTCAACACGACTCCCTCAAAGGCAGCCAGTTTGATGGGGGATCCACTCCCCACCTGCTTACGTCGATTACCAAGGACCAGCTCCCACGACCCGGAGGAGGACGCAACCGACCCTTCACACGGGGCAAAGTTCAACAAGACGCGAAAAGTGCCTGCCGAAGACGTTCGATCATAAGCAATCACTCCCTCGCTCACCGACTCTTCATTCAACTCAAAGGATCCATACAGCAGCACATCTTTGTACTCGCGGCGCATGCGGAGACATTGCTTCCAAAAGCCCAAGACACTGTCCGGATGCTGCTTTTGTAGGCTTACGTTGCATTCTTTGTAATCGTCATTCACGCGCATCCACGGCTTCCCCGCGGAGAATCCGGCATTGGTGCTAGCATCCCATTGCATGGGTGTGCGTGCATTGTCTCTTGCGCGCCCACGCAGCTCCGAGAGCCACGCAGTGCGCTCTGCCTCCGTGCGCTGCCCTGTACTCGTAAACTCACGCCAAGCATTTTGAGCACTGACGTCAAGATACTCCGAGACCAGCCATGTGGGAGGGACGTTTCGCATACCAATCTCCTGCCCTTGGTAGACGTACAGTGTGCCCCACATTGTCGATGCATAGAGAGCTAGCAGCTTTGCACAAACCTCGCGATACTCATCAGAGTCACTGACCATCTTCGATATGGACCTCGGAATGTCGTGATTCTCCAGATATATAGTGGGCCATCCGTCCGTGCCATGCAATTCCCCTTGCCACTTTCTAATGGAAGTCTTGAGGTACTTTACTTTTGCAAATTGTGCCTCCAGCGCTGAGAGATCTGAAAACGTCGGCAGGTGGGGCTGGTCAAACTGAAACAAAGTATCTAGCTCTTGTCTCGACTTCCCAACATAGAGGAGCAGATCATCCACCTCGTCCACACCACTCATTTCACCAACCGTCATAATATCGTACTTTTCAAAGAGCCTGTTCATGTTGTACAAGTGCTCGTGGATGCGCGGTCCATTCTTGGCAAGGAGCTCTGGAGCCTGTAGTTCCTTTGAAGGAGCAGAGATTGGGGCATCCGGGAGATCGGGATGCTTACTGACATACCCAAAAGCGTCAATCCGGAATCCGCCAATACCTTTCTTCAACCAAAATTCCATATCCGCATGGACGGCTTGCACCACGACGCTGTTTTCCCAATTGAGATCAGGCTGCTCTACGGCAAACATGTGCAAGTAGTATTCCTTACTGGTGTCATCCCACTCCCAGGCGCTGCCGCCAAAGACCGAACGCCAATTGTTTGGCGGACCACGTTTGCCTTGAGGGTCAATTCGCGGCGCCCGCCATATATACCAATCTCTCTTGGAGCTGGACTTTGAGGAGCGCGACTCTTTGAACCAGGCATGTTCGTCCGACGTGTGATTCACTACCAGGTCCATAATGAGTTTCATGTCCCTCGCACGCATCTGCGAGATCAGTTCATCCACATCTTGCAAAGATCCATATGGGGCGTGAATCTGGCGGTAGTCGGAGATATCATAGCCCATGTCTTTCTGGGGAGACTGGTTGATGGGACTGAGCCAAATCATATCCGCTCCCAAGTCCTTGACATAGTCCAACCGCGCGATGATTCCCCGCAGGTCTCCAATGCCGTCTTCATTGGAGTCTTGGAAGCTCGCAGGGTAGATTTGGTAGACGACTGCTTCACGCCAGTCTGTCATTTTGGAGGGGTTGAGGGGAGGATTCTCGTTTCACTAGTAAACCCATCTCGGGCCGGTAACCTGAGGGGGAAAAGTGCCGGGAATCATGACCAATTCGGGTCCAGTGGCTGGGCGATTTCAAGGCGTCAATGCGAGCGATCATGCAGCCTTATGGGACCAGCTTTGGAGGGAGAAGCACACTCCTTGGAGCAGAGGGCTTGCATCGCCTGCTCTGGTGGAACTGCTCTCCAGGCCTGATTGCGCTTTGTTTTCGGATGTGAAGCCCCGACGCGTTCTTATCCCCGGCGCTGGAGAAGGGCACGATGCCTTTGAGTTTGTCGAGCTGTGGGAGAAATACGGTATTGTGGAGGTTGTCAGCCTAGACATCTCCCAGACGGCAATCGACGCGGCGAAACAGATCCAACGTCGAGAGCTTCATGAGCCCTCTCAACAGGCGCAAGTCACCTTCGTACTCGGCGACTTTTTCGACGAATCTGCGGAATGGGGCAAAACTCGCTTTGATGTCATTTACGATTACACAGTAAGCCTTGCGCTTGCTTGTCTCTTACATGCTAGTTTCTCTGTGCTTTGGATCCAGGAATGAGATTGCAATGGGCAGACCGGATGAAATCCTTGTTGGTCCCCGGTGGAGTCCTAATTGCCCTCGAACATCCATTGGATAAGGACCCGTCCAAGGCAGGGCCACCTTTTGGTCTGACTGAAGATGTAGTAATGACAAAGATGCAACTGACCTATAGATATATCAGCTTTTACTTGGAGAGGTATTTCAGAGAGAGTACCACAAACGGCCTACTGTGTATCATGCTGTCGGAAAGAGTGACTTTATCGACATATGGAGGAGAAGGTAGGTGACGGTCTTGAGGCATACAACCTGCCCCTGCAGATTGAGACCATAGTCTACCTGAAAGATGATTGAAAGTCGAGATTGAAATGATTATTGATATGATTGAGACGGAAATGAAGCTTTAAAGAATGAGTCCTCTATTCTACACAATCATATGCATTTACCACATTACCCGTTTCCTCACACTTGGCTTTGTCCTTTTTGGGGGTAGTAATGTGACAGATTTCAGCAGCCAAAGGAGTGGCGTAATTCGACAAAGAGAATTGAAAGTCAAAGGCTCTCGCAACTGTGTATGCAATTCGGCAAAGCATGAAGGGTAAGACGAAGCATATGCATCCAATCGAGAAGCTAAAGCCCCAAGTGATAATACCGATGATCGCAAAGACGAGGTAGAATAGCTGTTAGGCCCAAGAAAGTACAGTCACCTGCTTGAATCAGCTCAAAGGGAGTCGTGTGAATGTTGATATCATTCAGGTAGGGAAAGTAGCTTCCATTCGAAGATGTTAAACTGCCTCCCGCAATGACGAGAATCAGAGCAACTCGAGCCACCCAGCGCAGTCTTGACATAAATGGAAGCTCCTCGCCTTTCTTTTCTTCAGCCCAGGGGACGTACATGGAGATGCAGCACTCCAACAAACAAAAAAACCAGCCCCGATGCAAATAATGGTTGCAACGAGCGCACTCAGGTTGAAATTACCACTGACCGCCTCTGCAGTCAAGACAATTTCGCTAACAAACGCTGCCAGCCGCAAAGCGATCATAATGTGCAGCGACAGCATCCCTGACTTGACGATGCCGTAGCCAGGCTTTCTGAGGCGGTAGAGGAGGTTGATTGCGACGGGGGTAATGAGAACATAGAGCACCAGCCAGACAATAGCATTGATCTCGCGGGACGGCATGGTGCAAGTGATGGAAGGGGAGTGTTGAGCACAGAGATGCAGACCTGAGAGACAGAAGGTGGCTTTATAACAAAATCCCTTCATCCCAGCGAGATTGCGGCACTCCGTGCCCAATTGGGAAATAAAATGCGAGTCTTCCTGCCCGCCCGTCTCTCACGAACCGGCCGCCGTCTGCCGTGCCGAATTTCCAGAAGTGCAAAACCGGGCAACGTCACGTGGATCTCGCGTTGAGTGCCTAATCGGGAATTATGTGGGGTCCTAACCACGTTAAGCCTCGAAATGACATGTTACAGCCCCAGGCTACGAATCCGCGGAGAAAGAGCATTACGTAGGGCAAAAGGGTAGACCCTCTGATGTAGTGCATTTGCCCCTTGCGGTCGAGCATTCGCTGGAAGGTTGAAGAGGCTGAGCTGGTGAGACGCATCTGGCTTTATGGATGCCTTCTACCGGCAATTGCATCAGATCACATGAGGAGACCCTTAGTGTCTGCTGTTTCAGCCTAAAGTGGTCTTAGCCAACTAGCAGTAGAAGTTCGTATTCTTTACAATTGTGAGTACAATAAATTCATTCAAGCCACCTATTTAAGACTCATAAGCTCGTTAGATCATTTAGGATTGGAAGAAGCAAGTGATGCCCGAGCCCACTTTTAAGTGGTGCCAGAAACAGGCCTGTGAAGATAGGAATGCAACAAGCGCTACCTACATCACTTTCTTGATGCACAGTCGTCATCCCAACACCGATATAAGTCTGTTCCAGCTACGATCATTTCATCAACCAAGCAGTAATTTAGGCACGAAATCAACTCAGACTTCGTTGTAGATCAAGAATGTGCCAACTTTTCCCTTTTCAACGGCATCTAAACAGTACGCGCGACCTGACAGCCCACTCATCAAAGCAGACGGCAAATCGGCAGGGTCCGGTATTTTTTCTCGCAGTCCTCGCTCCACGACTTCCTCCGTAATCATGCCAGAAAGTGTGCCACCCGGCTGGCATCCTTGAGTGCTAGTGCATTTCCAGCGGCTCCGTGGATAAGAGAAGGCTCTCTCAACAAAAGTCCTCTTTCCCAAATACAATTTTGTGTGACATCAATACCTTTCTGCATTCGCGTTTGAAGGGCTAGATCGTAGGCATAGAATGGAAGCAGTGACACGAGCGAAGCCCCATTCCGGGCGCTCCGTGACTAAATTGGACTAGTAGATCATCATCCACCCATTCCTAATTGAGTTTGCCATCAATGAATTGATCGTGTATTTTCGCACGGCCAATTTTTAAATTCCATTGTAAATCAAGGAGCTCCTCAAGGACTTGTTGCACCCGCTTCGCGTAGGTTGGGTCAGAGAGGAGTATCTGCGGGATTATACCTATCCAGCCATGCCCAATACCCGTCTACAAGGGCCCGGCTGATTCACATTTGGGACAAGTTTCGAGACCTCGTTCAATGACCTGTACCAAGACGTTTTGTGGTACTGAACCTGGGATGTACGAATTGATCAGTCGCAGAAAGTACAAGTAGCCAGCGCGTTCTACTGCAACGCCGTTGTTTTGGGGGGCTTCCCTGCAACACAGCCGGCAGAGTATTCCAAAGACTGATGTGGAGAGAATGTATGGACGACGCGGACGTGCCATGTAGAATTGAACATCTCCCTCGTCGTCGATTTCTCCGTTGACACGGGCATCGGGTGACGTCGTTCGGGCCCGACAATACGTCAACGGCGTAGTCGGGCATTACACTTCCTCAAAATTATGCCAAATCCATTTTCGTGGGACAAAGCGAGGTCCGCCCTTCCCTCTTGGGACCAGACGAAAACAACGTCCAAGCAAGGCTTCGACAAAGCCTGGAGCTTGGCCGACAAGCTCGGCACTCCCGTGAACAAGCTATCCAACAAACTCGGCTCGGAAGCTTTCTGGCCTATGACACTCGACAAAGAGTCGGATAAGGCGGCTCGTATACTGCGGAGTTTTTGCAAGGATGGCTTTTATGCTGAAGAGAGCACGAGCAAGAGTGCGGATACGCCGCGTGGCAAACAAAGAGTCCTCAACAAGATACCGGCAGAAGTGGTGAAGAACGCCAAGGGCTTGGCTATCTTCACAACGTGTCGGACAGGTTTTTGGGTCAGCGGCGCTGGCGGTAGCGGGATATTGGTAGCAAGAATGCCAAATGGTGAATGGTCACCTCCTTCGGGAATCTTGTTGCATACTGCCGGGCTTGGCTTTTTGATCGGAGTGGATATCTACGACTGCGTGATTGTCATCAATACCGAAAAAGCACTCCAAGCATTCACAAAGATTCGGTGTACTGTTGGGGGGGAAGTGAGTGCTGCAGCTGGGCCGGTTGGGGCGGGCGCAATTCTGGACAGCGAGGTGCACAATCGCCAGGCGCCCGTGTGGACGTACTTGAAGAGTAGAGGCTTCTATGCTGGAGTGCAAGTGGACGGTACGGTAGTCATTGAACGAACGGACGAGAATGAAAGGTTTTATCTGGAGAAGATTGGCGTTGCGGATATCTTGGCGGGAAAGGTCCGGCATCCACCGTATGAGGTGAACACGCTTATGAATACGATAAAGATGGCACAAGGCGATAGTGGGATTGATGAGAAG
>JAABUO010000500.1_pt1 | contig 75171 bp, 70 predicted proteins | sample 5559291 | NCBI WGS metagenome assembly JAABUO01 (sample SAMN10711878, study PRJNA513372) | rock metagenome | isolation source: Antarctica rocks | place: Antarctica: Victoria Land, Finger Mt sud
CCAACGCTGTAGCTCAGAGCGCTCATCGTCGGTTACGTTGAGTTCCCGAAGTGGACGCCCACGCTGCATAGTTCAGTCTACCACGGTACCCCGATTTATTCAATGAACTCGTGAATCATCACACTAGATCGGCGCCAGCAGATAGGCGACGGCGGCACCCGTCGCTGTCGCCGCCAGATTGACACCGTCGTTACCCAGCCATGGAAGGCCGCGCACCGGTCGCGTGTTCGCCCCGCAGTCATGCGGTTCGCGTTCGGTTGCGCGGCTGCAGTACGGACACCAACGCAGCGACTGCAGTGATGCTCCCAAAATGCTGTCAACGAGCGCACCGGCGATGCCGGCGATCGCTACCGCGAGAAACGCTCGACGATCGAGCGCGAGGGTGGTGACGGTTGCAAGCGTGAGCGCGCCCGCGATTTCGGCGACGGTTCCCGCCCACGTGACACCGCCCGACAGACCGGTTGCGATCGGCCGCAAGGTGAGGATCGAACGCGGCCGGCGCCGCACGAGCGATCCGATTTCGGTGCCCCACGTATCGGCGTTCGCAGCCGCGAACGCGCCCGCAAAGGCAAAGGCATAACGCGGCTCGAGCTGCAGCGAGGCGAGCGCGGCGAGCGCCGCGACGGCCCCGTTCGCGAGCACCTGCGCGGCATCGCGCGCGTCTTTCTTTGCGACGTCGCGCAAAGCTGTTCTCTTGCGTCCGCGCGCGACGTGCGAGAGCAGCACCGATGACAGGAAGAATGCCAGCAGCACCGCGGCTCCGCCGATTCCGAGAGCACCGAAGCACGCTGTGCCGACGAGCCAGGCCGCAAGTGCGCCGCCCGCGTCGAGCGAACGCGTGCGATACGCGATTAGAGCGATCGTTGCCGCGACGATTGCGGCGATGTCAAAATCGCCGAGCGGCGCCAAGGTGAACCGCATCAGCGGAAGGCATGGTCGACGTCGCGCGCGACGCCGGCCAAAGCGGTCTCTCGCGTTGCGCCGTCGATAGCGGCGGCGAACAGCGTTACGGCGACGACACGGCGGCCGTCGGAAAAGGTCACGATGCGCGCTTGCCGCGAGCCGCTGCGCCTTGCGAGCGCATCGAGATACTCGGTTGCCGTGTCGAGCAGTAAGAAGCGGTTCTCGGCGATGCCGGTCAGGAGCGCTGCGACCCCGTCGGGCGAACCGAATCGTCGCCGTTTGGCCACGTGCAACGACCGCAGGCCGAGCCGGTTGAGCACCCCTTGCACGGCGCCAGCGCCGCCGACGCGTTGCAGAACGAGGGCCCTTGCGGTCTGGTCGTCGTCGGCCAGCATCAGGCGCAGCAGTTCCCAGTACGGATAGCTGCTGCCGCCACGCGGATGCAGCTGCGCGATCGGTCCGCCCGTTCGAAGCGACCCTCGGCTCACCAGCACTCGATCGTCGAGGCGGAAACGATTTTGATCGGCGAGTCGATATGCGACGAGTGCAATAGCGAGCGTCGCGACGTTGCCCAGTGGAAAGAGCGCGGCGCCGTGCAACGCGACGTGCCGTTCGTATTGCAAGTCGACGATCGCGATGCCGACGGAGTTTCGCGCACCCGCGTGCGCGCCGAGCGCGTCGATTCGGCTCTGCAGGAGCAGAGCGCGCTGCTCGGCCGATAGAGGCGGTGGGGTCGGCGTCGTGACGGCGGTCGGTGCGGGCGAGGGCGCCGGCGTCGGACGCTTCATTGCGGCAGCAGGGATAGCACGGCAGGCGAAGGCCGCCGCCACGATCGCCCACGCTATGCGACGCACCTTAACCCGCGGCGTGCGCTCGCGCGGGGAGTGATGAAAGCGCTGCGATCAGGCCCTCGACGCTCGCTTCGCCGGCGATGACGTCGGCCGTCAGTCCGGCGTCGCGCGCGGCCGTGGCAGTGACCGGACCGATGCACGCAATCGTCTTGTCCTGGGCGAGGTCGATTGCGCCCGGAACGTTGTCGACGAACGAACGCACGGCGCTTGCGCTTGCGAACGTCCAAACATCGCACGTTTCGGCGAGGTCGGCGATATCGGGATCGCGCACGGCAATCGTCTTATACGCGGCGACCGCATCGGCGGCGCGGCCGGCCTGCGATAAGATCGAACGCAGTGCGTCGCGCATCTCTTGCGCGCCGAAGAGGAGGATCACGTCGCCCGGCCGCGTGCGTTCGAGCAAGCCGGCAGCGAGTTCTTCGGCGACGAATTTCTTCGGGACGTAATCCGCTACGATGCCGCGCACGCGCAAGGCGCCCCCAGTCGCGTGGCCGATAGCGGCGACCCGCGCGCGGCCGAAGCGGCGTGCATCGCCGCCTTCCCGCGCGAGCTCATCAAAACACGCCTCGACGCCGCTCGAACTCGTAAAAATGACCCATCGGTACGTATCGAGCCGGCGCAGGGCATCGCGCATCCCAGCGGCATCGTCGGGCGCGCCGATTGCGATCGTGGGCGCAAGGACCGGCTCCGCGCCCGCTTCCCACAAGCGGCTTGCGAGTTCATCGCCGGCGCGTCCTGGGCGCGTTACGAGCACACGCTTACCGAATAACGGCGTCGCGTCGAACCAGCGTATCGCCGCGCGCTCGCGCACGACATTGCCGATCACGACGACGGCCGGGGCAGCAAATTGCGTTCGTTCGACTTCGGCGACGATCGTCGCGAGCGTCGCAACGATCGTCTCCTGCGTTGGTTTCGTCCCCTCGCGCACGATCGCAACGGGCAGCTCGTCCGGCATGCCGCCCTCGCGCAAGCGGTCGACGATTGCACCGAGATTGCCCATTGCCATCAAGAAGACCAGCGTCTGCGACGGATTCGCAAGCTTCGTAAAGTCGAGCGACGAGGATCCTTTAGCGGGATTCTCGTGGCCGGTTGCAACCGTGAACGACGTGTTATGATCGCGATGCGTAACCGGGATGCCCGCGTAGGCGGGGGCGGCGAGTGCGGACGTGATGCCGAGCACGATCTCGAAGGGTACGCCCGCGGCATGCAGTGCGGCGGCTTCTTCGCCGCCGCGTGCAAAAACGAACACGTCGCCGCCCTTGAGCCGCACGACACGCTTTCCTGCGAGGCCGAGTCGCACGATGAGCGCCGTAATCTCGTCTTGTGAGAGCGTGTGCGCGCCGGCTTTCTTCCCCACATAGATTTTGTCGCAGTCGGGCGCAGCAAATGCAAGCACCGCAGGCGACGCTAAGTAGTCGTACACGAGCGTGTCGCACTCGCGTAATGCGCGCGCCGCTTTTAAGGTCAGAAGACCGGGATCGCCGGGTCCCGCGCCCACCAGCCATACTTTACCCGGCGAGTCCGTCGCCGGGCGATGCTCCGGCGGCTCCGAACCCACCGTCGCGCTCACTCGGAGAGGCCGGCCTCGACCTTCGCGCGCAGATCGAAGAGTTCGTCGACGAGACCCGCCAGGGTCAGCGCTTCGCCGCCGCTCGTTCCGGCACGCTCGCGCAGTTTAACGACGGCATTGTGCAGCAGCTTCGAAACGATGCGCAGCGACGCACCCGTGATCAGCATGCGCTCGCGATCGCCTAGTTCCGGGCAGCGCGCAAAGAGGCGCTCGATCTCGCTGCTCCGGATGGTTTCCGCTTTGTTTATGAGTGAACTGACGACGGGCACGACCGCGCGGGACTCATACCAGCGTGCAAAGCGCTCGGAGTGTTCGGTGATGATCTCTTCGACCAGCGGAATCGCTCCCCGGCGCCGTTCGAGCGTGACGTCGACCAGATCCTTGAGCCGATCGATATCGGCGACGACGACGTTCGGAATGCGCGCCACGTCGGGATCAACGTCCCGCGGCACGGCGATGTCGAGCGCGAAGAGCGGACGGTCCGGCCGTGCAAGCATCGCTTCGGCGACGTTGCCGGGCGTCAATACGAAGTGTGAAGCGCCGGTCGAGGTGATTACGATGTCGGTGCGCTTCAGCGCATCGACAAGCCCCGGCAAGTCGACGGCGGTGCCGTCTCCCACGCGGTTGACGACCTCGCGTGCCTTGGCATGCGAACGGTTGGCCACGATCAAGTGCGCGCAGCCTTCGGATCGTAAGCGCTTGGCGGCAAGCGTCCCCATTTTGCCGGCACCGACGACGAGCACCGTCGTGCCGGCGAGCGAACCGAAGCGCTGCTTGGCAAGTTCGATTGCGGCCGTTGCGACCGAAACCGATTCGCCGCCGATAGCCGTGCGCGAACGCGCTTCTTTACCCGCCGCGAGCGCCTCGCGAAAGAGCGCGTGGAGCGTCTTGCCGAGCGAGCGCGCGTTCTGTGCTTGGATGTACGCGTCTTTGACCTGACCGAGTATTTCGGCTTCGCCGATCAACATCGAGTCGAGTCCCGTCGCAACGCGCAAAAGATGATCGACCGCTTGCGTACCAAGCAGCGTGTACATATACGACGACATGTCGAGCTGCACGTCGCCGTGCCGGAAGTTCCGCAGGAATCGCTTGAGCTGATCGACGCCCGCTTCATAATCTTCGAGTTCGGCGTATATCTCCAGGCGTCCGCAGGTCGAAAGCATGACCGCCTCGCGCACCATCTCATAATCGCGCAACGCGATGAGGGATTCGCCCATGCGCGATGCCGGGAACGCATGACGCTCGCGTACTTCGACTGGGGCCGTCTGATGCGACAGACCTAAGCAGACTAGGGGCATCGTTCCATTCCTACCACAAATTCGTCGGCCGGCTCTACGCCAAACGCCTCACACCGGCGCGGCCGTCTCGGCGAGGGCATCGTCGACCGCGGCGATCGTCCGATCGATCGCAGCGTCGTCGTGTGCCAAGCTCAAAAATCCGGCTTCGAACTGTGAGGGCGCGAAGTAGACGCCGCGGTTGAGCATCGCGTGAAAGAAACGCGCGTACCGGCTGGTGTCGGCGCGTTTGGCGCTTGCGAGATCGGTGACGGGCTCGTCCGCGAAGAAAAAGCCGACCATCGAGCCGCGGAAACTCGCCTGGTGCGCGACGCCATGCTTACCGAAAGCGGCGTCCAGGCCTTCGACGAAACGGCCTCCGGCGGCTTCAAGCTGTTCATAGACGCCCGGGCGGCGCAGCTCCGTTAGGGTCGCAACGCCGGCCGCCATGGCGAGCGGGTTTCCCGAAAGCGTCCCGGCCTGAAAGACCCCTCCGTCAGGTGTAAACTGATCGAGCAGCTCGCCCGGACCGCAGACCGCGCCGACCGGGAGCCCTCCTCCCAGAATCTTTCCGAGCGTGGTGAGGTCGGGGCGGATACCTTCGCGCTCCTGAGCACCCCCGGGCGCGACCCGAAAGCCCGTCATCACTTCGTCAAAGATCAGCAGCACGCCGTACGCGCTGCATAGCTCTCGCAGGCCGCGCAGGAACCCGGGCTTGGGCAGTACGAGACCCATGTTCCCGACGTACGGCTCGACGATGACCGCGGCGAGCTGCCGGCCGCGCGCTTCGAAGACCGCACCGACGGCTGTGAGGTCGTTATAGGGAGCGATGAGCGTGTCGGCAACGGCGCCCGCCGGCACCCCCGCCGAATCCGGAATGCCGATGGTCAGGGCGCTTGAACCGGCCGACACGAGAAACGGATCGACGCTGCCGTGATAGCAGCCGGCGAACTTCAAGACGCCGTCGCGCCCCGTGACGCCGCGCGCCAAGCGCAGCGCGCACGCCGTAGCTTCGCCGCCGCTCGAACAGAACCGCACCTTTTCGGCGCTCGGTATCATCGCGACGACCAATTCCGCAAGGTCGCTCTCGACCTCCGTCGGCGCCCCGTAAGAGGTTCCGCGGGTCGCTGCGGCACGGACCGCTTCGACGACGGCCGGATGCGCGTGCCCGAGAATCAGCGGCCCCCACGACATCACGTAGTCGAGGTACGGATTTCCGTCGACGTCGACGAGCGTGCAACCATAAGCGTGGTCGACGAACACCGGCGTACCGCCGACGCCTTTGAACGCTCGGACGGTGGAATTCACGCCACCGGGAATGACGCGCTTGGCGCGCTCGAACGCCTGGGAACTTCGCTCGCGAGCCATGCGTCGCTCTTCTTCGCTTCCGCGCCCCGTCGTTCCGGGGGATTGCCCGTCGCTTGCTTCAGTGCTAGGCGAGAAGTCGGGCGTAGGCACGTGGCAATGCGGACATCGTTGCGCCATGAAGACTATAAACGATATCGATGATCCACCTCATGAATGCCGGAGATCCGGACGCCGACGCCGATCTGGGCGACGAAGAACTCGACGATGAAGACGACGACGACGAAGCCGACATCGAAGAATCCGACGCGATGCGGAATTCGCAGCCCGACCGTTGATATGCCCGTCCTCTAATCGACCGGCCTGATCGGCTCGGCTGTTTCCTCGCCGCCTTTACGATCCGATGGCGGCGCAGGAATTCGTCGAACATGGGAACCGCGAAGGCGATGCTGCCATGTCCAGTGCGCGAGTCACTAGCTTCGAAGCCGGGCCGGCATCAAGGCGCAAAAGCGTGGCGCGCAGCTTGTGCCCGAGTGGTATCTTAGAGTATCTGACGCTTCGCACTTAACGCGTGGAGAAGCGCGGCATATTCGAAAGGCGTGTTGACGTTGGTGAATGTGCGCGGGTTTTCATTCGGGACGGTTCGCGCGCGCAGCCGTTGAACGGCAACGTGAACGGCGCCTCCGCAGGAGCGTAAGACCTCAGGCCCTTCGCGCAGCAAAGCCATCCGGTCGTATAGTGCGGCGAGCGGCTCGATGGTCGGCGAACCCGCCACGATCGATTGCGGGACGACGCATTCGTCGCCGTCCTCCCACGCGGCTGCGAGCCGCTGCACGAGCTTCGCGTCGACGAACGGCGCGTCGCCGGCGGCGACGAATACTCGCCGAGCGCGCATCGCCGCGAAGGCGGTCAGCATTCCTCCGAGCGGACCGCGGCCGGCCGAGCGATCGACGATGATCGGTATCGGGAGCAGCGCGGCGAATGTCGCCTGATTTGCTGCGCTGCAACCGAGCGCTACTTCGCGCGCCGGGGCCCCGCTCGTCAGATTCCGATAGACCCGCGTCAGCAGCGGTACACCACCTGCGTCGAGCATGAGCTTACCGCGTAGGCGCGTGGCTTCACCGCCGGCGAGAATGAGGATGCCGATGTCGTCGCTCGGCGGTAAGTTCATCGCCGCTTACGGTCGTAGACTCGGGGCGGTTCGCGAATCGTGGTCAACGCCGCGTCTCGCAATGGCGCAACGCATACGACTTTGCGAAATACGTGATGATGATGTTCGCGCCCGCGCGCACGAACGATGCAAGCGTCTCGTCGACGATGCGCTCTTCGTCGATCCAACCGTTTGCCGCAGCGGCCTTCACCATCGCGTACTCGCCGCTGACGTTGTAACAGGCGACCGGAACGTCCGATACTTCGCTCACCGCGCGGACGAGATCGAGGTATGCGAGGGCCGGCTTGACGATTAGAAAGTCCGCACCTTCGTCGAGATCGAGCAGCGCTTCGCGCAAGGCTTCGCGCGCGTTGGGTGGGTCCATCTGATACGAACGGCGATCGCCGAACTGCGGCACGGAATCGGCCGCGTCGCGAAACGGGCCGTAGAACGCCGACGCAAATTTTACCGCGTACGACATGATCGGTACGTTCGTGTACCCGGAGGCGTCGAGCGTCGCGCGCAAGTATGCGACACGGCCGTCCATCATGTCCGACGGCGCAATCACGTCCACTCCGGCCGACGCATACGCTAGCGACGTGCGTCCGAGTAGCTCGAGCGTCGCGTCGTTGTCGACATCGCCGCGCTCGTCGAGGATGCCGCAGTGCCCGTGATCGGTGTATTCGCAGTTGCACACGTCGGCGATGACGACTAGTTCCGGCAGAGCGCTTTTGATTGCTTCGACCGCGCGTGCGACGACGCCGTTCGGGTCGTGCGCCGATGATGCCGTCGCATCTTTGAAATCGGGAATGCCGAAGAGCAAAACCGCACGCAAACCGAGCGCTGCAAGCTCGCGGCACGCTTCGACGGCTCCCGCAACGGAGTAGCGTTCGATCCCCGGCATGCTTGCGATCGGACCGCGCGACTGATTCGTGTCGGCGACGAAGAGCGGCTGCACGAGGCTTGCAATGCGGACGTCGCGTTCCCGAACCAGGTCGCGCATGGCGGTGCTCGTGCGCAAACGTCGCGGCCGCTTGGCGAGATCGACCGTCGTGCGAGGACGCAGGAGCGCGCTCATGGGCGGCTGCGTTCGAGCACCAGATGCGTCACGCTCTGCACGAACGCCGCGACGGTCGGTTCCGTTGCGATGGCGTCGGGCGCAAAGCCCGCCTCGCAAGCGGCGGCCGACGAATCGGGCCCCATGCTCGCGACCAGTGGCCGCACGCCCGCGGCCCGCAAACCGGCTAAGTATGACGCGACGGCCAAAACCGAGCCGCTCGAGGGGAAGAGCAGCACGTCGGGACGGCGGTCGGCGAGGGCTGCTGCGGCGCTGGTCGCATCGTGGGATTCTACGACCTGCGCGCCGGCGCGTTCCAAAGCGGCCGCAATCCGGCTGGGACGGTCCTGCGTGCGCGCCAAAAGGAAAAGGCGCCCGGCGAGCGGGCCTGCGGCGCGCGGTTCCACGGCGGCTGCAAGGAGCGCCTCGCCGCCTTCGGCGAGCAGCCGTTCGGCGAGTTCGATTCCGATGCGCTGACCATCGGCTCGCGTGCCAACCGGTACCGCCTGCTCACCGCGCACGAGTCGAGACCCATCGGGTGCCGCGATAACCGCGCGTAGGGTGAGGACGGAGTCGGTGTAGGTTGCGTGCGCACCGACCGGGGCTTGACAGCCGCCGCGTAGGGTGCGCAGAAACGCACGCTCGGTCCCGACCGTCAACTCCGTCGCGGGATCGGAGAACGCAACCTCGATGCGCTCCGCGAGCGAACGGTTGCCGGCGCGCGTTTCGACTGCGAGCGCTCCCTGACCGACGGCCGGAATGACGACGTCCGGTGGGATCGGCACCGTGTGAGTCGCACGCACGCCGAGGCGTTGCAGTCCCGCGAGTGCAAGCACGATCGCATCGAACTGGCCCTCGCGAAGCTTTCGCAAGCGCGTATCGACGTTGCCGCGGATCGTCTCGAAGAGCAGGTCCGGGCGTAGCGCCTGAAGCTGCGCGCGGCGGCGCGGACTCGAGGTGCCGACGCGCGCGCCGGAGGGCAGGGTCTCGAACGATGCAAAGCGTTCGGAACAAAAGGCATCGCGTGCGTCGGCCCGTTCGCCGACGGCCGCCAAGTGCATATCGTCCGGCAGCGTGCTCGGCAAGTCTTTGCACGAGTGCACGGCGTAATCGGCGCGCCCGTCGCGCAGCGCCGATTCCAGTTCTTTGACGAAGACGCTATCGGTACCGAGCGCGGCAAGGGCACGATCCTGGTTGCGGTCGGCGGTGCTTGTGACGTGCAGGAGCGTCGACGTCATGCCGGCGTGACCGAGTGCGGCCCCGACGTGGCGCGCCTGCCACAATGCAAGCGTGCTCGCGCGCGTCGCGCATACGAGCGGTTTTCGATCTGCCGGTGCCGTCGCAATCGGCGCAGCGGTATGCAACCCGGCGTACGTCGCTTCGACTTCGTGTTGGATCGCACTCGGATCGAGCGCCGCCAGCGCTGAAATCTCTCGCGCGGCAAGCGACGCCATCACCGCTGCGCGGCTGCCGGCGGGCACGACCGTTTTCGCATAGTCGCGCGCGCGCCCTAAGGTCTCGGCGGCGCGTCCATAGCGCTCGTCGAAGTGGGCGCGTAACTCCTCCGCCAGCCGGCGAGCGAACGAGGGCGAACTACCGCCCGTTTCGACTGCGAAGGTCAGGGAGCCGACCCGGTGCACGAGCGGCGTCGCGAAATCGCTCGCGTCGTTTCCGCTTGCATCGTCGACGAGGATGCCGCGTTCGCGCGCGTCCCGCACGACGGCGGCGTTGACGTCCGCGCGGTTCGTCGCCGCGTATACCAGCCGAGCATCGTGAAGGTCCCGCGCATCATACGCGCGCTCGTGCCACTCGAGTTCGCCTGCGGCTGCGAGCGCCTGCAGCCGCGCGGCCGCCGCCGGAGCGACGACGCGCACCCGGGCGCCCGCTTCGAGCAGTCCGAGCGTCTTACGCTCGGCGACCGGGCCTCCGCCGACGACGATCGCGAGGCGTCCGCGCAGATGGAGAGCGATCGGATACACGCGACCGTTCTTCGCCGCCGAGGGTTCGCGTGGCTGCGCGGGATTTTCCGGCGCGCGTGCCAACCACCGTGGACGTGACGGCGTCGTGGCGAGCAGCGCTAATCGGAGCGTTGGTCGCAGCCCTCGCGACCCTTCCCGGCCTCGGCGTCGGGACGCTCTGGGACAACAGTGAAACGGCCTACGGCGAAGTCGCACGTGAGGTCCTGCTCACGCATCAGGCCGTCATATTGCACCTCAACGGTGCACCGTGGTTCGTGCAACCGCCGCTCTACTTTTGGATCGGGGCGGCGTTTGCGAAGGTACTCGGCGTAAGTCCCTTTGCGTTGCGGCTCCCCTCAGCGCTCGCGACGGTCGCGACGGCGGCCGTGGTCGGATACGTCGTTGCTCGCATCGCTTCGTCGCGTGCGGCGCTGCTGGCCGCGACGATCCTCTCGACCTCGCTGATGCAGGCGGTCGTCGGACGACTCGCGATCATGGATGCACTGCTCGACTTGGCGGTCGCGATTGCGATCCTTGCCTTCTTTCGCGCGCTGCGCAGCGGTGATCGCGGCGCGTGGTACGCGGGCTGGGCGGCGCTCGGGTTCGGATTGCTCGCCAAGGGCATCGTCGCACCCGTCGTCACCGCGCTCGTCATCGCGCCGTGGGCGCTATGGGAGAGGCGGGCTCGCGGCATGCTTGTCCCCACCGGCGCCGGTTCTTGGCCGGCGGGCGTCGCGTTATGCGCGGCAATCGTCGCGCCGTGGGCCATTGCGCTGTTGCACGCTGCAGGTCCGGCGCCGTTCAGCGACTTGATCGGCCATTACACGGTCGGCCGGTATCTCGGCACGATCGAAAACCAAAGCGGGCCGGTTTGGTACTACGTGCCCGTCGTCATCCTTGGCTTTTTCCCGTGGTTCGCGTTCCTGGTTCCAGCCCTGGGCGAAGGTTGGCGCGATGCACGTGCCGGCCCAAGCGGTAGCTTAGCGCGTTTAGCACTGACGTGGTCGATCGTGCCGTTTGTGTTCTTCAGTTTCGCGAACACGAAACTGCCGAACTACATCGCGCTCGAGTTGCCGGCGTTTGCGATCTTGGTCGCCGTCTGGTTCGATCGCGTCGTTGAGCGGCTCGACCGCCGTATGGCGCTTGCATGGGCTGCCATCGTGCCGGTGACGATCGTCGGCCTCGGCTTTGCAATGTGGGCGTTCTCACATGCCAATCGCTTGACGGCCGCCCTAGCGGCGACGCGCGACGATTTCCTGGCGCTCGGAAGCGTCATTCTGCTGGGCTCGATCGCCTGCTTCGCGCTGCTCGCGGTTCGCCGCACATCGTGGCTTGCGCCCTTCGCGCTCGGCGCTTCGAGCATTCTCGTCATGCTAATCATCGCGGTCTTCGGAGAACCGATCGTCGAACGGTTCAAACCGATCCCACCACTCGCCGCTACAATCGACCGTGAACGTCGCCCAGGCGATGCCGTCGGAATTCAGGGCGTTTCGGGGGGAAACGCGCTCGTGTTTTACACGCGTCCGCGCATTGCCGTACTCGCCGGTCCGCACGGCGCCGACAGCACGTCCGCCGCCGATCCGCGCTCGACGATCTGCAGCGCGCCGCGCACCTTCGTGATCACGTCGAAGAAGCGCCCCTTCCCTGATCCGACCTACGGACGCCGCCGCCAACTCGTCGCAAGCTCCAACAACGACGTGCTGTTCCTGTACGACGGGCCGCCTTGCGACGCACGCACGTCACAGCATTAGCGGCGGCGCTACTTGGCGGCTGAAACCTGCGCTTCCGTAACCGGCGGTGCCTTGTTGCCCCACGAACTGCGAATGTACGTGATGACGGCCGCGATGTCGGCGTTCTTAAGCGTGCCTTTCCACGCGGGCATCTGCGCGGCATAGTTTTTGCCGTCGATCTTGTGGTTTTTGAGGCCGCCCAGCAGGACGCTGATGATGAAATGCGGATCGCCCGTCACTTCCTTGTTGCCGGCAAGTGGCGGAAAGACGCCGGCCTGTCCCTGACCGTTTGCCGCATGGCAACTGGCGCAGTTTTGCGTGAAGATTTGTTGACCGTTCGTAACGCCGGGCGCTGCGCCCGTCCCGCCGCCGGTCGTGCCGCCTCTCATCGACTTGCCGACCGTCGATTCGGGACCGGTGGAATTGCCGCCGCCAAGTGAATTGGAAGCAGCAGCTGCCGCCGCCGGAGCGCCGCCCGCAGAGGCCTCGGCCTGTTCTTTCTGAACCGCGAGCTGGCTGTAGAGCGAGAGCCCGATTGCAAAGACGAGCGCGACTGCGGTCATGCCGAGTATCCACGGACGCCGGTTGAGCTGACGGCTTGGATTACGGTCGAGAAAGGGCAGCAAGATCAGTAAGGTGACGAAGCCGCCAGGTATGATGACGGTCGCGAGCAGATTCGCGAACGGCGTCACGACCGCCGGCGTGAGACCGGCCAGACGCAACAGGCCGTAGAGCGCCAAGAAATACCATGCCGGATAGGCGATGAACTTTTGGGTCGGGTCCGCTTTCGCATCGAGCCCCGCCGGAAGAAAGATCGAGAGCAGCACGATGATCGCAAACACGGCAAACGACATGATCGCGTCCATGAACATTTGATTGGGCCAGAAGCGGCCTTGTGGCAGCTTTTTGAGATCGTGATCGACCGGCGGCCCGGCGCCGCCGTTGTGCCGGAAAATCGTGAGATGCGCGCCGACTAAAAGCACCAAGATCGCCGGCATCAACCACACGTGCAAACCGAAGAAGCGATTGATCGTCAACGTTCCCATGCCGGGGCCCCCGGAGAGGAATTGCTGTGTGACGGTCCCGATGATCGGTACCGACGACGCGATGTTGATCGCGACTTGCGACGCGAAATACGCATTCATGTCCCACGGCAACAGATAGCCGGTGAGACCGAGCACGAGCGTGATCACGAGCAGCAAGACGCCGACGATCCACGATAACTCTCGCGGCGCTTTGTACGCGCCCCACAAGAGCACTTGCAGCATGTGCATGAGCAAGAGCGCGATCATCGCCGTCGCACCCCAGAAGTGCAGACTGATTACGAACCAGCCGAGCGGGACGTTGTGGTAAATGTAGTTCGTGGATTCCCACGCCGACGCCGTCGACGGCGCATAGTAGAACGTTAAAAAGATGCCCGTGACGATCTGTAAGATCATCGCGAACAGCGTCGCGCTTCCGAAGGCGTACCAGTAACTCGCGCCGCCGGGAACGTCTTCGGTTAAAAAGTCGGCGGCTTGGCTGACGAGACCGGTTCGCTGCTCGATCCAGGTCAATACGCTCACGTAGACGTTCCTTTTAGGAGTAAGAGACGATGATGCGGTCGGCCTGACCCGACTTGTATTGAATCCAGGTCACTTCGGCTTGACCGTCCTTTTCGCGAAACGGCAACGGATCGAGTCCGCGCGGCGTCGGTCCGGCGAGCTTCGCGCCCTCGGGGCCGAATTGCGAACCGTGACACGGGCAAATGAAGCGTTTCTGATCGGGGACCCAGTTGAAGCGGCAGCCGAGATGCGGGCAGATCGAGCTGAGCATGACGTAGCTCTGCGTGATGATCGGATAGTCGACCTTACTCTCGAGGGCATACAGGTCGGGACGCCTTGATTTGAAGCTTTGCTCTTGTTCCGGCGTCAGCTTGATGCCCCACACGAACTGTTCATCGTTTTCGGGGGGAAAATAGCCGTCGGCATATTTGAAGTCGAACGTGATCTTGACGGGGTCACCGTTGGCCGCAATCTTCTCGAATTCACTTTTTGGAAGATCGGCCCACGTGCCGCCGCCGCTTTTACCCGGATTGAGCAGCGATTCGGGAATCAGCGACGTGACGAGCGGTACCGCCAGCACGAGGCTGATCACGCCCCCGGCGGCCAGCGTCGCGTTGGCCAAGAACTTTCGGCGCGACTGGTCTTCGAAGGTGCCCGGATCTTTGTATGACTGCGCTTCGTGTACTGCCACTTTGGCCTTTCCTTCATTGCGCCGCGCGCGACGTACCGCGAAAGACGGCATCGCCTTGATGCACCGGTGGCGCCACTTGAAGCGTACCGGAGCGGGGAAGCGAGCCACAACAACTTTAGGGGGCGGGTGGACGCGGCGTGATACCATCTTCGGATGGCTTACGCCGTGCTCGTCGTTTCGGCGCTCTTTTTCGAGCTCGCGATGAATCTCCCGGTCGGAACGATGCCGCTGGCGCTGACGGCCGACGGCACGTCGCGCGCTGCGACCTCAGTCGCGATGGGCAGCGGTATGTTTGCGGCGCTGATCGCGAGCCTGCCGCTCGGGGCGCTGACCGACCGCTTCGGGCGGCTCCTGATGATTCGCGCGGCCGCTTTTCTAGGCATCGCGGCGCTGGGCGCGCTCGCCTTCGCGCACGGCCCGCTGGCGGGCGGCCTGCTGCTCGGCGTGCGCAGCATCGCGCTCGTTGCCTACATGACTGCCGAGTTCGCCTACGCAAGCGAACTCGCGTCGGCGGAACGTGCGGTTTCGGGCGTCGCGACCCTCGGCATGATCGGTAATCTGACGTTCGCAGTGGCTCCTGCGGTTAGCGTGTTCCTTTGGCAGCACGGCATTGGGCGTCAACAGTACGCGTGGGCGACCGGTATCGCGGCACTCGGTGCGGCGTGCCTGTTTCTTTTGCCCACGCGCTACGATGTTCGGACGGTACGCGCGCACACGATCGTGCTCGACCGGCGTTGGCTGCCGGCGTGTTTCTTTGCCGCGGCGACCGTACTGCAGGGCGGCGTCAACGGCTCGATCGCGATCCTCACGTTTCACGATCGCGGTATCGTCAACGGCGCGGCAATTTTCTCGGCTTCGGCATTCACGGCGTTTGCGTTGCGCTATCCCGCGGGACGTCTCGTCGATCGCTTCGGACCGCGCATCGTCGCGCTTCCGACGGCAGGCATTCAGGTCGTCGGCTGCGTCCTTGCGGCACACGCGCACTCGCTCGCTGCGGTGATCGTGGCGGGCGTGTGCCTGGGCACCGCATGGGCTGCGGTCGTGCCGGTGTCGATCGGACTTCTTTTTGAGCGCAGTGCCAGCGCAACGCGCGGTGCCGCAATGGGTGCGTACAACCTCGCCTTTTCGGGCGGCGCGGCATGCGGTGCGTTATTGGCGACGGCGGCGACGCTGGCTGGTCCCGGTTATCCTCTCGCAATCACGCTGTGCGGCATTGCGCCGCTCGCCGTTTTACCGTATGTGTGGCGCTCGCGACCGAGCGCGCACTCGCTAACGCGTTTGCCCGCGGCGGCTGCGGCCGCGGGCGACTAATCGTCGTTAGGAAGAACAGCTAACCGAAAGCTCGGCGGCCCATGCCGGCGGCGCAGCGGCATATCCGTCACTCTCGGGATGTTCGTCGAACGGTGCGCGCATGACCGCGTGCAGGCGCGCGATCTCCGAATAGTCGCGTTCGCGTGCGGCGCGGATGGCATTTTCCGCGAGATAATTTCGCAAGATGTACTTCGGATTCACGCGGCGCATCGCGGCAGCCCGTGCCGCGTCCCCGCGCGTTTCGGAGGCGAGTCGCGCGCGGTAACGTTGTAACAGGGCCTGCGCATCGTCCGGCCGCGCGAACAGCGCGGCGATCTGCTCCGAGACGGGCCGTCCGCCGGGAACGAGCGCATTGCTCTGCGGCGAAGCGGTGCCGCCCCCTGCCGCCGGATACGATAGCATTCGGAAGAAGTTCGTGTAATCGACCCGATTGCGCGCCAGCGCCGTCAAAGCGTCAACGAAGAACGCCGCATCATCATCGCGCCGTTGCGCCAAACCGAACTTGTCGGCGAGCGCTTGCGCGTATTGGGTTTGAAATGCCGGCGCGAATGCGGCCAGCGCCGCTTCGGCGTCGTCCTCGGCAATCAACGACGACAGCGCCGCGGCGAGTGCATGACAGTTCCACAGTGCAACCGACGGTTGCCGATCAAAGGCGTAGCGGCCGCCGGCGTCGGTGTGATTGCAGATGAACCCGGGTTCGAACGCGTCGAGGAAACCGAAAGGACCGTAGTCGAGGGTCAGCCCGAGGATCGACATGTTGTCGGTGTTCATCACGCCGTGCGCGAATCCGACGGCCTGCCACTGCGCGACCAGCCGCGCGGTCCGCTCGACGATCTCGCGTAGAAAGTCCGCGTAACGGTCGGCCTCGCTCGCAACGCGAGCGATGCCGGGGAAGAAGTGCGCAAGCGTATAGTCGGCGAGCGTGCGTACCGCATCGAAGCGGCTGCGGTAGTGGAAGTATTCGAACGTTCCGAAACGGAGGTGCGACGGCGCGATGCGCGTGAGGACCGCGGCCGTTTCGGCTGTTTCGCGGAAGACCGGCTCATCGCTACCGCCAATCGCAAGCGCGCGCGTCGTCGGAATACCGAGCCCGGCCATCGCTTCGCTGCACAGATATTCGCGGATCGTGGAGCGCAACACCGCTCGCCCGTCGCCGAAGCGCGAATAAGCGGTTTGTCCCGCGCCTTTGACCTGCCATTCGTACCGCTCGCCGCCCGAAGCATGCACTTCGCCGAGCGTGATCGCGCGTCCGTCGCCGAGCTGAGGAACGAAAGACCCGAACTGATGGCCGGCATACACGGCCGCAAACGGCCGAACGGACGCAAAGCGCGAACAACCCGCGGCGAGCCGTACGAATTCGGGCCGCACATCCTGCGCTTCATCGAGCCCGATCAGGGCTGCGACGTCGGGATTGAAGGCGACAAGATACGGATCGGGTAGCGGCGTCGGCTCGCGGCGCTCGACGTACTCGTCCCCAAGCGCGGAATATCCCTCGCCGAGCGCAAGCATCTCGAGCGTGGTGGCGGCGATCGGTGCGAGCATGGTCATACGGGAACTACAACCAACGTCCGGCACCACGGCGTTGCAGCCTCGCGAACGGTTCGTTGCCGGCTACATTTTGTAACTATGCAGCCCACTAATCCAAATGTTTACGCCGAGATAGCAGAACATGATGGAGACGAAGCCGAGCACCGACAGCCAAGCTGAACGTACGCCGCGCCACGCGTTGCGCGTGTGCAAGTGCATGTAAAGGGCGTAGACGATCCATGACGCGAGCGCCGCTGTCTCTTTCGGGTCCCATTGCCAGTAAGCGCCCCAGGCTTCTTTGGCCCACCAGGCGCCCGTGATGATTCCGACGGTCAGCAGCGGGAGACCGACCGCGACGATGCGGTACGTCATGATGTCGAGTTTTGCGAGCGACGGCAGGGTCGTGAGCCACAGCGCGAGCGGATTCTTCGCATCGACCGCAGCCGCGAGGGCCGGCGAATCAGCGCCGATCGTGCGGCGCGCCGGTACGACATACGCCTGCATGCGCATCCCTCCCGCCGGTCCCGTTGCGGCAGCCATGCCGTGTAACGTTCTCGGCGCGTTCGCACGGCGTTCGAGCGTTCGTTCGGCGTAGTAGCGAATGAGGTACAGCACCGCCGTGACGGCTGCGACGAGGAAGGCCGCGTACGACGAGACGACGAGCGGGACGTGAACCTTGATCCAATACGACTGCAGCGCCGGGACCGCGGGCAGATAGCCTTCGTTCCATGTTAGCGCGTATGCAAGCGACGTCGCAGCGGCCGCCCCGACGAAACCGCCGATGAACCAAAGGTCGTACTTCAGCGCGAAGCCGATGAAGATCGCGACGCTCATCGCAGCAAACAGAGACAGTGAGCCGTACAGATTCGTGAGCGGCCAAATGTGGCTGCTCTGGTAACGGTAGACGAGTTCGGCGAACTGCACCCCGCAACCGAGAAACGCGAACGGAATGCCGATGGCCTTTGGCAGCGCCTCGCGCGAAAGAAAATAGGTTAGAAAGGCAAGCGTGCTGACGATGTACGCCGAGATGGCGATGACGATCAGAAGCTGGTCGGTTGACATAAGGATACCTCCCGCCGTAAAGCCTCACTCGCGTTCGCGCAAGCGCCCACGGTCGTAGCGTAAGATGGTGGGCCTGCGAGTTTACGCCGGCGCCGCTGCAGCGGCGGCAACGGGTGCCGGCTTGGTCGCGACGGCCTCGAACTCGCGCACGAGCGCGGCGAACTGTTCTTCGTAGATTTCGAAACCTTTGACTGTGGTCGCCGCGATGCCCACATTCCACCGTTGCGCCGCACCGTCGACCCGGACGTACACGCGCGCAGGCAGGAAGTAAAACGACATGCAAAGGCCCGTAAGCAGCACGAAAGCGCCCGCGAGTACGAACGGAATACCCGGATCGTGACGGTACTGGATGCCGCTGTACGGCACGTAGCGGCCGACCTCCAACCGGTACCCACTGCCGAGGCTGATGCCGCGTCCCATTGCGATAAGCACGCTGCCGACGTTCTGATCGTCGTCGAAGACGTCGAGCACGACGCCAGGATTGTTCGGGCGCGGATCGGCGCCGATGCTGCCGCCCGGACCGATGGTTCCGATGAACTTGGTGTATTGCAAGGACCGCATCGTATCACCGACGGCAAACGCCTGCCCCTCCTCGAGCGGTGCAGCGGAAGCGCCCGGGACCGGCCGTCCGTCTTTGGTGAGCGTGAACGGAACGGCGAAACCGTACGACGCCTGATAATAGTTCGTGCCGCCGAGATCGAGGGGATGATTGACGCGTAAGACCCGCCGTTCGGTCGCACCGTCCTTCGTCGTGACCTCGAGGGTCGAGACGTAGTCGATCGGCTGGTAGACGATTCCGCTGCGCGTGCGGATCGGATCGATGCGATACGCAAAGTGATCCAGTTTGAGGCTCGTGCCGTTCTCGGGTATCGTGACCGCATGGCTCGAGACGATCGTCGTCTGGCCGCTGTATCCAAATGCCCAGTAGAGCGCCGTTCCGAAGGCGATGATCACGAACCCGACGTGCGCGACGAGCACTCCGCGACGCGCCCAATTGTGCTTGTCCGCAAAAGCCCATTCCGTTCCGCCGAACTCGCGCTTACGGACGAGCCATCCGCGCGTTGCGAAGAAGCGTTCGACCCGAGACCGGACTGCCGTCTCATCGCCGCACACAGCAACGCTTTCACTCAGCGCAATGGCGTCGAGCTTCACGGGCCGCAGCGGCGGCAGCCGTTTCGGAATGACGCGCCAAAACGTGGCGAGCGTCATACAGGCGAGAATCAATCCGATGATGCCGAGATAGGCGACGGAGTGGTAGATATTGTCCAGATGCAACCGCAAGACGAGGCGCGCGAGCGGCGGGGCGTAGTTCGCCCGGTAAAAGTCGGCATCTTTGCCCTGGTCGACGATGACGCCGATCAAGGTCATGACACCCCACACGGCGAGCAACGACATGCCGAACCAAAAGTCCGAAAGCCGTCCGAGCAGCGCATCGACCGAAGCGCGTACGGCCGACGCCGCCACCCGTTCCCCCCGACCCCCGACCTCCGCGAGCGCCATCGCGTCTATGTTAAACGGGGCTGGATTCGCGATGCCATGATTTTTCGAGGAGCAATATGATCCAAATGCTCGCTTCGTACAGCACGTACATGGGGCCCGCGATCAAGAGCATCGTGATCGGCGATGCATCGGGCGCGGCGATACCGCCGACCAACAGAATGCCCATGCCGGCGTAGCGGCGATATTTGCGCAGCAGAGGCACGTTGACGAGACCGATGCGCGCGAGCGCCACCATGATCATCGGTGTTTGAAAGACGAGCGCGAAGGCTAGGAACGTCAGCAAAATGAGGTTCAGCGTCGCTTCCACGCCGAACGTTTCATCCGCGACAACGGTCGTGATGCCGAGCAACGCGGTCAGCACGCGATGGATGATGAAGAAGTGGCAGAACGCGATGCCGGCGGCGGCCAAAAACACCGATGGCGCCGTATAGCCGTAAACGATGTGCCGCGTCTTGGGATGAAAGGCCGGGACGATGAACATCCAGAGTTGATACACGAGCACCGGCAAGCCGAGGACGACTGCGCCGTACAGCGAGAAGCGAAATTCGGTGAAGATCACGTCGGTCGGTGCGAATGCGTGCAAGGCGATGTGCTTGCCCAGATACTCATTTTTGAGCCACGTGATCGCAAACTGCGACGGCCAAAACAGGAAAAGCGCAAGCACCCCGACCGTGCCGAGCGCGATCATCAAGCGGCCGCGAAGCTCCCGCAGGTGCTCCGTGAACGGCATTTCCTTCTGGTCCCAATCCGGCGGGGCGAGTGGGGGACGTTCCGCGAGCAAGAGCGCTACGAATCCAGCTTAATCGCGAGGTAGCCGCGGCTCACTTGGGACCGAGGTCGAGCCCATGACCACGCCGTTGGCGTTGGGCGTTTCGCGCACAAGAGTTGTTTGAGTCGCTTCTGCTTCGGCTCGCGCGCGGGCTTCGGCATGGGCACGCTCGGCCGCGACATCGGACTCGGCTTGGCCGACCAAAAACTCTTTTTTGGCCTGACCGAATCCGCGCGCGAGTTTGGGCAATTTATCGGCGCCGAACAGCAGCACCGCCGCGCCGACGAGGATCGCGATCTCCATTGGATTTCCGAACATTGTAGGTTCCTTTCTCGATGGCCTGAACAGACGGGTTCCCGCGTTCCTCAGCGGCTGCGGCTACCGCGCGCGAACCGCGCTCTCCCGGGCGAGTGCTTCAGCTAGTGCTACCAGTTCGACGCGCGCGGGCGCATTCCCGAGCCGAGCGAGCGGGGTGTGGGCGCGCTCGATATACTCAGCAATCGCTTCACGTGTCCGAAGCAAACCGCCGTGAGCCGCGATTCCGGCGATCAGCGCAGCCAGGTCGCCCGGCCGTTGTAACGACGGCTCATGATAGAAACGCCGGACGCGCTCCCGGAAATCCCGATCGCCCGCGGCGAGGGCGAAGATTAACGGAATCGTCATCTTGCGTTCCACCAAATCATTGCCGGCGGGCTTGCCCAGCTCCGCTTCGCTGGCCGTCAGATCGAGCAGATCGTCGAGCATCTGGAACGCGATGCCGTACGCCAACCCAAACTCACGCAATGCGCCGGCACGTAGCGGCGACGCGCCGGCCACGAGGGCCCCGCATTCCGCGGACGCGGCAAATAACGTCGCCGTCTTCTTGACCGCGATCTCGACGTACTCGGCAACCGGTAAGTCGAGCCGTCCCACAGCGCGATTTTGCAGGACCTCGCCGTCGGTGATGTCCGCGAGCGTCGCGGCGAGAATGTGCGGGATCGGATGCTGATACTTCGCCGTGACGTTTTTGAAAATCCACGCGAACAGGTAATCTCCCGCGAGAACGCTTACCCGGTTGCCGTAGTCGACGGCCGTCGCATTGACGCCGCGTCGGAGGTCGGCTCGGTCGACGATGTCGTCGTGGATCAGCGTGCCGACGTGAATGAGTTCCATGTAGGCGGCGAGCGGAAGGTGCTGCGACGGATCTGCGCCGTTGGCTGCGGCGGCGAGCAGCAGGAGTCGGGGGCGTAGGCGCTTGCCCCCGGCGGCGAGCATGCGGCCCACCGCTTCGGTAATCAACGGGTTGTCGGTCGAGAACGAGGAGGCAAAAAACTCTTCCACCAACGCTGAAAGGTCTCGGGCGGCTCCGGCCGAGCCGACGTCCCGGCTTCGCCCGATCATGCGGTACCGACGTGAACGGCGATCGCGCCGCCGCCGAGCCGCTCGTAGCGAACGTCCTGGAAACCGGCCTTGGCGAAGCGCTTGGCGAGATCGTCCGCGTCGGGGTAGTTGGTCAGCGACTGCGGCAAATAACGATAGGCGCTCCGCGACCCCCCGACGAGGCCGCCGAGCAACGGCACAAGGCCATAAAAGTACACGTCGAAAGCCCGCTTGAAGAGTTTGTTCGACGCCTTGGATACGTCGAGGTTCACGAAGCGGGCGCCCGGCTTCAAGACGCGACGCGTTTCCCGCAGGACGCTCGAGATGTCGACGACGTTGCGCATCGAGAAACCCATGACGGCGCCGTCGAACGAGGCGTCCGCGAAGGGCAGCGCCATCACGTCGGCTGCTTCGAAGCTGAGCGTGCCGCTTGCCCGGCGCTCGGCTCGGCGGCGAGCCCGGTCGAGCATTGGTTCGCAAAAATCGACGCCGACGACCGCCAGGGTCGGATCGGCGCGCAACAGGTGGAACGCGAGATCACCGGTGCCGCAGCATTCATCGAGGACGCGCCCGCCCGGAGGCGGCGCCAGGACCCTGACGGTGCGACGCCGCCACCGCTCATCGACGCCGCACGTGAGGAGCCGGTTGGTCGCATCGTAGCGCGGGGCAATCGATGCGAACATCTCGCGGACGTAGAGCGATTTCTCCATACTTCTGTTCTCGTGCTTCCCGTCCGCTTGCCCCTCGTCATCTCACGCGTTGCGCGTGATGGAAGGGTACCCGCTTCACTCATAAAGGACTCACCGTGACCATTTCGCCTATGCGCTCACCCGTCGACTTCGCCGCCGGCCGCCTCGGTGGCGCCTCCAACTGCGCGAACGGCGCGCCGGCTTCAGCAGCACGCGGCGGCGACGATCCGCTCGCGGCGGTTTTCGCCCTGACCCGAGACGTCGATGCCTTGGCCTCGAGCGGTCTCGGCGACCTTACGGGTCTGCCTGGCCAAGACGGAGCCGGCACCCCTGCAAATCTCCTGGGCGGGGGAGGAGCAGCCGGCAGTATCGCCGGCATGCTCGCGTAGCGACGCCGGGCGGGGTCGTTTCGAAGCGGCTCCGTCACGGCCCGAATAGTGCGCAGGCCGTTGCGTCGGTGCGGGCTGCAACTTCTTCGGCCGACGTCTCCAAGAGTTCGGCGAGCCGCGCCGCCGTCGCGACGACGAAGCTTGGTTCGTTACGCCGCCCTCGGTTGGGCACCGGCGCCAGATACGGTGCGTCGGTCTCGAGCAGGAGCGGAGCGAGGCCGACGGTCGTCACCGCGTCGCGCAGGCTCTGCGCCGTCTTGAACGTCAGTACCCCGCCGATGCCGAGCATCAGACCGAACTCGCCGGTCAACCGGCGCGCTTGTTCGGCGTCTCCCGTGAAGCAGTGCACGACCCCGCGCAGTCCCCGGCCTTCGCGACGCAGAACGTCGATGAAATCCGGGAAAGCGTCGCGCTGATGGAAAACGGCGGGCAGTCCCCGCGCGCGCGCATAGCGCATCTGCGCGACGAGCACGCGCTTCTGCGTCTCATGGGGACTGTGGTCGTAATAGTAATCCAGCCCCATCTCTCCGACGGCGCGCGGGGCGTGCCGGGCAGTCGCCGCGATGCCGTCGAGTGCAGCCGCGATATCTTCGGGTGCGTCCTTGGCTTCGTGCGGGTGAACTCCGACCGCGTACTCGAGGCCGTATGCCGCAGCGACGTCGCGCGCTTTGGCGCTGTCGGCAAGATCGGTTCCGATCGTCATGATCCGAGTGACGCCCACCTCCCGTGCCCGCAGCAACGCCTTCTCCCGGTCTTCGTCGAAAACTGCAGCGTGGACGTGCGCGTGGGTGTCGAACATGCCGTCAGGCTATCATGATCACCACACCACGAGCGCCGAGTAAAACCGGACGGGTTGTTCGCGTCGCCGTCATCGGGTCGATCGTCGTTCACGTGCTCGTCGCGTTGCTCATCATCGGCGCGTCCGATGCACTGCGCCGGCTGCTGCCGCCGCTTGCCGCGCGACCTCCGCAGAACGAGACCGTCTCGGTCTCGACTGCCTTACATCTCGAGCGGCGGCCCCGCCCCGAGCCCGCGCATCAGGCGCATGGCGCGCGCGGCGCGGCGCCGGTGCGGAGCCTTCATCCTGCGCCGCGTCTCGCCGCCGTCCGGCCTGCCGCTCCGAAGACGCAGTCGGTGATCAAGAGGAAGACGGCGCCCCGCAGTGCCCCGCGGGAACTCGCCCGGCTCGCACCCCACGCAACGCCGGTCCCCCCCGTAGCGGCGCCGCGGACACCCGGACCGCGCGACGCCGAACGCCTACCGCGCAGCGCGCCTCGCGTGGCCTACGCGCCTCAGCATTCGCTTCCCAAGAGCGCAGCGGAAACTGGGCGTGCTTCGCGTTACAGCCGCACGCAAATCGCCGCGATGGAGAACGACTTGGCGCAAAGCATCGCCCACGACCGCGACGCCGCGAACCCACTCAGCAACGTTGAGCGGCGCGTGCACCCTGCGACGACGGTTCGGCAGCAAGCGGTCAATTTTTCAGGCGTCGACGCCCGCATGCGCGGCTTCGAAGGACTCTGCGACCCGGTTAAGTCGTGGCCCGTCGGGTCGTACGTGTACTTCTACGTCGCGTGCCGCGTGACGCACGATGACGGGCTCGTCCGCGAAGAAGCGCTGCCCTGGCCCATCCGCTATCCCGCGCGACGCTTATCCTACGACGAGGACGGCCCGCAACTTCCGCCCGGCGCTCCGGTGCCGCCGCCTCTGCCGGGCTGGCACGCCGACCCGACCCAGAAGCTCGATCCCGACGTCATCTTATATCTGCGGAAGTACGGCTATTCGTTCTAAACCGCTGATTATATGCAGGGTGCGGCTGCTTCCAGGCGCGGAAGGCGCGGGGCATCGGACCGACAGGAGATTGGCGGGTCGTCGAATGCCGGGTCGGCTGCTTACAGCGTCGCGGACGCCGCGAGCGGCTCGCTCGCGCGAATCGGGAACGCTGCGCCGTGCGGTTCTCGACGACGGTTGCAGAGAAACGCGCCGACGTAGAGCAGCGCGACCAGCGGTAACAGGTCGCGGTATCCCACGATCAAGGACGAGTACTCGAGGACGCCGCCGACCATCGCGCCGAGGAGGTTCGCGCCGAACGCGACGGTCGACGACCCGACGATGCGAAAACGCTCCGCAAATATACGGTTCGCGAGCAAGATGGGGCAGAAGCGAGCGCCGTCGCGGCCGCGAAGCGAGCCGGGAAATCGAGCGCGAGCAGCGACGCAGGCGGTACGACCCACGCCAGCGCCAACGTTGCGAAGAGCGCTATGTACAGCAGGCTAGGATGAGGGAGGCGGATGCATTGGGCGAATTCGATCGCAATGAGGACGGTAAGGAGAATGCCGAAGAACACGAGTGCGTTAACGAACCACGTCGTGCCGAATAGGAGCGCGAACTGCACGACATTCTTCGTCTCGAGCAGCAAGAACGCGGCGCCCATGAAAAGCAAGTCGGCGTAACCGCGCATTTGTGAGAGCGGTCCCGCCGCTCCCCGCACCAGCAGCAGCGGACGAGCAGAACCGTCGCGATCGCGACGAGGTACAGTTGTGGAATGGAGCGGGACTGAAGATAAAGGAACGGATGGTCGTCGGTCGCGGGCGAGGGTATTGACCGGCTCAAGGGGTCCCAGGTGGTCGCGCAGGCAGCGTCTTGGGCGCGTAGCCCGATCATCAAGAGCGAAAAGCGACCGCCGGCGCCGACGGTCGAATCGACGCACGGCCGGTGCCCATAGGCGAGTTCGAGCGTCCGTGCCAGCCGGTCGAGAAGCCAGCCCTGGCGATAGTAATTGTACATGCCGAATGCACCGCCGGCGTTGAGATGTCTGCGCGCTGCGGCCATCGCTTCCTTCGTGAAAAGGTAGCTTTCAAGACGTAGCGAGGATTGACCCGAAACGAGCGCGAGCGAATCCGGCAGGGCGAACAGAATGAGGTCGTACCGATTGCTCGTGCGTTCGAGAAAAGCGCGTCCGTCGTTGATATGGACGCTGACTTCCGGGCGCTGATAGGGATGCTCCGGATTGAGTTCTCGGCCGATCTGATAGATGCGGGGATCGATCTCGACGGCGTCGATGTGCTTCGCCCCATGCGCTAAGGCAATGGCGACGTCGGTGCCGTTACCGGCGCCGACGATCAGGACGTTGCGCAGCGGGCTGGCATGCGCGCGCCGGTAGGGCAACATGTACACGGGCTCGGTACGCTTACGTTCAGCGATGGTCTCGATCAACTGATGGGGGGATGCCATTTACGTTGATTTCTTGGACGCCCGGTGCTACTGGAAATAGACCACCGCCCCCCAGACGAGCGGCGGTGCGCCGAGAAACGACGTTGCGTGATGTGCTTCCAATGCCTGTCCGTCAGATCGGTGAACTCAAACGAGCTCCGCATGCTGTAGCACACAAACATCCCTCTTTAAGCCGTCATAGAGGATCACTATTCGAATGCGCTTTGCATGCGTGGAAAGAGCGCTGCATCCGAAGGCCGGGTGCGCGTACCGGGTGCGAGGCGGCCCCAGACGAGTTCTTCGCGCCATGGGCTCGACGGCGCTCCGCTTAAGCCGAGTTGCTGCCATATTGCCGACGCGGTCGCCGGCATGAAGGGCGCTAAGAGATGGGCGAGCCAGCGCAGCCCTTCACACAGGTCGTAAAGCGTTGCGTCGAGCGCGCTGTGATCGTCGCGTTTGTGCAAATCCCACGGTTTACGCTCATCGATCGTGCGGTTAAGCGCGGCGACGAGTTCCCAAATGGCTTCAAGGGCAGCACGAAAGTCCAGTGCCTCAAGCGCAGCCGCCACGCGGGGACCCAGAAGTGCGAACGAAGTGCCGAACGTACCGCCCTGGTGCGGACGTGTGTCGGAAGTAAAGGGCACGGAGCTAGGAACGACGCCGTCGCGGTAGCGCGTCAGCATCGCGAGCGAGCGCTTGACCAGATTTCCGAGATCGTTGCCCAGGTCGCCGTTGCGCCGCAAGCGCACCTTCTCTTCACTGAACGAGAAGTCGCTGCCGAAGTGCGCTTCGCGTAAAAGGAAATAGCGCAAGGTATCTGCTCCGAAGCGCTCGACGGCCTCGAAAGGATCGACGACGTTGCCGCGGCTCTTGGACATCTTCTCGCCATCAAAGGTCATCCAGCCGTGGGCGAAGACGAGTTCGGGAGCGGGCAGACCGAGTGCCCATAGGACGGCCGGCCAGATGATGGTGTGGAAGCGCGCAATTTCTTTGCCGATCAACTGCACGTTAGCGGGCCAGTAGCGTTCGAAACGCGCGCCGCCACGCGGGTAGTCGAGCGCCGTGATGTAGTTGAGCAGCGCATCGAGCCACACGTACATCACGCCGCCGCCCGGCAGCGGCACGCCCCACTCCAGGCCCAGGCGCGAGATGCACAAATCTTCGAGGCCGCCCTCGAGGGTTGCGAGCATCTCGTTATAGGCGCGCTCCGGCCGAACCCAGCGCGGATTATCGCGGTAATACGCTAGTAAACGATCGCGGTATTTTGAAAGTGCGAAGAACCAGTCGTCTTCGGAGAGCCATTGCACGTCACGGCGGCATTCGGGATTGGGACAACGTCCGTCGATGAGTTTCGATTCGAGCCAAAACGTCTCATCATTCGTGCAATACCAGCCCTCGTACGTTCCGAGATACACGTCGCCAGACGCTTTGAGGCGTTCGAAAACGTCCTCGCAGGCCTCGACGTGGCGACGCTCCGTCGTCCGAATAAAATCATCGTAGCGAACGTCGTAGCGCGCGAGAAGCTCTTGCCACTTCGGCACAAGCGTGTCCGTCCAGGCCGCGGGGTCCATGCCGGCGGCCGCTGCTGCCGATGCGACCTTGCCGCCGTGCTCGTCGGTTCCGGTCAGAAAGAACGCGTCCCCCGTCGTGCGATGGTACCGCGCAAGGACGTCGGCGGCGATCGATGTGTAGGCATGGCCGAGATGCGGGTTGCCGCTGATATAATAGATCGGCGTGGTCACGTAAAAGGCCCGCTCTGACATGTACGCGCGCTTTGGGCGCGGATGCAAAGGCGTCCTGGAGCGCTTATACTGCCTCGTTCGGCCACCGATACTTCCTGCGTGCGTCGAACCGTTTTCGGCATGGTCGCGGTGCCCGTCGGTGCCGGTGTGTTGTTTCTCGCTCTCAGCGTGATTCGAGACGATGGTCAGGATGGCCTCGAACAGCTTCTTTGGAAGCTTCCGACCTGGCTCGCGCTGGTCGGGGTGCCTGCCGCCGCAATGCTTATCGTTCAAATGCCGCGTCGCGAGCGCGTTTGAACATGCTGGGACTGTACGGCCTTCTTTTATTGAGTCTGGTGGCGGGCATTTCGGCCGCCCCCGTGACGGAGTCTCCTCGAGAGACGTGCCGCAAAGTCGACCTCCGTCTCTTCATCCCCCTGGCGCTCGGAGTCGTGCTTGTCACATTTTTCCACGAGCACCTTATCGAGCAGGCGGCCTTAGCGCAGCGACCGTTGCCGTCATGGATGGCTGCTTTGCCTGCGGTTCCAATCATGGATCTGGCACCGCTCTACGGCCACGTCGGTGTCCGCACGTCCATGGCCGTCGAAATCTTTTCGTTGCTGGAAGCGGGATTGATGACGGCACTCGTGCTGGTCTTGCGCTCGCGACAAGCGGGTCTTCTCGTGCGAATCACCATCGGTCTGTGCGTGGCCGGCTTGGCTACCATCGCACTCAACGCGCACGGCATCCTCAGCCAAGACATCTACGCATACATGGCTGACGGACTGCTCGGGCGAGGGGCTTATCATCCGGACACCGCCCGGTTCGGCGGTCAGTTTCACGTGCTCTTGCGTCTTTGGGGATCTCCCCCGGTTCCGTGTGCGTACGGTCCCGCCTGGCTCTTTCCGGCGACGCTACTGATGCGTGGCGCGCTATCTTTGGGTGACGGAGTCGTACGCTTTCGCATTGCCGGCGCAGCAAGCGTTTTGGCCGTCGCGGTCGCTTTGGTCCGCCTGCGCGTTTCGCTTCCGGTCCTGCTAACGTTCCTTCTCAATCCAATGGTCTGGATGCAGTACGTTGGCGACGCACACAATGATCTCTGGCCCGTCGCTCTCATTCTGTTCGGTCGCAGTTACGCGCACCGACCACTGGTCGCAAGTATTTTGGGAGGATTGGCGGGAGCCGCAAAGCTGCCGTTTCTTGTGGTGTGTTGCCTGACCGGCGCGAGCCGCGCTCTTCTGCGAGAGCGGCTCGGGATCGCGCTTGGTAGTGTGAGCGTCGCTTTAGCGATTTCCGCCGGGGCCGGAGGCCTGCCGTATTTCCACGCGCTCGAAGCGGTACGTCACATGTATCCGCTACCGACCGATCCGCAATCGATCGCACTTCGACTGATGGCGCTCGTCGGCGTGTCGATCGCGGTTCTTGCGGCGCTTGGCGGCCGCCGCGCGTCGTGGGCGGCGGCTTTCTCGTTCATCGGATTCGGCTACGGCATCTTCCCCTGGTACGCGGCTTGGGGACTGGCATACGCGACGCTAGCGGACGGGGCGGAGATTTTCTTGTGTGCGTTACCGATTACGGCTTTCCTAACCGCGACGACATACGCACCGACGCCGCTCTGGCTTCCGTTGCTCTTTAGCGTTTTCTTGGGCGCCTGCGCGCTTTCGTACGTTCTGATACGAACGCGGTTTTTCGCAGCGCCGCGGCGATGGGGTCGCGCCGTCACGCCCGGCCAGCCGATCTCGGACGCGGCGTGTACTCGTCCTACCTGATCGCACTGGCCGTCGCTGTGGCCGCGCCTGGTTTGCGTGTGCCCTCATTGCTGATCTCGAGCGCTCACAACGACGTCCTCGCCGTCGCTTTTGTGTTGCTCGCCTCGCTCGTATCGAGGCGTTGGTTGCCCGGCTCGATCGTGCTGATCGTGGCCGCTGCCGCAATCAAGCTGCCTCTTGGCGCTCGCTGCTATTGCGGTCGCGGTATCCACGCAACATACGTTCTTGGCTCCGCTTTGGTCCTTCGTCTCGCTTGCGGAGTTCGAATGTTCATGGTATCTCGCGTGGGCGTTCCCGTACGCCGCCATGCGCCCCAAGCTGTTCGCCATCTACCTGCTCAGCTTGCCGCTGGCGGCCTATGAACTGGCCAACCAGTACGCCGAAACGCGTTCTACACCGCGTTTCGCGACGGGCTGTTCGTGGCACTGCTCGTCGCGATCGCAAGGCGGCTAGCCTTGTGGCGGCGCACAATGCGATCGTAGAGCGCGTGGCGTTCGCCGTAGCCTTCGCGCACGAGGGTCTTTGCGATCTGAGCGATCGGGGTTCGGCTTTCTAGTGCCGCGTCGATGACACGATCCAGTTCGGCGTCTGCGGATTGCACCGAAGGTGCACTCGCGTATGCCGCGCGCGTGCCGTCTTTGGGGCGCACATGAGCGGCTATGACGAGTGCGATCTCACCCCGCACCGGCCGCTCCAAACCATCAAGCACGGCAGCGGGGATGCCCACGAGATGCTGTTCGTGAAGCTTCGTCAGCTCGCGCCCGAGAAAGACGCGGGCGTCGGCAGCAAGCGTGCGTAAGGCTTCGAGCGTCGCGACGATGCGATGCGGTGATTCGAAGAACACCGTGGCCCCGTCGCGCGCGAGTGCCGCTTTGAGCGCACGCTCCAGTTCACTCTGCCCGCGCGGAACGAAGCCCGCGAAAACAAGCGGAGGTATCTCGAAACCCGAAAGCACCGCCGCCGCCATCACGGCGCTCGGGCCCGGCAACACTTCGATGGTGATGCCGGCTGCGCGCGCGGCCGTGACGAGCGCCCGCCCGGGATCGGATATCGCGGGCATACCCGCGTCCGAGGTCACTGCGACGCTCTGGTCCGCGGCGCGCTCGAGAATTGCGCCCGTCACCGAGTTCGCGTTCTGCTCGCGATAACTCCAGATTGTTTTCGACGGAAGCTCTAGCGCCGCGAGCAGTTTGCGTGCTACCCGCGTGTCTTCGGCGACGAGCAGATTGCATGTGCGCAGCACCTCGAGCGCCCGCACGGTGATGTCCCCGAGATTCCCGATCGGCGTCGGAACGAACGTCAGGCCCATTGCCCGACCGCTTCGCGGGAGCGCGCGAAAAGACTTTGAAGCGCTACGCGTCGGGCAAGAAGCGGCGCGCTCCCAGATAGCGGCTGCGGAAGTACTCCGATGCGAAGGTCGTGACGTGGACGCTGGAGCCGATTGAGTTGACGAAGCGACCTCCGCCGAGATAAATGCCGACGTGCGACGCCCCCCAATCGTACGTTTGAAAAAACACGAGGTCGCCGGGCAGCGGATCACCGCGCACGGGTCGTCCGGCGGCGAACTGCACGTCGGCCGTGCGCGGGATCGCGATGCCGATGCGGCCGTACACATACGCCGTGAACCCCGAGCAATCGAAGCCGCTCGGCGACGAGCCGCCCCAAACGTATGGTGTGCCCATGAACGCCAAGGCGGTGCGCAGGAGGCGCTCAGCGCCCGGTAAGCCCGCGGACGGCGAGAAGGCACCTTCAACCCTCGATTCGCTTTGGGCGATCGCGGCTTTGGAATGCGCGCGGGCATGTGTCACGTGGTGTGCCGGGCGCGCAACTGTGACGCCGCTCATAATGACGGTGACGCCGCTGATGGTGCTGACCGTCGTCGTCGTGTCCGCACGCGCCGGCGCCGTAAGCGCCGCGAACATCGCTATGAACAAAAGACTGCCGCAGCGAGACGTGCGCATGGTTTCCCACTGTTCGGCCGCACATACCGGGGGGTTGAGTCTGTAAAGAATTCGCAAAAACCGCTGTTGGGAATGCAGGGCCGCTAATGTCCTTCGGCTCTGCTGACGACAAGGAAGGTAGGCCGGGTTTTACCTCACCGGCATTCCGATGTGAGGCACGGCTGGTTCCGGCGTTCGGCGTTAGATCGTCAGCGATTTTTCATCGATGCCGGAGTCGTCCCTCACGCTCGATCCAGTTCCGCCACCTCACTGAAAGGGAGAATCCGTGCTGAAGTCCTTTACCAACATGCTGCGCGATGACGACGGCCAGGGCCTCGTCGAATATGCGCTCATCATCGCCCTCGTTTCGATCGTCGCGATCACCGCTCTCACGTTCCTAGGCAAGAAAGCCAACAACACCCTCGGCAACGCAGCGAGCAACCTCAACGTCTAGTGCTCTCCGGCGCCTCCCAATGCACACCCGTGCCTCGGGGGGCGCCGCTTGTTTTTCGATGACGAACGAGGTGTGCCCATGTTCGCTCACTCCGCATCTCTTCCGCTCGCCGTGTGGCTCGTGCTTGGCGCCTGCGCCGTCGCGCTGCTTACCGACTTGCGGGCCCGGCGCATTCCCAACGCCCTGACGGCCGCACTCGCACTGGCAGCACTCGGGGTTCATCTTGCGGCGGGCTGGAGTTCGCTGTTCGTCGCCGTTGCGACCTTGCTCGGCGTGGCGGTACTCGGCTTTTTAGCGTTTTCAATGCGCTGGCTCGGCGCCGGCGACGTCAAGTTGCTCGCCACCAGCGCAGCGATGCTCGGGTTCCCCGACGCGCTCTCGTTCTTGATCTACACAGCAATCGGGGGCGGCATTTTCGCGCTCTCGATGGCCGTTGTGAGCGGCCGTTTGCGCGCCGTCTTGCACTCGCTCGCGCTCGTCGCGCGACCGCTGATTTATAAGGGCACGCGTTCGGTTGCGCCGGCACAGCAGATGAGACTTCCGTATGCCGTCGCAATCGCGATCGGTGCGCTCGCCGTAGCGCTGTCGCATACCGCCGCGCCGTTTTTGAAAATCGCGCTTTGACTGCCGCGTGGCCGACGGCGCTGCTCGTCGCGCTCACGTACGCCGGCATCGCCGGCGGCGCGGTGTGGTGCAGTGAGCGCTTGTGCCGTTCGATCGTGCCGTTTCCCGACGGACCATCTCCCGGCCGCCCGCCCAATGGAGCGCTCATCGGCGGCGCGGGAGCGCTTGGATTCTCGCTCGCGGCCCACGGCATTGGACTGCCGTCGCTTGGGCTCTGCGCCGTGTTGACGGCGGCACTGGTCGGCTGCTGGTACAGCGACGTGCGATGCGGCATTGTGCCCGATGTCTTCACCCTTGCTCCGCTCGCCGTCGTTCTTGCGATGGCGCTGATCGGAGGAAACCCGTGGCCCATGGTCTCGGCGGCGGTCGTGTTCGTCCCATTTGCACTCGCCGCCGTTGCGTCGCGCGGAATCGGCATGGGATGGGGCGACGTCAAACTCGTAGCGCTCGGCGCGGCCGTGCTTGGCTTGCAGACTTCGATCCTCTCGTTTGCGGCTGCGTGTCTACTCGCCGTCGTGGTGGCGATGGTTCGCGGTCGGCGTTCTGCACCGATCGCCTTTGCACCGTACCTGGCGGCTTCGATCGCGCTTGCACTCGCCATACCCGGAGCGTAACGGGGTGGAGACGTCGTTTGTCCTGCGCAACACTTCCAACGGTGTGGCGCTCGCGCAGCGGGTGAAGCGCGCCGGCGATCCGCTTTCGCGCGGCATTGGCCTCCTTGCGCGCGGGAGCGTTGCGCCCGACGAGGGCTTGTGGATCGATCGCTGCGCGGCCGTTCACACGCTCGGGATGCGCGCGGTTCTGGACCTGTACTTTCTCGATCGCGAAGGCCATGTTCTCGGAATCGTGCCGAACGTTCGGCCGCAACGTTTCTCGGTCGCCTGCCGCGGAGCGAGGAACGTCGTCGAACTCGGAGCTGCGGGCGACGAGCGGGCCGTGCGTATCGGCGACCGGCTCGTCTTGGAATGATACTCTCGGCCGCTCGCCTCACGCGAGCAGGCGGCCTCGACGGTGTCACGCTCCAAGGGCAGTTGGTTTTGCGGTGCTTCTTGTACGGTGCCGTCGCCGTCGCGGTCGCGCGGGCTCCCGGTGATACCGCAGCACTCGCGACGGATGCTTTCGCGGCGCGGGCGATCGTGGTTCGACACGCAATCTCGACCGTGTTTGGGCCTGAGAGTGCAGCGGCAGGTTCGCAGTCGGGTGCTCTCGGTTGGCTCGGCGCGCTGCTGTGGACCAAGCTTGCCGCGGCCCCCTTTACACTCTGGCTCGCACCGGTCGCGATGCTGCTTGCGATGTTGGCACTCGTCGAAATACGCGCGCGTGCTCGGTCGAACGCCTGGCTCGGAACAGCGGCTGCCGCGATTGCGGCGCTGTGCGCGTGCGATGCTGCGCATGCCGGCGGTCCGCTCGCGGCGCCTCTCTTCACGGCTGCATTCTTTATGCTGCTCGATCGGCCGACGGTACGGCGAGCGGTGCTGGGAACGGCGCTGGCGCTCTTTTGGTGCAACACCTCAGCCAGCGGTTTGCTCGGCGGTGTCTTGGCACTGGCCGCCGCACTGGGCACGTCGCTCGACCGACAGCCTGTGCTTGAACGTCGCGCTGCATGGTTAGCCGCATTCGGCGCATGCCTAGCCACCCTCGCAACGCCGGCGGGCCTCGCATATCCGGTGCTGGCCTTTCACGCTTTGCGGATCGATGGAACGCTCGAGGGCATCGTGAGTACGGCTCCGAGCGAGATCGCTCCGGTCGCATATCACGTCGGCTTCTTCCTGGTGCTCGTGCTCGGCCTTGCAATCGGTCTGCGCGCGCTCCGCTTCACCGGGGCATTACCGGCATTGGTCGCGCTCGCCCTCGGCCTCGCCAATGGCGCAAATTTGCCGCTGGTCGGCGTGGTCGTTGCGCCGTTGCTCGCTGGCGGTGCCTTGCGTCCGCGCACGACCGTCGCGCGCGGCCTGGCGCTGGCGCTGACGTGCGTTGCGGTATTGGCGGCCAACGTCGGGCCCGGCGGTACGGACGCGAACGCACGCGCGAGCGCCCAACGGGACGGTGCCTTCTTGGCAAGTCGCGCCGCCGGCCTGCACGATGTTCGTCGCGTATTCTGCGAGCAAGTTGCGTGGTGCGCATCCGCCGTTGCGGCCGGGGGCAGCGTGCTTGTCGACGACCGCGTCGATCGCGCGCCGTCGCCCGTTCGCGATGCGCAACTCGCGCTTGGGCAGGCTCACGTGACCTGGCTCGGAGTCGCCAAGCGGTACGGGATCGACGCAATCGTCGTGAGCCGCGATTCCGCCCTGGCCTCGCTGTTACGGCTCGATTCTCGCTGGCGCACTTACGGCGCGCGCGGCGACGCGGCGCTCTTCGTGCGCAGCAGCATGCGCGCGTGAAGTACGCGTGGCTCGCGATAGGCGTCTTTGCCGCCCGCTTTTTCGCAACCGCGGTAGCGTATCCGCCGATCGACGGTGATCTCGCGTGGCAACGCCGGCTCGGCGCGTCGATACTGCGGCAGCATCGTATTCCGAACGATCTCGGGACCGACACGTTCACCGCGCCCTTTCATGCCTGGATCGCGCAAGAATGGAGTTTCTCGGTCCTCGCGTCCCTGGCGCGTTCCGGCGTGGGCTGGTGGCTGTTCGCGAGCTTGTGTGCCGTCGCTGCGACGGCCGCGCTGGCATTGGCGGCGCACAATGCGGACCGCCGCGGCGCCTCCCCGCGCGCCACCGCGCTGTGCACCGCACTCGCCGGCGTCGCGCTCTACGCGTCCTTCGGCGTGCGAGCGCAAGTCATCGCGTGGCCCCTCGCGGCCCTGGTGATCCTGTTCCTCGATCTCGAGGGACCCTGGGCATACGCGGCGGTCGCTGTCGCCGCGCTCTGGTCCAACGTGCATGCAAGTGCGATGCTCGCGCCGCTGGTTGCCGCTGTTCTCGCCTTCGGAACGTGGTTCGATGAACGAGGCTGGACGCTGCGCGTTCGGCGCGCGCTCGTGCTCGCGGCGGGCTGCGCGGTCGCCGTATGCTGCAACCCATTCGGCGTAAAGCTGCCGCTTTACGCCCTCGGCCTGCTGACAAGCGATTTCAAGCGATACATCACGGAGTGGCACCCGACATCGCTCTGGGACTCGTCGTTCGCGTTCGGAGCGATGCCGCTGCTGCTGGTCGCGCTCGCGTTCTTGGCCGGTCACCAGCCGCGGCGTTGGCGCGATCTCTGTTTACTCGTGCCGTTCACCTTCTTGTTGCTGTCGGCCGCGCGCAATATCGCGCTGTTCGGCATCGTCGCCTTGCCGATCGCCGCGTCCGCTTTGACGCGCAACGTCGCCTGGTTTGCTGTGCCCCAAGCGACGACCGATCGCTTCGCGCGGTTTGTGGAACGGTTCGTTCTACCGGGCGTTTCGGCAGCACTGGCAGCCATCGTCGCGCTCGCGCTCGTGCGCACACGGGATCCGGCCAGTGACGGCTTCGGAGCCCGCGCGCTCGCAAGGCTGCAAGCGACGCCGGGCGAGCACCGGCTCTTGTGCGCGGATTTTGCGTGGTGCGGCCAAGCCGTCGACCCTCCGCATGTCCGCGTCTTTCTCGACGGGCGGGCAGACCCGTATCCCCGTGCGGTGTGGAATGACTTCGTCGCGGTCGTCGGACTGCAAGAGCGCTGGCGTGCAGCGCTGGACTCCTACGGGACCAATGCCGCGCTCGTCACCGTCGGCACGCCGCTCGATCAGGCGCTCGCCGCCAGTGCCGGCTGGCACTGTGCGTATCGCGAGCGCACCTTTCGTCTGTGGCTGCGGCGCCGCGCTGCGCGCAGGACCGGCGCAACGGCGGAGTTGCACGCAGTCTAGCTCACTATCGCACCGACAGCGTACTGATCGTCGACTCTTCGCCGGAGCCGTGCTTGTACGTCGCGATCAGTGAGAGGTCGCGCGGCTTGGACAGCGCGGGAAAAACGATGCGCTGGGCGCCGAGCGGCACATCGCGCTCGGCGAGCGGCGTCCCACCCGCGGCGAACAGGGTCACGTGCAGCGCGTGCGGGTGCGCCAGCACCCGAGCGACGATCGGCCGGCCGACTTTCTGCAGCGGCGTGACGTCGACGGGAGCCGTAAGGGTATCGGCTTCGACGGACGACTGCCCGGAGCCGGCGAGCGTGAGGGTCCTGGCCGTAGGTGAGGGCGCGGGCGTTGCGCGCGTTTGGGGCTGAGTCTTGTTTCGTTCGGCCGGACGTACGAACAACGGGACGCTCGCACTCGAGCGCTCGGTGCCTTGCCTCGCGGCGACCACGACGTTGAGATCCTGCGCGGCGCCAACGTTGGGAACCATGAGAACCGACGAACCGTGGGGATCGAGTTGGGTTCGCGCCAGGGTCTTTCCGAACTCGTCGACGAGCGCGACGTTGCCGGCATTGCCCGCCGTGCGGTAGTCGATGCGAACGGATTGCCCGCTACGTGCGCTGCCGGGAACGCGCAGTACGTCGATCCGCAACGGTGGCGGAACTAGACGCTGCTGAGGCGCTCGTCGCAAGGCCGGTTCAAGCGGCAAAAAGCGCACGGAAACGCGCGGCGAGGCAGCTCGCTCGAGTGCGAAGCGTTTTGCGCCGCCTCTTGCGTCCCACATCAAACCTGCCGCGACGAGAATCGCGAGGGCGGATGCGGCGACGGCCCGTCCGCCGGTCAAGCGGTTTCTGTTCGGGAATGGCGGCGGCGTGCCGATCGTAAGGCGGGTTCCCGCTGCATGAAGCTCGGCGACCAGCGACGATGCCGCGCTCGGTGCGCCTTCCGGACCATACACGATGACCGCGAGCGATGAATGCGCCGGAACGAGAGCGCCCTGCCACACCCGGGCGCCGGCGGCCACCGGCAATGCGTAGGTGTACGCCGCAATCGCTTCACGCGAGCCGTTGACGACGCGCAGCTCGTACGCCCTTTGGTGGCGCGTTCCGCCGATGCGCCGCAGGTCCGCCGCAATCTCACCGGACGGAAGGAAGAGGACCGAGCCGCCTTGTGGAGGGAGCGTCGTGGCATGCCGGTTCGAGAGTACAGGGACGAAATTAATGCGTTCGACCATCATCCACGGTATCGGCCGCTCATGTGATCTCGTTCACATGCGGACGGCAAAATGCTGCGGCGGTTACAGCGGGTACACGCGGTGAGCCGGGAAGGTCGCGATGTTCAGTTGACGGACGAGGACGCCGACCGTCCGAGCGAGTTCTCGTTCGAGCGGTGAAACGGCGCAGCCGAGATCGGGGCTGGTCGCGCCCCCGTACGAGATCGTGGTCGACGAACCGAACGAAACGCTGCGCATGCAGTGCCCTACCGGAAGCGCGGTCAGCGTCTCGGCTTCACGAAGCTTTGCGAACAGCCACTTTGTCTGCGGGGCAGCGAGCATTGCGGCGGTGGTCCGGCCCTCTTGCGTGATCACCGCGCGACCGTCGCGTGAGAGTACGATGATGTAGCCGACGGTATTCGTGGAGCCGGAATTGCGGACGACCGCTGCGTCCCGGGGGACGGAGGCCGTATCGGCGGGTAGCGGAGCACGGATCGTCGCGCTAGGTGTGGCCGTCGCCGCCCGGTTGGGAAGCGGCTGCGCCGGTGTGAGCAGCATCACCAAAACGAGCGCGAGCATCATATGCGCACAACGCTGCGCCACATGAGATCGTTAGCCGCCCATCCGTTTCGCGCGCCGCTTGCGCGAGGCAAAGTACGCTAAGACGGTATCGCGCCGATCGCCTTGCAAGCTGACCAACCCTTCCTTCGCCGTCCCGCCCGTTGCGCAACTGCGTTTGAGCTCCGCGGCAACTGCGCCGACTTCGTTCGGCGCGAGCCCATAGACCAAGGTCACGGTTCCGCCACTGCGCTTCTCGCAACCGACGCGGATGATGCCGTCAGCGGGTGGCGTTGCTTGCTGCGCCCCCCGCTTTGGACGAGGTGCGCGAGAGACCGGCGTGCCGTCGGTCGAGTAAACGAGCCGTCGATCATCGTTAGGCATCGCAAACCATTCTGTGCGCCAAGTTCTTCTTCGTCACGACGCGATGGCAGATAGCGAATAAGCAATGTGATGTTTATCACGGCTTGGACGGATTGGCTTTAGCGTTGTGATGATGTACAAGTAAAGCAGTTTGCTTTCGCGGCCGATCTATCGAGCGCGTTGAGTATTCCATTCAACAGAAAGTCACCACCCTTGTCGATCGCATCTTTGCGAAGCGCAGTATTCGAGTTCTTCGCCGACGACTCCGCGAGCGTCCTCACCGAGTACGCGCTCGTTCTGGCCGTTCTCGCGATCGTATGCATGGTCGGCTTCGAAGATATCTCGTCCGCGGCCGGGGACAGCGTGGCAACCGACACGACGGGCTTCACGAACACGGCGGTCTCGCCTCCGTGAAGCCGCGACGCGAAAATCCCAGGCAGCATGAGCGCGGCGCTGTCTTGGTCGAGACGACGCTTGTTACCGGGATGGTGTTGACACTCTTGTTGTTCAGCGTCCAGGTCGGCATCCTCGGCTTCCTGCAGATCACTGCCGATGCGGCGTCGTTCGTCGACGCGCACGTCCATTCCGTCGGGACGGTGTCCAAGACCACAAACGTGGAAAATGCGACGGCGGGTAGTTTCCCGCAACTCGCGCCTGCCGACATCGCAACGACGCCGTTGCCCGCCCCGAGCGCAAGCATCCCCGTTGACTACCAGTACAACGGAACCAAAGGCGAAGTCGCCCAGTCGCAGGTGTCCCGCGTCGGCGGCGTATCCATGCTGCAGCCAACGCTCATCCAATCCAACGTCAAGCCGCACCAAGTGTTTAACATGTTCGGCAACAACATCGGCGTCGGGGGCCAGGACATCGAGCCGCAATGGGAAGAGTGCGGCGCCCATTACAACGTCGGGAACGCCTCCGATCTGACGTGCGGTGGTTCCAATCCCTCGCCGAACTTTCAGGTCGATTACTTTACGAGCGGTGAGAACACGCCGCCGTATTTTGTCGGCTTCAACTACATCAAGCATTGCCAAAATTCGCAACCGTGGACTACGTGCAGTGGCGGCGGCGCGGGTTCTGGCGAAGATTTCATCGCCTTCGGCGTGGCCGAGTACCTCGACGCATGCAACGCGCACCGCAGCACACCCGGTATCAGTGGCGCCGCCGGCGACCATTGCGGCGCGGAAGCGACCTTCCATGAAGCCGCTTGCCATCAACGCGTCTATTCCGATCTCGCAGCCTTTTTCAATAATTACGTCGACCTGCTCAAGCTGTATCAGGCATATGGCGGCCAGGACGATACGAAGAAAGGTACGATCTTCTACGCGCTCGCCCGCAATGCGCCGGTCAGCGACTTCGCGACGTGGAGCGAATTTGAATCGGACCCCAAAGGAATGAAGGTCGACGCCGAAATCAAACAGATCTACACCTGGGACGAGCACGTCCAAGCCGGCTACACGTACACCTCGAAGGCCGATCCGGGACAGTACCCGCTCAACCCGGACGGAGGCTGTGCGTGATGCGCGGTCAGCGCGGCCAAGTCTTACCGATGTGGGCGATGGGAACGATCACGACCCTCGTCTTGACGTTCTTGGCCCTCAACTATGCAAATGCGGTGCGCTATCAGATTCGCGCGCAGAACGCCGCGGATTCGGCTGCGCAAGCCGTCGTCGCGATCCAATCGGAGCGTTGGAATCTGATGACCGAGATGCTTTACGCTTCGAACATCGAGGAGTACCGCATGCGGCGTATCCTCGATGCAATGCTGCTCTCCATCAACTACAGCGGCGGCTGCAGTGCGAACACCGGCTACATCGGCTACAGCCCACAGAACAACGAGATCAACCTCAACGGCAAAACGCCTACGCCGCCGTATGTGACGTTCCCGTTTTTCGAGCATTTCGACAACAAAGGCACCTGCAGCCGCACCTACCTCGATCTGCATAACAATTTCACGCGCTCGTTCAACCGCTACACGGCCGACATCAAGTATCTCAACGATGTGAGCGCGCTTTCAACGTACACTAACTGGCAGAAGGATGCCAATTCATTACTCGGGACCCTCGCGACCCAGTGCAACGGTACTTCGGCGACGGCCAAGACGCTGCACGCGGCCGGCGGCGACTGCGCTTTCAAATATACGATGCCGGGCGCCAGCTATCGCACCGGCCTTCTCTCCGTCGACGAAGACGCGCAGAAGATTTTAATACCGGGTCTCAAGAGCCACTCGGGCGTCTATCCGAACGACTTCGAGAACAAGCAGCTGTTCGCTCCCGTAAAGGTCGACGTCGTAACCTGTCGCATCGTTCCGCCGCTCATTCCCAGTTTCGGTCCGTTCGTCCTCAAGCCCACCTATGCCATCGGCCGCGCTGCCGCGACCAACGTCCAAATGGAGCAGGACTGGTTCGATCCGGGCGCGCTCAACGATCCGGTCCGCGGTGCCAACAAGGCGTTCCAAGGCGCGGAGAATTACACGCAATCGTCCGGGATCGACACCGATCAAGGCAACGGCGTTTACGATTGGTACGACGTGGATTATGGCGGTAACCCGACAACGGCGTATCCGGGCTACGGGGTCTTCGCTGCGCCGGTGACGACCGATGAGATGAGCGCGCGTTTCGGCTGGTGGAACGCTATCCCGACGACGCCGTTTGCCGGCCCCGTGGACACGTCCAAAGTATGCTGACGCGCGCATCCCACGCTCGCGGTCAGGCGCTGTTGGAAACGGCCTTGTTCATGCCGCTCTTCCTGCTCGGGCTCTTCGGGGTCATGCTCGCTGCCAAAGAGGGCGCCCTGACCGAAAAGGTGCAACTCGGAATCCGCTACGGCGGTGTCATCAGCTCTTTGGAACAGCCGTACCTATCGTACTCCGCGTACTCGATGTACGCGACGATCGACGGCAGCCCGTCAACGAATCCGAACAAGTGCAGCGGCGTGGCGCCATCCGCGGACACAGCATTGACCGTCGGTCGCGCATCCTTTTGGCAGCCGATCTCCGGATCGATCACGCCGACATGCCTGGGCGGCCTCTCCCTGGTCGCCGCGCCGACCCAGAACATTCTGCTCGAGAACTCCTACATCGGCTTGACGGCGCAGGCCCCGGCCGATGGCTATCTCAGCGCGAACGTGCTCGGCGGAAGCACCTACGAAACTGCGGCCGCGGGCGAGAACTTTATCCGCTCGCCCGACGCCGGATCGCTCTTGAGTTGCACGCCGATCGGCGATGCGGTCAAAGCGTCTCTCGAGGGCGAGGAAGACACGCTGACACCTGACTCGTCACCCAGCACACCCTTCCCTCAGTCCGTTCCGCCAACTTCCGTGATCGTCGCCCCAGCGGTCTGCAAGACGTTTGCGCCGATCAATCCACTGCCCAACGAAACCCCGCCGCCGCCGCCGCCGACGACACCCCCGTTCTGCGACAAGGCGGAAAAAGGTAGCCCGTGTTACCCGACGCCAACGCCAACGCCACAGCCGACGGTGGCGCCGACGCCGACAGCGCAACCGACGAAGCCGCCTCCGACGGTGCCCCCGACCGCGCCGCCGCCGACGCGGCCCCCGACTCAACCCCCGACGCAGCCCCCCACCCTGCCGCCGTGCGATCAGCAAGGCGACAACGAAGGCGATAAAGGCGAAAAGTGCGCTTCGCCGACGCCGCCCCCGACTCCGACGCCGACCCCGAAGCCAACCCCGACGCGGGTCCCAACCCCGAACCCGTCCGCCTCGCCACCGCCCGGCTCCGTCTCGTGACGGCGCCGGTCGGGGTCCTCATCGCAGGTCTCTTCTTCGCCGCCGCCGGCTTCGTGGCAACGATGCTCGGCGACGGGGGGAAAGCCGTGGGGCGTCCGGCTCTTGCGCACCATGCCGTGCGCATGGTCCTCACGATCGCGTGCGGTGCGGCCGGAGCGTTTGCCGCCAGCCGTGGGCTCGCGGTCGACCGGATCGTCGTCGCGGCCGCGGTGCTCGCATCGCTTGCAGCGGCGATCTACGCGGGCGCAACTGGGCGCCCGGCATCATTTTACGCTGCGCTCGTCCCTCTGCTGGTGGTCGGGTTCTCTGCCGCCTTCGATTCCGCGTGGCAGGCGATCGGATACGGATTCCTCGCGGCACTGCCGTTCGGCATCTCCGCAGTTTTATATCCGCGTCCCTCGGCGATCTCCGATGCCCTGTTTTGTGGCCTTACAGGCGCGACGCTCGGTCTGATCCCGGCGTTCTTCGCGCTGTTCGGTGCTTGCCTCGTAGCGCTCGGCATCGCGAGTTGGAAACACCGGCCGTCGTCGTCCGTGCGCTTCGCGCCCTATGTCGCCGCCTTCACCCTCGTCGGCATCCTCACGAACCTAACGCTGGCGGTCTGACGAGCGAGCCTTCAAGGGGACGCTAGGCCAACAGATTACGCGCATATGCGTCGAGGCAATGCGCCCAGATCGGCGACGCCTCTTTCTACAAAAAGCTTGGGGTACTCCAGTGAATACTTGCTAGACGAGTATACCTTTTTGTATAGTTGCGCGCTCGACGATGCTGCGTGGAGAAGCATTGCTTTGCCGCAGCTCGACGATGGCTTCTCTGCAGTGCGCTATAACGGTTGCACGCCTGCCGAGAAACGTTAATTGCGCGATGGCCGAATTGGGAGAGAGACCGGCGGAGCGATGCGTGCGGCATAGTGTCGTTTACTAGCAGACCGGAGATCCGGCACGCTCTTGTGACACCGCGTACGGTCCCGTTCAGCGTGAAGCGAGTTCGTGCCCGAAGGCGATCGGTTCAACGATTCCGCGCCGGTCATCTTTTGGAAGCTCGATCACGAAGCGGATGAGGGCCGCGGCAAGCGTCGCGATTGCGAGCCATGAAGGAAGTCGCGCCAGTTCGAAGACGTGCAGACCCCACGTGCTGATGGCGCGCACGTAGAAGCCCCAGCTCACCTCGGCAAGATCGTGCGGGCGGACTGGCGGAAGGTTGAAAGCGGTGAGCGGCGCGCTGTGAGCGAGTGCGAGATCAAAGGCTACGATGATGCTTACTGCCGTTAGGGAAGCGAGCAGCGTGGCGGCCCTGGATTCGCGGAGCAGACTTCGCATCATGACGAATACTGCGCCGGCGGCCAGGGGGATGAAGATCATGCCTAAGTACAGTTGATCCCATGGAAGCGCGAGCAATACGATCGCACCGCCGACGCTCCGTCGCGCGACGCCGTGCGAACGCTGGAACAAAAAGAGCGCGGCGGGCAACGCCGCAGGCATCTGGGTGACGTGCATAAAGACGCCGCCCGTCACCGCGAGCGCCGTTGGAAGCGTGACGATCAGCCCGTCTCGCCGATCGCGCGCTGCGAGCATGCGGCAGAGTGCCAAGCTCAAAAAGAGGGCCGCGATGTATGACGCGCTCCCGAGATGCAGCGCGAGGTTCGTCGGGACGCCAAATATGTGAAGGAGACCGGTGAGGCTAAGTTGCGCCGAACTCTCAGCTTCTGAGCGAGCATGGGCGGGGAGAACCTCGCGCAGATATTCGAGTACCGTGCGCGGGCTGACGCATGCGAAGGAGACGGCTCCCAAAAATGCTGCAATGCCGGCCAGCGGCGGGCGCGCCTTGGGCAACCACAAAAAGAGCGCCAGCGCCGCAGGCAGACCGACATGCGGTACGATTAGCGCGGGCGCGATCGCGAGGGCTGCCTTCTTCGCGCAATCTTGCTGGAGGAACATCGCTGCGAGCCCAATTGACGCGACCGCGATCGGCACCGTTTCGCCAAGGTAAAGCGAACTGTAACCCTCGATCGGCGCGAATACCGCAAACAGCGTTGCACGGTGCAGCCCGCTCGCACGGTGCATCGCTTCAATCGTAACCGCGAGCGCGAGCATCAGCACAAGGACCCATATGAAGGCGGCAACGCCGTACGGCACGGCCGACAGCGGGACGAAAAGCGCAAGTGCGTACGGGGGGAGCGGTGCGGGCACGCTCACGTGTCGCAAGCCGACGTGGAAGCCTGCTGGTTTCGACAGGCGCTCGCACGTTCCGATTGGCTCGGCACGATACGGGTCTTGCCGCGCTCTGATCGTGACGCCGGCGCAATAGAATGCATTAAAATCGTGAAACCAGCCTGTCGGCCGCGATGCCGGCACGAACAGCGCGACGAGGACCAACAAGGCCAGCACCCCGCACAGATGCCGTACTGGTTGCGATGCCGACGGACTCGCCGCTCGTGACGTCAACGAAACTGGCTGGGCGCGGTTCCCGTCGTCTTGCGTCTGAAGCACTGCGTGCGTATCGGGCTCGAGCGACGTCTCCATGAGGAGATTATCGGTCGAGCTTTGTTGAGTCCCTTAGCGTGATCCGCGACCGTTCGGGCGGGCGGGCTTCCCGGGTGGCGGCGGCGTGGGCGCCGGAGGTGGAGATACGAGGGGAACGGGAATCGGCGTCGCGACGGCGCGTGGAAAGTACAACGGTGCCGCGCGTCTCCGATTCACGAGCGGCGACGCTGCCGACGGTGCTGCGCGGCGGCTCGTGACGACGGTCGGCGTCAGCACGAAGACGACGTCGCTGTCGGAGCGCTGATACGACGTCGACCGGAAGAGCTGCCCAAGGATCGGGATGTCGCCGAGCAGCGGAATCTTCAGAATGTTCTTCTGTTCGATGCGCCGCAGCAGGCCGCCCATCACGATGCTCTCGCCGTCTTGGGTGGTTATGTCGGTTTGAATGCGGCTGGTTCTTAGAGCGGGCACGAGGAAGCCGTTGATTTGGATTGCGTTGGCGAAGTCGAGATCCGATACTTCGGGAGTGATGTCGCTGTCGACGCTGCCGTCGGCTTCGATCGCCGGCGTGACTTTCAGCTGAACGCCGTACTGTTTGTAGTCGATCGAGATCGTACCGAGACCGTTGGAAACCGGAATCGGTATCTCACCACCGACGAGGAACGTCGCTTCTTTGCCGGGTTTGGTTACGAGGTTCGGCGACGAAAGCCGGCGCGCATGCCCTTGTGAGATCAACAGATCGAGCGTCGGCGCCAGAAGACTAATGCGGGTGAACGCGCCCAAAGTCAAGGCTTTTCCGGGTAAACCGCTCGTTGCCGGCGAGTCGACCGCGACGTACGAGGCACCGGGCTGAACCGCATACGGCGGAATAGCTGCGCCCCTTCCATCGACGCCCGCCGGTTGCGCCGACTGCAGCCGCAAACCGAGCTGGCTTTGCGCGGTCTTGTCGACTTCGAGCACGTCGACTTTGACGTCGACTTGACTCGTCGAGTCCATGGCGAGGCGGTCGACGACCTTGCCGGCCGCTTTGAGGTATGGGCCGGAGAGGCCGTTGACCTTATCGACGACATCCTGCTCTTGTTGACGATCGGCGACACGGCCGCTCACGATCAAGTTACCGTCAGCATCCAGATCGACGCGCAGATTTTTCGCGTTGGGGATGGATGCCATCTGATCTTGGAGGTCGCCAAGCGGCTTTTCGACGGTCACGGCGTTGATGACGTTGACGTCCGTCGTCCCCTCGAATTTGAGTCCCTTGAACTTCGCGATGATTTCGTCGACGCGGTCGTAGTCCGTCAGATCGACGACCTTCCCGCTGACGATGATACTCGAACCGACCGCCATCAATTTGACGTCGGGTTGATCGATCGCGGTACGCAGGAGGCGCAAGACTTGGTCGAGGTGATCGTCGGTAACGGTCAATTCGTACGCTTGACGAACGCCGCCGTCCCACACGAAGACCGTCGTTTCGCCGGGCGCTTTTCCGTTGACGACGATCTGCGTCTTGTCGAGCGGAACCACACCGGCGATCTTCGCATCGCCCACGGCAACGCGCGAGATGTTGCGTCCCCGAACGAGGATCGAATGCCCGCTTTCGGTGGAGAGCAGGCGGCCTTGGCCGGCGCCGGCCGTCGCCGTCAGGGACGGGGCGCACAGCAGCGCGCCGAGCAGCACCGCAGACGTGCGAACGCGCGAGTTCCTAATATTCGGGGCGTGCCCGATCGAATACTTAGACATTGCACTGATTATCGGAAGGAACTGTGACGCGTATGAGTTCACAACGCCAAAAAGGTTGGCCCCGGCCAATGAACCGAAGTGCTGCGATCACATCGCTCGCAGCCCTGGCCATGTTCGGAGGCCCGGCAGCCGTGCGCGCAGACGATGCGGTGCCGCTTGCGGGAGTTGCACGCCAACTCGGCTTTCACTATTCGTTCTTGCCGTTCGAGAATGCCGTCTCGCTCGCGCGGCCCGGTGCGACCGTCGTCGTCCGGCCGGGCGACCCGTTCTTCTCCGCCAACGAGAGGCGTGAACCCGTGTTCGGTATGGTACCTCAGTATCGCCAGAACGACGTCTACGTGTCTCGAGCCTTCATCGCCGAGATCCGAGGACTCGGCCACCCATTTGCGCCGCCGCCTGACAATGCCGTCGTCATCCGTCAGGAGAGCGTCGATCAAGGTCGCGTCGCCGAGTTGCACCTTTCGCAAGTTCCGAACTCGGCTCGGATCACCGTGAGCGGAACCGCTACGCCCGGGGCCCGGATCGAGATCGTGCTGAGGGCTGCCCTGTCGGCGAGTCTCCCGATCGTCGTGCTCGATCGCGTGACCGCATTCACGGATGCGTCGGGCGCGTTTGCGACCGTCCTCTCGATCGCCCCGGATCACTTCTACGCATCGCGCTTCATCGTGGATGCTTCGGGGGCCGGCGACGTGGCGCCGACGATCGCCAAGCTGGATGTCAAAGAACAGAACCCTGCCGCGCAAACCAAAGCGGAGGACCTCAATCCGAAGCCGTGAATCTTGTGCCTTCGCTGCTACAGTGCAAGAGTAGACGACAGCAAGCGCATGAACGACCTCGACGAACGTCACGGTAAGTCTCGGCGCGGCGAGCCTTACTTCTGCTGTAAAGTAAACGTCCTTTGAAGCCGCGAGTCTTTAGTGAATCGCCGGCAAGAACAGGGCACCTTGGATCGCGATGGCAAGGTAAGGAGCGAACGGAAGCGCCTCGCCAGCGCGTTTGCGCGCGAGGCCGACGCCGGCCGCGGTGAAGCAGGCCGCGGCGATCGCGAGGACGCCGAGTTCGAGTCCTAGCGCGAAGCCGCCGAGCCCGACCAACGCGGCGTCGCCGTAGCCGGCCGACTTGCCTTTTGACTTGACGGCGACGAGCGCGAAGGGCAGCATGATCGCGGCGCCCGCAATCACCGCCGACCAATTGCCCGTCGCCACGTCGACACCACCGATGACGAGCATCGCCGGAATCGTCAGCATGGGGGGCACGCGGCGGGTTCGTAAGTCCGAACAGCACGCGAAATCAAGGGTCGTGCAGACGGCAGCCAGCAGCACGAGCCCGAGCAGTGGTGCGCCTTGCGAGAAGTGCCAGACGCCTACGAAACCGGTCGCCGCGGCGAGCGCGCCGAGCAGACGATCGTCGGTCGGAGTGAACGGCGCCGAGTCACCGCTGCGCGGCCGCACGTAGCGTTCGGCGAAGCGAACGATGAGAAACGCCTGGCCCGCGAACACGATCCAGCAGAGCGCGAGGACCCAGAAAGGTGCGATCACGGGCCAGGGGGTTTCGACATGAACTCGGCGACGACGCCGCCGAAGACCATTACGAACAGGGCCGGCAGCATGAAGAGCGCCATCGGCAGAACCATCTTCGTCGGCATCAAGTTCGCGAGTTCTTCGGCGCGCATCATGCGCCGGTTGCGGACTTCTTCGGAAAGTTCGCGCAGTACAGCCGCCATGTTCGAACCAAGCCGTTCGGCTTGGACGACCGCGGTTACGACCGAAGAGAGCTGCTCTTGGCGCACGCGGTTCGCCATCGAGCGCAGTGAATCGGCGCGCGAGCGGCCGAGGCGGACTTCGGAGAGCGACGCTTTGATTTCTTCACCGAGCGGTCCGGTCGCGACTTCCTGCGCGTAGGCCAAAGCCGCATTGAAGGCAAGACCCGCCGACACGGTGGACGCCAGCATGTCAAGAAAATCCGGCAACGCCTTTTGAATCGCGACCTTGCGTTTCTTGATCGCGCCGCCGAGCCGCGATTGCGGCAGGTACGCTGCAAGCGCGGTAATCACGGCCACACCGAGATACCACCTCCCGCCGTAGGCGTTGACCGTCACGTAAAAAAGGCTGACGGTGCACGCGAGCAAGCCGAACGATAGTTGACGCAGCGCCATTTTCGCCGGCGTGACCGTGTACCAGCCCGCTTCATCGAGTTTCTGTCGCAAGCGGCCGCGCTGCTCGCGGTTGAAGATCTTCGCGAAGATTTCGGTGCGGCTTCCGCTGCCGTCCCAGGACAGCGCCTCGACACGTTCGAGACGTTTGGCAATGTCACTCTTGACTGGAATCAGCGCGTACACGATCGTCCCGACCGAGAGCGCGAAGGCCGATCCGATTGCGACGATGGTGAGCGGAATCCCGAAAAGCATGCCTACACGTCCAACTGCAAGATCTTGGCGAGCGCGAAGATGGCGGCCAGCTCGAGGACACCCGCGAGCCCCAGCATGCCGTAGCCGGGGACCGTATGCAAAAGCGCTTGCGCCATGTCGGGTTGGGTTGCGATGACGAACGCGCCGATTCCGACGGGCAGTCCCCCGATGATAAAAGCGCCGAAACGCCCCTGGGCGGTCAGGGAGTTCATCTTGCGGATGACCCGCCGGCGGTCGCGGATCGTCGCAGCGAGCGTCTCGAGCACGGACGCTAGATCGCCGCCGGTCTGCTGCTGAACCTTGACGACCTTTACGAACATCTTCATCTCGTTGCCGGGAATCGTTTTGGCCGTCTCGTCGAGGGCTTCGACCAGTGGAATACCGATATTCGTGCGTCCGACGACGCGCCGAAATTCTTTCTTCGCTGGATTGGGCAATTCTTCAATCACGATGACGAATGCTTGGCGTAACCCGACGCCGACCCGAACGGCGCCTGCAATCGTGCGTAAGACCATCTCGAGCTGGTCGCCGAACTTCTTGAGGCGCATGCTACCGCGGAAGCGCAGGTACATCAGGGCTGATAGGATCGCCAGCGCTTCGCACGCCGGCAGGGCCAGCGCCGATATCAACAAACTTGCATGGAGCCGTAATACCACGACGAGCCACAGCACGGCTCCCGCACCGAGCGCCCCTAACATGAAATCCGCTGCGGCGGTCGACATGTCGGCTCGATCGATGTCCTTGCGGAACCCATCGGCGTATTTATTTGCGAAGACCCGCAAGTCGAAATCCGTGGAATAGACCAGCAGCGCGATCATGCTGAACACGCTGGCGCCGATCGCGTACGGGAAAATGCCTACCACGCGGCGGCGACCTGCTGCAGCTTCGCGAGCTCCCGGACGTCGAAATGGACTCCGTTCTCTTCGAAGCGTGGCATGTAGTGCGGCTGTACGCCCGTGTATTGAAAGTCGCCGATGATCTTGCCTTCGGCGTTGAGACCCCGGGCCTGATACCGCACGATCTCTTGAATCGTGACGATGTCACCTTCCATGCCGACGACCTCGGTGATGCTGACGACTTTACGCGAACCGTCGCGCATGCGCTCGATCTGCACGATCACGTCGACGGCGCTCGCGATTTGCTCGCGGATCGCTTTGACCGGCAAGTCGAATCCCGCCATCAAGACGAGCGTCTCAAGTCGCGACAGGGCGTCGCGCGGTGTGTTGGCGTGCAAGGTCGTGAGCGAACCGTCGTGGCCGGTGTTCATCGCCTGCAGCATGTCGAGTGCTTCACCGCCGCGGCACTCGCCGACGACGATGCGGTCCGGCCGCATGCGCAGCGAGTTCTTAACGAGATCGCGAATCTGGACCGCGCCCTTGCCTTCGATGTTGGCGGCGCGCGCTTCGAGGCTGACGACGTGATCCTGGTTGAGCGCCAACTCGGCTGCGTCCTCGATCGTGACGATGCGTTCGGTCTCGGGTATGAAATTCGAGAGGATGTTGAGGAACGTCGTTTTTCCCGTGCCGGTACCGCCGCTGACGACGACGTTGAGTCGCCCCTCGACGGTCGCCTTGAGGAAGCCGACCGCGTCCTGCGGGATCGAGCCGAAGCGTACCAGGTCGTCGATGCCCAACCGTTTGGTACCGAAGCGTCTGATCGTTAATGTCGAACCTTTGAGTGAGAGCGGTTCGATGATCGCGTTGACGCGGGAACCGTCGGGCAATCGCGCGTCGACCATCGGGGACGATTCATCGATGCGCCGCCCAAGCGGTGCAACGATGCGCTCGATGACTAGCCGCACGTGGCGGTCGTCGTTGAACGTCCGGTTGGACAGCGTCAACTTCCCGGCTCGCTCGACGTAGATTCGCTTGGGTCCATTGACCATGATTTCGGAGACGGCAGGATCGCGCATCAAGTCTTCGAGCGGCCCGAGGCCGAGCTGCTCGTCGATGATCTCCTGTTTGATCTGCGCGCGTTCGGCCAGCGTCAGCTCGCCGATATCGGTGCGGCCCTCCAGAAGCTCGACGAGGATCGCATCGATCGTCTCGCGCAGCTTCGAGATCTTTTCGCCGTCGCTATGGCCACGGCTGGCGGCGACGAGATCGACGCGCGAAACCATTGCCGCGTTGATCTCTTGACGAATCTTGGTGTTGCGGTCCGTATGCGTTTGGCGAGCGAGTGCGGCATCATCGACTACGGCGACGAGAACGTCTGAGTCCGAGGATTCATCGGAGCTCGAGTGGGACGCGGCTCCGCCGGCGGACAACGCCCGCGTAAGATTCGTGAACGGTGCTTCGGGAGGCGCTTCGAAGGCCTTACGGCCAAGCGCTTCGATCGCTTTATCGTAGGCGCGCCGGTCGCGCTGATTGGGTATTTCCGCGACCACCGGGATGCTGAATATTTTTTCTAGTTCGCGCGCGGCGATGCCGGCCTTTCCCTGGCGTGCGTTTACCACGAGCCACATCGCTTTGGTCGGTATCCCGAGCTTGACGAGATCGCGAACGGCCACGCGGGTCGCCGACGTGCCGAGCATATCGGGTTCGAGAACGACCATGGCGCGCGAGGCAACTTTGATGAGCGGCCGGATCACGTCTCCCGCCGGACGCGGCGTGTCGATCAGAACGAGGCCGCCGTCTTCACTCACGAGGCGGCCGGCCAGTTCGGCGAGATCGTTGCGCCGCAGCGCGAAGGCGTCCTCATACTTGTCGACCAGTTCGACCACGTCGATGTTTCCGACGTGGGCGACCGAATAGATCGAGTTGCTTCGATTGACGTTGAGTGCCCGAATGCCGTCGCTGAGTTCGCCGACGCTCCGGCGGCCGCTGAGATCGCCATCGACGACCGTCGCTCCGCGGCCGAAACGCGCGGCAGCTCGGGCCAGGTCGACCGCGAGGGTCGTTGCGCCGCAGCCGCCTTTGGAGCCGACGACTAGGAAGGCGTTGGTGCTCAGTGGGGGCCTCCGACCACCTGATCGCCTTCGATGACGATGATGCCGGTCGGCTTGACGGGAGGAGCCGGCGCAGGGACGGCGGGAGGCGGGACAGGGTTACTCGGGGGCGCCACGTTGTTCGGCGGGGGCTGCACCGGGGCCGCGGGCGCGTCGGTCGGCAGGACGAGCGGTTCGGTGCCGTAGCTGCGCACAGGTTCGGAGGGCGAGCGCAACGCCAGCCGCAGGGTCGTGTTGAAGTCGGCGAAGGTCAGCAGGTCCGCCTGATCGGGCGTCACAGCGAGGGTAACGACGTCGGGCGCACCGCTCGTCGTCGGCTGCCCGGGGGCAGCGCTGGGTTGCGGTCCGGGCTCGAGGGTGGAGTTGACCGCCAGCACGAGGGCCCCGCGGATGATCGTCCGTGTCGGTGGATTCTTGTTTCCGTGAACGACCGAGGCCATCACGTCGACCCGGTCGCCCGGCTCGACGAGCCCCGAAACCGACTTGACGAGGTCCATCGGGATCGAGACCGCTCGCATGCCGGGCTTCAGTTTACCGGTGATGCCGATCGCAGCCGGCTGCCCGACCTCGGAATCGGTGATCGTCGAGCCTTCGCGGATCGAGACGAGCGCGATATCGCCTTCGGCGGCGCGCGGGTCGTTCAGGGCTCCCGGTTCGATCTGCGTGACCGGCCGAGTGACCTTAGTGAGCATCTCGGGTGCGATCTTGGCGCGCGCCGGGATGTCGGCGCTCGCGATGAGGACGGGTTTGGTCTCGACGACGGTCGGCTGCGCGGAATGGTCGACGGCGGTTAGGTACCGTACCGTCAATAAGCCCGCCGCAACGGCAACGACGACGGCGATAATCATGGTGATTCGGCGACTATTCACAAGACGGCCTCGATCGGTGTGACGCATGCCGACGCGAGAGCAAGCCGAGCGCCACATGCGCTCGGACAGCAATCCGCCGGCCGAAGAAATCGTATCGCCTAGATCATCGGCGCGCGGGGCGCGGTTCTTTATTCTAAGGTTGTCGACTTTGCGCGAGAGTCGACGACGGCGGATCGGCCGAAGCCCGAACGCGGAAGTGCGGGGAGCGCAACTCCCTACAGCGCCTGGAGCGCCGGGCGGCTTCGCAGATCGCCGAGGAAATCGGCGACGCACTCTCGCGTGACCGTCAGCCGCCCATCGTCGACGTCCATGACGGCATACGCCCCGTTTTCGACGCGTACGTCCCAGAAGTGTTCGAACGAGCGTCCCCGCGCGGTCAATAGCGCGCACCGAATGACCGCATCGTGGGTGACGACGAGCGTGTCGCGCGCATCCAGCAACGTAAAGTCAGCCGCCGCGGCGTACCAGCGCAGCGCAACGTCGTGCAGCGATTCGCCTCCGGGAAACTCGACATGCGCCGGATCGTCGCTCCATCGCACATAGCGTTCGGGATCATCGCGGGCGAGCTCGCTCTTTAGGCGGCCCTCCCAGGTTCCGTGGGCGATCTCGATCAGACGTTCGTCCGTCTCGACGGCGAGGCCCAGGCGTTGTGCGGCCGCACGGGCCGTTTGGGTGCAGCGACCAAGCGGCGAGGCAAGGATCCGCGTCGGCACGCGCTCGCCCTGCTGATGTTGGGCCGCGAAGTGTTCCGCCAGCGCCGCGGCTTGCCGCACGCCCAGCGGTGATAAGCTCGATTCGAGCCGGCCCTGATAACGGCCGGCCAGGTTCCACGTCGTTTCGCCGTGGCGAGCGAGCCAAATCACACCTCGAAGGCACGCACGCTGTGTACGCCTGTGATCGCGCGCAGACGTTCGATCGTGCCGGCATTCGCTCGCCGGTCGGTCGCAAGAATCATAAGCGCGTCGCCGCCCGCCTCGGTCCGCGCAACCTGCATCGTCGAGACGTTCACGCCGTCTTCTCCTAGAGTCGTGCCGACGTGGCCGATCATCCCGGGAACGTCGTGGTGCCGGGTGACGAGCAGCGCTCCGTCCAGGAGCATGTCGAGCTCGAAATGGTCTATCCCGATGATACGGGGACGCTTCGCCACGCTCGTGCCCGTGAGCGAGGTCGTGCCGCCCACGACGCGAAGCGTCGCCGAAAAAGCGCTGGTACGTTCGTCGGCACGAACGTCGACGCGCACACCCAGTTCGTGGGCGATCGTCCGGGCGTTGACGATCGAAACCCGCCGCGCGGTCGTCGTCTGCAAGAGCCCCGAAAGGAACGCCGTGACGACGGGTTCGCCGTCGAGTGGTGCGATGCGGCCCTCCATCACGAGCGTCAGCGGGGGAAGCGCGGTTTCATGCGCAACTTGCGCGTACAGTTTGCCGAGCCGGTGCGCGAGTTCAATGAACGGACGGAGGACCTCGGCGTCGGGGCCGCCGGCTACCGGCGCGTTGACCGCGGCCGCGGCCGGTCCACCCAACAGCACGCTGACGACATCCTGGGCGAGCTCGAGTGCGATGCGGTCCAGTGCCTCGGCGGTCGAGCCGCCCAAGTGCGGCGTTGCGACGACCTTGGGATGGCGTGCCAGGCGCGCACTCATATCGCCATCGCTGGGCGGTTCGCGTGCGAAGACGTCGAGCGCAGCGCCCCGCAAACGCTCCGTTTCCAGCGCTCCGTGGAGGGCCGCTTCGTCGACGACGCCGCCGCGAGCGCAATTGATCAAAAGAGCGTCCCGAGGCATCAGCGCAAGTCGCGCGGCGTCGATGAGCCCGAGCGTCCCGGCGCCGAGCGGAACGTGCAAGGTCACGATGTCGGCACGCGCGAGCAATTCGTCGAGCTCAACCAGTTCGGCGCCCAGGGTCTCGGCGCGGGTTCGCGAGATGAACGGGTCCGCTGCGAGCAGCGTCATGCCGAAGGCGGCGGCGCGCGCGGCCACGGCGCCGCCGATGCGGCCGAGCCCGACGATGCCCAAGGTTTTTCCGTACAGTTCAGTGCCGATGAAGGGCTTGCGCTCCCAATGGCCGGCGCGCACCGAGGCAACGGCGCCGGGCGTGTGGCGCACGAGCGAAAGCATGAGCGCAAAGGTTTGTTCGGTTGCAGCCAGCGTGTTCGCGGCCGGCGTGTTTAGCACGACAATTCCGCGTTCGGTCGCCGCCGAGACGTCGATCGCATCGACGCCTACCCCGGCCCGGGCAACGACGGCCAGTTGCGGGGCGGAATCGAGCAGCGCACGGTCGACGGTCGTTTCGGAGCGCACGATCAATCCGTGCGCGTCCTGCAAGGCGGCCTTGAGCGCGGCACGGGGATGTCCGACCAGCGAGACGACCTCGGCACCGGCGCGGCGCAAAACGTCGAGCCCGCAGTCCGCGAAGGGCTCGGCAACCACGACGCGCGCGGACGGGTCAGGCAACATCTTCCGGCTCCTTCGCTATTGCGTTCGGCCTTTTGGGTCGAGCCCGCTCTTGGGTCGCTGCTTGCGGTTCGATAAACCAGCAATCGGCCATGTCGTGTGATCGACGATACTGGGAACGGTATCGACTACCACGCCGCGCAAGCGCGAGTCATTTGGGCTGCGCAGAGCCGGATTAGAAAATCGGGTCTCTCAGCCTTTCCTAAGACGGTCCCGGTATGCTGCCGCTATGAACAAACGTTTCGCGTCCCTTGCTTTTGCGGCGGCTCTGGTGCCGGCCGCAGCCCTCGCCCAGTCTGCGCCGCCCGGATCCTTGGGCGCTCCGAGCGCCGAGCAGCGCTCGGCCATGGAGCAAATGCACCAGCAATTCGCTCAAATGCACGAACAGGCACGTGCGCAGATGCTGGCCTCGCTCACGCCGCAACACCGTGCGCTCGTCGCTAATGTCGTCGGGCAGCTCTCGGTCGCTGCGTGCCCAATCGGCAAGCTGCCGCCCAGCAGATCGACGCCGCGCTCACGACATCCGAGAAACAGTCGATTCTCGGTATCCATACAACGCTTCGCAACAACGCGCGCAGTATGATGAGCGCAGCGCGAGCGCGTTTCGAAGCCGCGATGCCGGCGGACGAGCGCGCCCAGATGCAAGCTCGGCACGCTGATGAGCGTGGGGAGCAGCGTTCGAGCGCAAGCGGCGCGCAGGACCCGGGGACCATTCTCCTTCGCATGCTTGGGGACGCAGGTGGCCATGGCGGCATGCACGGTTAGAAAGTGTGGTGACACCTAAAGCGGTCACTGTGCGGCAAATGCTAAAGCAATAAAGTACAATCCGACGCAAAGCGGCGTCCATCGTAGATGGATGCCGCGGCGCTAACGGGCGAGGCAGCTGCCGCAGGCACCTTCGAAGCTAACGGTGCCAAACTTCACCGCAAAGCCGGTCTCGCTCGCCACCCGCGCGAGCATGTCGGCCGGCAGCGCCACGTCGACGTCGGCGATCAAACCACATGAGCGGCAGCGGACGTGGGCGTGCGGTTCACCGATCGGCTCATACGAGGCCGAGGGCGCGCCCGGAACGGCGACCTCGGCGATTAAACCGTGTTCGCGCAGGCGCGTCAACGCGCGATAAACGGTCGAAAAGCCGATTCCCGGCCGCCGCGCCGCAGCTTTTGCATAAACGTCGCTCGCCGTCACATGCTTTCCCAGACCGCACTCGAGCACGACATCATAGACCAGCCGATGATTCTTCGAAAGCGACGAAGGCGGGGCCGCGGCCGGTTGCATGCGGTGCATAACTTTCTCGAGCGTTACGTGGCCGATTGATGTCGGCTCGTAGGATGATGGCATGCATTCGCCAATGACAATCATGTTCACTCCCTGTCGCATGCGACGGGACTAGAAAGAAAGGCGCCATGAGCGACGAGCACATCCTCACCACCCGTCAAGGCCATCCGGTGCGCGACAATCAGTCGACCCGGACCGTCGGAGAGCGCGGTCCGGCGACCCTCGAAAACTATCAGTTCATCGAAAAGATCACGCATTTCGACCGCGAGCGCATTCCCGAGCGGGTCGTACACGCCCGAGGCGCTGCGGCCAAGGGCTACTTCGAGCCGTACGGCACGATCGGCGACGAGCCGGCAACGAAGTACACTCGTGCGAAAGTGCTGACGCAGACCGGCAAGAAGACGCCGATGTTCGTGCGATTCTCGACGGTCATCCACAGCAAGGACTCGCCGGAGACGCTGCGCGATCCGCGCGGTTTCGCGGTGAAGTTCTATACGGAGGACGGCAACTGGGACATCGTCGGTAACAACCTCAAGGTGTTCTTTATCCGGGACGCCATCAAGTTTCCAGACTTCATTCATGCCTTCAAGCCCGATCCGGTAACGAACCAGCAGACGCCGAACCGCCAGTTCGATTTCATCAGCCTGCATCCCGAGTCGATCAACATGATCACGTACCTGTTCGGTCCCCGTGGCATCCCCGCGAACTACCGTGAACAGGAAGGCGCGGGCGTCAATACCTACAAGCTCATCAACGACGCGGGCGAGGCGGTGCTCTGCAAATTCCATTGGATTCCGAAGCAAGGCGTTCGGTCGCTCACACAGGCCGAAGCGAGTGCCATCCAGGCGACCGACTTCAGCCATGCGACGCGCGATCTGTACGACTCGATCGAAAAGGGCGACTACCCCGAGTGGGAATTGCAGGTTCAGATCATGTCGGACGGCCCGCACGACGAGCTTGATTTCGATCCGCTCGACGACACGAAGATTTGGCCCGAAGATATGTTCCCAGTGCTTCCGGTCGGTCGTATGGTTCTTAACGAGAACCCTCAGAACGTCTTCGCTGAAACCGAACAGTCGGCTTTCGGTACGGGCGTCCTCGTGGACGGCGTCGACTTCAGCGACGACAAGATGCTCGTCGGCCGGACGCTGTCGTATTCCGACACGCAGCGCTATCGCGTCGGACCCAACTACTTGCAGCTGCCGGTGAATCGCGGTCGCGATGTGCACACCAATCAGCGCGACGGTGCGATGACGTACGTCGTCGACGGCGCCGGCGAGAACCCGCATGTCAACTACGAGCCGAGTACGCTCGGCGGCCTTAAGGAAGCGCCGAAGAAAGCCGACTACACGCCGTGGCTGGAGGGTCATCTCGAGCGCAAGCGCATCTCGCGCACGGCGGACGACTACGAGCAGGCGGGCGAGCTGTTCCGTTCGTACGACGCGCGGCATCGCGACGACTTGATCGCGAACTTGGTCGATAGCCTCAAGAAGTGCGACATGTCCATCCAGGAACGGATGGTGTGGCATTTCTGGCACGCCGACGAAACCTATGGGCGGCTCGTCGCCGAAGGGATCGGAATCGATCTCGAGGCGGCGAAGAAACTGCCGCCGCTCGAGGGCCAGCCCGCGCCCGGCACCCGCGGCGACGGCGCCGCAAAAGCGCCCAGCGGCAGCGCGAACGGCTCCAGCAATGCGCGAGCCAACGGCTCGAGGAACGGCAAGGTCGTGCTCGATGCCGGCAACGGCAGCGCAAAGCCGAAGTTTCGTGAGATGGCAGGCTCCGCGCAAGGCAAATAAGCCGCAACGCTACGACGAGTCGGCGTCGTTACCTGAGAGGACGCTCGAACGAAAGTTCGGGCGTTCTTTCGTCTTCTGAAGATGTACGTCAGACTCGCGTCGGGCGAGAGCGTATTTGCGACGTCAAACCCCAGGGCACGGCGCTATAGACGTACACAATAGTAGTGTGTATAGTGAAGGTGTGCTCGTACGAAAACAGATCGTCGTCTCTCCCGCTATCGATAAGCGAATTCGGCGCTTAGCCCGCGCAAAGGGTGTCTCGCAGAGCTCGATCGTCGCCGAGGCGGTAGCAGCGCTTGCTGATCCGGTTGATCAGCTCAGCGGAATGCTCTCGTTCGCCGGCAGTATCGAAAACGCACCGGCCACACTGTCCGAAGAGATTGACGACGCGTTGTACGGCTAACCGTGGACCGCACGTTGCTCGACACGGGTTCCATCGTCGCCCTCTTTTCCAAGCAGGACGCGCATCATGAAAAGGCGCTAGCTGCACTGCGATCGAGCGCAGGAAAAGGAAAGTCACTTTGTACGATGTGGGAAGTCGTGGGCGAAGCGTACACGGTCCTTAGGGTGCGTCTTGGGCGGCAACGCTCCGCCGAAGTGGCATTGCCCGTTCTGTGTTGGGCGCACGACAGTGGCGTGCACATGCTCGATACGGCACAGGACGATCACGAGCGGGCGGCCGACTTATTGCAAAGGTATGCCGACCATCCGCTTTCCTACGTGGATGCGCTCGTGCTCGCTATTGCCGAACGTCATCGCGTCGGCGAAGTCATCACCGTGGATGCACGTAACTTCAAGCCGGTGCGGCTGACCCATCGCCTTGCTGTGACGATCGTTTGAGCTTTGAGGCGCCGACGACTCCGCCACGATTTGGCGAACGGAGCGCTCGGTACCGCGCCGTCGCTGCTTTCGTTTCTGTGCAAACTACGCACGTTCCGTGTGAACGCCGGCTTCAACGTACGCGCGACCATTGTGCCGTGTACGAACGGTTAGCGCCCGCTACCGAGCTCGAGCGGCGCCCCCGTCGAGCGGCGAGATAAATGGGTGCGCCGTCATGCTTCGGCCGTCGCTCGTCACGGTGACGGCGCCGTTTTCGTCGGTCCGATAGACCGTCGCTCCCGCAGCAGCTTCGAGCGTTGCGATCGTCATCGGGGCGGGGTGGCCAAAGAGATTATCGCGTCCGACGGAAATGATGGCGAGGTGAGGAGCGACGGCTCGCACGAACGGCGCAGTCGTGCCGTAAGCTGACTCGTGGTGCCCGACCTTGAGCACGCCCGCTCGTAGATCGTCGCCTGCGCGTAGCAAACGCGCTTCGGTGTCTGCTCCGGCATCGCCCGTGAAAAGCATGCGGAAGTTTCCGTATTCGAGCCGAAAGACGAGCGAGTTGTTGTTGATATCATTGCGCGAACCGGCGATGTACGGATAGGTCGGGCCGTAGAAGCGGAACGTTACGCCGTCGTTCGTGCGCCATGCGTTGCCGCCGCGCGGTTCGAGCATGCGAACGTGCCGCTCCTGGGCGACATTGAGGGCGTCGTGATAAGCGTGACCGGGATAGGTTTGTCCGCTATCGGCAAATGCATCGCTGCCGAGCGTGCGCAGGACGGGAGCGATGCCGCCTGCGTGGTCGCCGTGCGGGTGCGACAAGAGAACCGCGTCGACATGGTGGACGCCGGCGCGCACCAAGAAGGGGACGACGATGCGCGATCCGACGTCCTCGGCACTCGATGTGCCCGCGAGTTGCGGACCGCGTTCGAGCCGGCCGCCGGCGTCGACGAGAAACGCATGTCCGCGCGGCGTCTGAATCAGCAGTGCATCGGCTTGGCCGACGTCGATTGCGGTGATGATGAGATCGTGACTTACGGCGCGCGGCGGCCAGAAGCAGAGCGCAGACGCCGCGACGATCGCCGTGGCAGCCAACGCGAAGCGACGATGCGCCAGCGCAAGCATGGCGACGATGAGGGTGCCGTCGTAGAGCGCTAGCGCCCACCAGGGCGGCGGTGTCGCAACGATGTGCGCACCCGGTAGAGCGCCGACGATGCGAACGGCACCGACGATCCAGTCGAGTAGCGTGCGTTCGATATTCACGAAGACGTGCGCGAGCAGCGGCAGCGGCGCCGCAGCGAGTAGAGCGAAGCCGAACACCATCGCGACGCCTACGACCGGAACGACAAGGGCATTGGCCAGCGGCGCGTACGGCGCGATCACGAGAAATGCCGCTGCCGTTAAGGGCCACGTTCCAAGCTGGGCTGCGCATGCGACGCCGCCGAGCTCGGCGACAACCTCGGGTGCGCCGAATCGCGCGAACGTTTCGGCGAGCGGACGTGCAAATGCGAAGATTGCGGCCACGCACGAAAATGAGAGCGCAAACGATCCGATTCGACGCTGGCTGGACGCAGCGCGCCGAGGACGCCGGCGGCGAGAGCGAGCGCATTCCACGAGTACGGTTCGCGCCCCGCGGCACGCGCCAACAACGCGAACGAGAGCATCGTTGCGGCACGTACCGAGGGAAGATGCGCACCGCTGAAGATCGCGTACGCCCACACGATGCCGATCGTCGCGAGCGATCGCGGCACGCGTCCGATGCCGCAGGCGCCGAGCAGCGCGAGCGCGAGCACCGCGACGACGCCGAGATGCAAACCGGCCGTCACGAGCACGTGAACCGTGCCCGTGTCTTGAAATTCCGCTCGCAACTCGGGTGCGAGGGGCCGCGCTCACCCCACAGTGCGCTTGCGAGAATCGTGGCATCGGGCTCTCCCAGCTCGTCGTGCAACCGCTGCGACGCCCACGCGCGCAGCCGCGGCAGCCACAGCGTCACATCGCGGACGTCGACCGATTCTCGCCAGAGGACCTTCGCGCGCGCCAGATGCCACGCGACGCCGCGTTCGGCTTCGAGTTCGCGCAACGACGGTTCACCCGGATTGCGCGGCTCGTCGAAGGGCTCGCGCTTTCCGCGCAACAGGAGTCGCGTTCCAATCGGGTCCGTCGGCTGCGGAGCGACGCGGTGCCGAGCGTGCCGTCGGAGAAACGTAGGGTTGCTTCGTAGCGGTCTTCCGTGCGAGTGCCGACCGCAACCAACAATGCAGACATTCGCGTGGTATGCGGGTCGCCGAGCGCCTTCGGTTGATGCCCCGTCACATGCGCCGCAAGCACACCGAGAGCGAGAGCAACGAGCGTTGCAATGAAGCGGACGCGGACATGCTGCGCAATGCTGACAAAGGCATTGCCGACCCCACACACGAGCACCAGCGCAACCGTCGCAGCAGCCAAACCATGCCGGTCGCTCTCGATCCCCGCAAGGAACGCCAGCGCGGGGGGAACGAGTAGCGCGCGGCCCACGTGCCGATATCGCGACGACGGGTCATGCCCTCTAGCTCTAGCAGGGCTCAGCCTCGCTGGATCGCTGAATACTTCCGCGAATCAGCCAGGATCTCAATAATCCCTGATGAGCGCATCGATATCGGCCGCGCCGGCTAATCCCAAGGGACGACGGCGGGTGTGGACGGCTCGGTGGTAGCGTCGGCGTCGGATTTCCGCCACCGCGGAGATGGCTTGCCTTAGAGTGCAAGACTAGGGAAAGCCAGAGAATAGGCTTCGATGTCCCTCCGAGGCCCATCTAAGCCACAATAAAGACTTTCCTTATTCAAGGCTGTCGTGATAATCTGTAATAAAACATGGGGCAATTCATCGATCGAGAGTGGCAACCGCCTTTCGCCAGCGGGTTCTCTCGTTTACAAGACCGGCAAGGAAGCTATCGTGCCTATCTGCCCGACCGGCTGACTGGCAGAAGGTTTTCATTTGACGCGCCGGTCGCTGCAGACATAGCCGATGCAGAACGCGCCATTTCTCGGTTAGACATGCAAGCCAAGGCATTGGGCGACACGGAAGCTCTTGCGCGGATCCTACTCCGTGCAGAATCCGTTGCGTCCTCTCGGATCGAGGGGCTGACCGTCTCGGCTCAACGCCTTCTGCGCGCCGACGTCGCCCGATCCGCGGGAGACGCCCCGACCGATGCAACCGCGGTTGAAGTTCTCGCAAATGTCGACGCGATGGCGTACGCGATGGAGGACGGTGAGCTAGAGATCACTCTCGAGCGGATCCTTGAGTTCCACCGCCGGTTGCTGGCACCGACGCGCCTCGAAGCCGTCGCCGGCCAACTACGAAAAGAGCAAAACTGGATCGGTGGCACATCGTTCAACCCGTTTGGAGCGGCATTTGTGCCGCCACCGCCGGAGAAGGTCGAAGCGCTTCTCGGCGATCTCTGCAGTTTCTGCAATGATGATTTGCTGCCAACGGTGGCGCAAGCCGCAATTGCCCACGCTCAGTTCGAGACGATTCACCCCTTCGTCGACGGCAATGGACGGACCGGCCGTGCGTTGGTGCACATGGTCCTAAAACGCCGTGCTCTCATCACGCGGACCCTTCCGCCTGTGTCTCTTATTCTCGCGACGCGCGCACAAGACTACGTTGCGGCATTGCAGGCGACGCGTTTCGAGGGGCTGCCGGATTCGCCGCTGGCGGCGCAATCGACAAATGAGTGGGTGGATCTTTTTGCCGGCGCCTGTTCGCGAGCCGTCGCGGATGCCGAAACTTTCGAGCAGCGCGTTACGAAGTTGCAGGCAGATTGGCGAGCTCGCCTCGTACATATGCGCTCAGACGCGTCAGTGTTCGGCCTAATCGATCGATTGCCGTCCACGCCAATTGTGACCGGACGCAGCGTGGAGAAGGCCCTTGGCATTTCATTTCAAGCCGCGAACAATGCGCTTGGCGAACTTGAGAAAACTCGCATCCTTACCAGGACGCGCATTGGACGTCGAAATCGCGCGTTTGAGGCTCGTGAGATTGTTGACGCCTTTACGGATCTCGAACGCCAGATGGCGAGCATCGACGGCGATACGAAGGTGTCCGATCCCGTTCGCGATGTCCCTCAAACTCCAGCTCGACGCGAGTAAACCTCTTTCAAAAGGGCACTTAAGTCAGCATTCGACGCGTATTCGAATGAAACCGATTTGTTTATCGGATGGGCTGACGCCGGTGGAACGAGGTGCGCGCGGCCCACGTGCCGATAATCGCGACGACGGCTCGTGCCGGCAAGGCAGATTCGGCTTAGGCCGAATCCGTGCACGATTCGGCTGTGCCGAATCATGCACGAGGCGGAAGTCGGGCAAGCCCGACAGGTTCAAGGAGCTCCATGCGTATCATCGTCACCGGCGGGGCCGGGTTCATCGGATCGCACGTCGTCGATGCGTACATCGCGGGCGGCCACGAGGTCACGGTCGTCGATAACTTGTGGGAGCATGGTGGCGGCAGGCGCGAGAACGTCAACGAGCTTGCGCGCTTCGTGCACGCCGACATACGTGACGATGCGCTCGGCCTTATTTTCGCCGAGGTTCGGCCCGATGTCGTGAGCCATCATGCGGCGCAGCACAGCGTCGCGATCAGTTCGCGCGATCCGGTCTTCGACGCACAGATCAACGTTCTCGGACTCCTTAACGTCTTGGAGCACAGCGTCCGCGCCGGGGCGAAGAAGGTCATCTTCGCGTCGAGTGGGGCGACGTTCGGTGAACCGGAAAAACTTCCGATCAGCGAAGCGACGCCGCAGCGGCCCGAATCGCCGTACGCGATTACGAAGATGGTCGCGGAGCACTACCTACGGTTCTACCGAAGCGAACACGGGCTCGATTTCACGGCGTTGCGGTACGGCAACGTGTACGGCCCTCGTCAAGATCCAAACGGTGAAGCAGGCGTGGTGTCGATCTTCATCGGGCGGTTTCTCGCACGCGAAGGCGTCAAGATCTATTGGGACGGCGAACAGACGCGCGATTACATTTACGTCGGCGATGTGGTGCGGGCGAACGTGCGCGCGCTCGAGCGTGGTAGCGCGGGTGCGTACTGCATCGGTACGGGCGCGAAAACGAGCGTCAACGCGATCTATCGCGCGCTCGTGGAAGTCACGGGATTCGAGCCGCCCGTCGAGCGTTTACCGAGGCGCCCGGGCGACGTGCGCGACGCGCAGTTCGATTCCTCGCTCGCGCGGCGGGACCTGGATTGGCAACCGCAAGTCGATCTCATCGAAGGCATGACTCGCACTTACGAATTTTTCTCCGAAAGGCAGCCGGCGTAGATGGCCGCGGGATTTATCGATCTGGTCGGGCGCGTCAGCGTCGTTACCGGCGGCGCGCACGGCATCGGCGCGGCGACCGGGCTCGAACTCGCGCGGGCCGGCTCGGCCGTCGCGCTGTTCGACCTCGACGGCGATGAAGCGAGCCATACGGCGGCCGCGATTGAGAATGAAACGGGCGTAAGGGCGCGCGGCTATGCGGTCGATGTACGCAAGGCGGAAACCGTCAAGCAAATGTGCGATGCGGTCGCCGAAGACTTCGGTTCGCTAGACCACCTCATCAATAACGCCGGCATCCAACACGTCGCGCCGCTCCCGGAATTCCCGGACGCCGCCTGGGACAGCGTCATGGGCGTCAACCTCGACGGCGTCTTCTATGCGACCAAGGCCGTCTGGCCGCACATGCTGGCGCGTAGCCGCGGTCGCATCATCAACATGGCGAGCGTGCACGGCCTGGTCGCGTCACCGTTCAAGCCCGCGTACGTCGCCGCCAAACATGCCGTCGTCGGCTTCACGCGCGCAGCAGCACTCGAGGGTGCTCCGCACGGCATCACGGTCAACGCCGTGTGTCCCGGCGCCGTGCTGACCGACCTCGTGCGTGCGCAGGCGCCGTACCTCGTGCGCACGTACGGCGGCGACATCAGCGAAGAGGAAGCGCTCGAACGCGCGTTCTTGGACGCGATGCCGAGCAAAACGTTCATCGATCCGCAAGAAGTCGCGCAGCTCTGCGCATACCTATGTTCCGACGCCGCGCGCTCGATCACGGGCGCGCCGCTCGCAATCGACGGCGGTTGGTCCGCGCATTAGTAGTAGTGCGACTCATCCTGCGCATCGGCATCGGCGCCGTCAGGCCGCGACGAAATTGACGAGCTTATCCGGTATGTAGATGCGCTTGCGGATTTCTTTTCCGGAAAGATGCGTAGCGACATTCGGATCGGCGAGCGCGCGCGCGAATGCGTCATCCTCCGTGAGGCCGGGAGGAGCTGGAACTCGGGCGCGCACCTTTCCGTTGATCTGCACCACGAGTTCGATCGACTCGACCGCGAGCGCCGCCGGGTCGAAGGCAGGCCAGCGCTCGAGGTGCACGGACCGCTCGAAACCCATGCGGTGCCATAGCTCTTCGGCGATATGCGGCGCAAAGGGCGCCAGCAGCAGGGGCATGGCGCGCACCGCGTAGCGCACCGCCGGGTCTTGCGCGGCACCGGGAAGCCGCGTCAGTTTGGTAAGCGCGTTGACCAACTCGTCGAGCCGCGCAAGCGTCGTGTTGTAGTGAAAGCGGGCCGTCGTCGTCTCCTCGGCACCCGAGCGCAGTGCAGCTGCGACGGCGCGCACGACGTCGCTCTGCGCGGCACCACGGCGTTCCGGTAACACGTCGAGCGGCGCATCTTTCGCGACGGTCAGAAACGGTTCACATGCGCGCCACACGCGGTCGAGAAAACGAACGCGCCCGGCGATTCCTTCGTCGGTCCACTCCATCGTGTCCTCAGGCGGCGTCGCTTTGAGTAGAAAGAGACGCATCGCGTCGACGCCGTTGCGGTCGGCCGCCTCGTCGATGCCTACAACGTTACCGCGGCTCTTGGACATCTTCTCGCCGTTGCGTAGAACCATGCCCTGATTGAAAAGCTGCGCGAAGGGTTCGTCCGGCCCGTGCACCCAACCCTTATCATGAAAGTATTTATAGAAAAAGCGCGCGTAGAGCAAGTGCAGCACGGCATGCTCGGCGCCTCCGATGTACTGATCGACATTCAGCCACGGGTCGACGCGTGCGGTCGCAAACGGCACGTTGCTGTTATGCGGATCGAGGTAACGAACGTAGTACCACGAGGATTCGAAGAACGTATCCATCGTGTCGCTCTCGCGCCGCGCCGGACCACCGCAACGCGGGCACGTCGCAGCAAGGAATGCCGCATCGCGCGCAAGCGGGGAACCCTCGCCTGCAAGTGTAGACTGCGGCGGCAGAATCACCGGTACCGCATGATCGGGCACCGGCACTTCGCCGTCACGCTCGCAATACAGAATCGGAATCGGCGTTCCCCAGTAACGCTGCCGCGAGATCAACCAGTCGCGGATGCGATAGTTCACGCTGGTCTCGCCGTAACCGAGGTCGACGAGCCGCTGCGCGATGGCGGCGCGCGCGCGCGGCGAGTTCATCTCGCTGAAGTCGCCGCTTGCGATGAGCCGGCCGTCGCCCGGGAAGGCCGTCACCGCTGGTTGCGGACTCGGCATGCGCGGGTCTTCGATGACGCGTACGATGGGCAACCCGTGCGCTTGCGCGAACGAAAAGTCGCGTTCATCGTGGCCGGGGACGCCCATCACCGCGCCTGTGCCATACTCCCCGAGCACGTAGTTCGTGACCCAAATGGGGATGCGCTCGCCCGAGAGCGGATTGCGCGCGTAACCGCCGGTGAACGTTCCGCTTTTGGGCAGCAGGCTCGTGCGCTCGAGTTCGGACTGGTTCTTTACCGCTGCCGCAAAGGCTTCGACCGACGAAGCGTACTCCGCATGGCGCTGCGCCAGTTCGGCCACGATCGGATGCTCGGGCGCGAGCGCGAGGAACGTCACGCCGAACAGCGTGTCGACGCGCGTCGTGTACACGGCGACTGAGTCGCTGTGGCCTTCGACGCCGAAGCGCACGGTCACGCCCTCGCTGCGGCCGATCCAATTGCGCTGCATCGTGCGAATCGTATCGGGCCACGCGTCGATACCGGCGAGCAGCCGGTCCGCGTACGCGGTGATCTTGAGAAACCATTGGGAGAGCAGGCGCCGCTCGACGAGCGACCCGCAACGCCAGCAGCGGCCGTTCTCGACCTGTTCGTTTGCAAGCACCGTGCGGTCGTGCGGGCACCAGTTGACGGGCGCTGCGCGCTTGTAGGCCAGCCCGTCTTCGTACATCCGCAGAAATAGCCACTGGTTCCAGCGATAGTAGGCCGGATCGCAGGTAACGATCTCGCGCGACCAGTCGTAGCTCGTCCCCATGAGGCGCAACTGCCGTTTCATGTTGGCGATGTTGCCGCGCGTCCAAGCGGCGGGATCGATGCCGCGGTCGATCGCGGCGTTCTCGGCGGGTAGACCGAAGGCATCGAAACCCATCGGATGCACGACGTTGTAGCCGTGCATCCGTTTCATGCGCGCTACCGCGTCGCCGAGCGTGTAGTTCTTCGCATGGCCGACGTGAAGATCGCCCGACGGATACGGCAGCATTTCGAGTACGTAATACTTCTCGCGCGGATCGTCGTCGGGTGCGCGGTAAAGCGAGGCGCGTTCCCACACGGCCTGCCAGTGCCGTTCGCTCGTGTGGAAGTCATACGTCTGGGCGGTTTCTTGCGTGGCTTCCGTGGATTGCGCGGTCCGTTCGTCGAGCATCTCACCCAACTTCGCGCGTGAGGATGCGACCACTTGTCGCTGCGGGTGTTCGGCGTGATGGCCGGGCGTGGAACTTCGCAAACCGTTGGCTCTAATGATCGTCGCCGCTGCGGGAGGTGCAGCGGCCGCTCGTGTGTGGCCCGGCGGGGCGCCGGCACCGAGTGCGTCGCTCTTTGTAACGGCATCGCCGCCGGCGGCCGTTGCAGTCGCGCCGGCCGAAAGCGCTTTGCGACCAAAGCAACCGCCGCGCGCGCTCGCACGCGCAGCGCTCCGTGCCGTCGTTTACGTTGCAGGGGAAGTGGCGCACCCGGGTGTGTACGCTTTGCCGAAAACGGCGCGCGGTTCCGACGCCGTTCATGCCGCCGGCGGTCCATCACGCGCTGCCGATCTCGTGGCCGTCAATCTCGCGGCACCAATCGAAGACGGCGCAGAAATTATTGTTCCTTCAAAAGGCAGCGCTGCGGCAGACGACGCCGTTACCGTGCTCCAAACGGCAGACGCAGCGTCGCAACGGCCGCCACGGCGACGTAGCACACACCATCGCAAACGTCGCGCGCACCATGCAGCAGTAAGCGCCGCCTATGCGCCGGACGGGCCGAACGCGTCCGACGGGGCAGGGATGGCGCCCACGCTCATTTCGCTGAACACCGCCGATGTTACGGCGCTCGAAGCACTACCGGGAATCGGCGCCGCGCTCGCGGCGCGAGTCGTCGCTTTCCGAGACGCTAATGGTCCGTTCGCGTCGCTGGACGAGTTACTCGACGTCAACGGCATCACGCAAGCGAAGCTCGACGCCCTGACGCCGCTCGTACGCTTATGAAAACCGGTTGCGTAAAGCGAAAGCCTACGCAGTGACGCTTTACCAGCCGCCGCCCGAGTCGCCCCCGCCGCCTCCTCCGAAATCGCCGCCGCCGCCGCCGCCCCCGTCGCCGCCACCGCCGAAGCCGCCGCCTGAGGAGCCGTAGTCGCCGAACGAAGCGTTGCCCATGTCGGCTTGTCCGGCATCATTCTGCCAACCGGCATCGGATTGGCCGCCGAGGTCGCCGCCCGCTATGCCGGCATTGCTCTGATCGCCATAGTTCATGTTCCCCCGGCCGAACAGTTCGTTGCCGAGAAACGCGCCCCCGAGGCCGCCCAGCAATCCGCTGAAGAAACCGCCGCCGCCGCCGCCGTAGCCAAAACCACCGCCGCCGTAACCCGCTCCAGGACCGGGTCCGTATCCCGGACCTTGGCCCGGGCCGCCGTATCCAGGGGGCATTCTACGGGGTCCCGCCATCGCGCGAAAGACGGCCCGGATGATCAGGAAGCCCGCGATTAGGATGAGGATGAGCCAGAAAAGCGACATGCCGCCTCCAAAAGACTGATGGTTTGCCGGTGCGTAGCTGCGTTGCGGCGCAGTTCCCCGGCTCGCGCGTTCGTGACTGCGATACTGCGCCAAGATCAGGTTGACGCCGTTGGTAATCCCGGCGTCGAAATCACCGGAGCGGAAATACCCGCGCATGGCTTGACGGATGTTCTCGATTGCGCCCGGCGGAAAAAACGCCTGAGCCGCGTGATCCGGCACGATGCCCTGGACGCGTTCCGCCTTGGCCATGAAGATCAAGACGCCGTTGACTTGTTGCTGTGCGAAGGTTTTTTCAGCGGCCGCTTGCGGGGTCTGACCGTCGAGCGACGGGACGGTCACGACCACGATCTCTTTACCGGTCTGCGCGTTGAAGTCGCCAATCGTGCTATTGAGGGAGGAAACGGTCGCTGGACTAAAGAGCTGCGCTCCGTCCATAACGAAGCTCGACCGCGCGGCGGCCGGCGTGCCGGCGCCAAGCGACAGTGCAAACAACGCGATGAGAGCACCCATCAAGACGCGAGAGCGCGCAGCGGTTCGCGGCGGCGCATGCAACGTAATCACGCTTCCTAGTACCCGCTCGCGGAGGCGAAGTTTCCGGCGAGACCGCTCAGCGAATGGTGACGAGGGCGACGCCCACGACACTGGCCACGAAAATAACCAGAAAGACCCAGATGCCGGCCTTTTTGAGCGCCTCAAAGAGGCGTCGGCGTCGCCGGGTCCGGAGCTTCACGACGAGCGCGCGGCAGCGGTGTCCGCTGCGCCCCAAAGCCGCTCGAGGTTATAGAAGGCGCGTTGCTCGGGCGTAAAGACGTGCGCGACCACGCTTCCGAGATCGATCAGGATCCAGCCGCCGTCGGCATATCCCTCGGTTCGGGCCACTGCAAAGCCGGCATCGCGCGCGGCTTGCGTGATCCCGTCGGCGATGGAACGGGTCTGAATTTTGGAGCGTCCCGTCGCGATGACGAACGCATCGGCCACGATCGTGCGTCCTTCCAGGGGCAGGATTGCGACGTCTTCGGCTTTCTTGTCGAGCGCGGCCCCACGCACGACATCGGTCAGATCAGGCAGGTAGCAGTCTCCTTTCACGAGCTTCGAACGAGCGTAAAGCAGCGAGCGTTGCCGGCGCCGCTTCGAGATTGCGAGCGCGCAGATAGGCAAGCGACGCACGCAACGCGGCATCCATTGCGGCGGCGAGGTCTTTGAAGGCGAGTACTTCGAGCGCCGCGCGCTCGGGGAAGCCGCGTCCCGGTTCGAGGCCGTCGGCGAGATAGAGAATTTGGTCGAGTCGCGACATGTCGGGCGCTGCGACCGTATGCTTGGCGATTGCCGACAGCACCGCAGGATCGTCGACGCCGAAGCGCTCGCGCGCGAGTGCGGCGCCGAGCGGCGCGTGCAAAACGACCGGGTTGCGGCGCTCGAACGCTCCGATCGGCAGCCCGCGCGCTTGGCAGTCGTGTAGCAGACGTCCGGCATCGTACAAACGAGCGAGGTCATGCAGCAAGCCGGCAATTCGCGCGCGTCGTGCGTCTTCACGATGGTGCTGCGCGAGCCGGTCCGCCAGCCGCGCAACACGAACGCAGTGCGCGAAACGATGATCCTGAGCAAGCTCTGCGCGCACGTCGCGCATGAGGGCGACTAGGTCGAGCGTTGCGTTCAATCGGAGCGGTTCGCAGAACGCTGCGCGAGGTCGGCTTCGAGTCGCGCGAGCCGGGAGCGATATAATTCGCCGCGCAGATTTCCGGCCCACATCACCACGGCGTTTTCGCCGTTGTCGCTATAGTATGCTCGGCGCGTCGAAACGATCGTGAAACCATATTTACGATAGAGGCTTTGCGCGATGAGGTTGGATTCGCGGGCTTCGAGCGTGATCCACGAGGCGCCGCGTTCGATGGCCTCGTGCAACAAGTGAACGAGCATCTCTTCTCCGTAGCGTTGACCGCGCTGGTCGGGGTGCACGGCGATCGTCGTGACGTGCGAGTCTTCAAGGATCACCCAAATGCCGCCGTAGACGATGATCTCGTCCGCAAGCGCATCGTCGATCCGGCCCACGAAATAGTGGGCCAATTTGTTGTCGCTCAGTTCGCTTGCGAGCGCGCTTGGCGGCCACGACGTCGCAAAAGAAAGCGTTTCGATGCGCATGACGCTGCGGATGTCGTTCGCCGTCATCGAAGCGATCGTCAAACGCCCCCGCGGACGATCGGCAGCGCGCCTATCGAGGTCGGCTTTCACCTCGAGCGTCCACCCGCAGCGCGCTCGGCATAGTGTGCTTCTCCGTAATCGGCGATCACCGCGTGCGGCTCGCTGCGCGGCGCGCCGGCGACTGCGCGGAGGGCCGCTGCGAGCGCCGGGGTTTGCGCGTAAGGAGAAGCTGGACGCACGACGATGCCGCGTTCGCCAAGGGCCGAAGCGACGCCCTGCGCGGCGCCGTACGCGCGCAGTTCGCCCCGTGGAAGGCGTTCGGCAAGCCCGGCCGCGACCTCCGCGTAGGTTCCACATGCCGTCCACGCGGCGGCAGCCAAATGCAACCGGACGCACGTGACGCCGGCCCGGCCGTGCACGAAACTCGCGCAGGGGGGCTCGCTTTCGGGCGGTTCGTACGCATCGTAGGAGCTGACCGCGACCAGGGGCAGCCGTGCGGCAAAGGCGAGACTCTTCGCGTAAGAGAGTGCGATGCGTAACCCCGTAAAAGAACCAGGGCCCGAGACGACCGCGATGCCGGCGAGGTCGCCCAGTGCAACTCCGTTTAGGACCCGCTCCACGACGGCGAGTCCCGCTTCGAGTGCGTCGTTCCCGGCGCTCTCTTCGGTGCGCATCGCGCCTTCCTGACCCGGACCCGCGAGTGCCGCCGAAAAAGGTCCGAGCGCTCCGTCGATCCCGAGCCACGGTTTCACGGCATCTCGATCCTCACGGCGCGCGGTTCGTCGCCGCTGCCGTCGATTCGCACCCGAACGATCGTGGGAGGGATCAGGGCCGGAAGGCGCTCCGGCCATTCGACGAACACGATATTGCCGCTTTCGAAAGCTTCATGGAGACCGAGTTCCGCCGCGTCCTCCGGTGCTTCGATGCGATAGAAGTCGAGATGCTCGATCGGGGGCGGTCCCGGATAGCGTTGCCAAAAGAGGAACGTCGGACTCGAGATCGTCTCGCAACCTTGGAGCTCCCTGACGGCGGCCGCGACGAAGGTAGTCTTGCCAGCTCCGAGGGCACCCGAAAGCCCGACGACGTCCCCGGCTTCAAGTGACCGTGCCAGCGACCGCGCGATTCGTTCTAAGGCCGAGCGATCGTGGGGGCACAGCATGCGGACTCTCACGGTTTCGACGTCCCTGCGGCATCGCGCGGTGAAGCGGAAGGCTCCGCGGCGTGCTGTGAACCCGCAGGGGAAGAAATGTGGAGTACCGTCCCGAACATCTTAAGTGATCATACCCTGCGCGTCTTCTCGACCGTCGTTGTCGCGCTCCGGCGGTTCGGGCAGGACGCTTTGTTTTGTGTCGGCTTTGCACGGCATAACCGGTCGCGGTTGCACGGCGGCCCTGCGGGCGATGGCCAAGCTCACATAGGATCAGATGCTGGAAAGAGATCGAGTTTCTCAGGTCAACGTCGAAGACGAGATGCGCGAGAGTTACCTCTCGTACGCGATGTCGGTCATCGCGTCGCGTGCGCTGCCCGACGTGCGCGACGGTCTCAAGCCGGTCCAGCGGCGCATCCTGTACGCGATGCGCGAGATGAATCTGACCCCCGACAAGCAGCATCGCAAGTGCGCCGGCGTCATCGGTGAAGTCCTCAAAAGCTACCACCCTCACGGCGACAGTTCGGTCTACGACGCACTCGTGCGCATGGCGCAGGAATTCACCCTGCGCTATCCGCTCGTCGACGGTCACGGAAATTTCGGTTCGATCGACGGCGACCCGCCTGCAGCGTATCGCTACACCGAAGCGCGGCTAGCACGTGTCGCGCTCGAGATGCTGGCCGACATCGACAAAGATACCGTCGACTTCGTTCCCAACTTCGACAATCAAGGGACCGAACCGGTCGTGCTGCCGTCGCGGTTGCCGCAGTTGCTCGTCAACGGATCATCAGGAATCGCGGTCGGCATGGCGACCAATATTCCGCCGCATAACGTCGGTGAAATTTGCGCTGCGATCGCCTATCTCGTCGATCATGAGGACGACGACCCGACCGCGCTCGACGACGCACTTGCGGAGATCGTGCAGGGACCGGACTTCCCGACCGGCGGCACGCTGCTCGGCCGCGAGATCATTCGCACGGCCTATCGCACGGGGCGCGGTACGGTTGCCATGCGCGGCCAGGCGGAGATCGTCGAGGATCAAAAGGGACGATTCAAGATCGTCATCACGCAAGTGCCCTTCCAGGTAACGACCGAGCGTATCGTCGTCGCGATCAAGGAAGGCTTCGAGGCCAAGACGATCCCCGGCATCACGGCACTTCAGAATGAGTCCGACCGGCACGGCATTCGCATCGTGGTCGAGTTGGCGCGCGGCGCCACACCCAACGTCGTCCTCAATCAGCTGTACAAACACACGCCGCTGCAGTCGAGCTTCGGCTTTAACATGCTGGCGCTCGTGCCGGTGGAGGGCGGGGTCGAAGCGCGTGCGACCGGAGCTTCGCAACCGCTCGAGCCGCGCGTGCTCGGGTTGCGCGAGATTCTGCAAGCCTTCATCGCGCACCGCAAAGTCGTCATTCGCCGCCGTACCGAATACGATCTCAACAAGGCGCGCGAGCGCGCGCATGTCCTCGAAGGCTTCCGGATTGCCCTCGACAACATCGATGAGGTCATCCGCATCATACGCGAAAGCGATTCGACGGAAGCCGCGCGTGAAGCGTTGATCGGACGCTTTGAACTCTCGGCCGTGCAGGCGAATGCCATACTCGACATGCGTCTGCGCACGCTGACGAGCCTCGAACGTCGCAAAATCGAAGACGAGTACACCGCTCTGCTCAAGACGATCGCCGAACTCGAAGACATTCTGGCAAGTTCACGTCGCGTTGCTGCGCTCGTACGCGCCGACAGCGAGGACGTTCGTAAGCGCTTCGGTGACGCGCGGCGCACGCAAATCGTCCCGCTCGAAGATGAATTCGATATGATGGACGTCATCCCCGATACGCCCATCGTCGTCACTTCGACCGTCGGGGGCTACATCAAACGGGTCTCGGTCGACACCTTTCGCGCCCAGAACCGCGGCGGACGCGGCGTCGTCGGCATCGCGAACCTCAAGCGTGAAGACGTCGTGCAGAACTTCTTCATGGCTTCGACGCACGAGCACGTGCTGTTCTTCACGAACAAAGGCCGTGCGTACCGGCTGCGCGCCTACGAGATTCCCGATTCGACGCGCCAATCGCGCGGCACGGCGCTGGTCAATCTGCTGACCTTACCGCCCGGGGAATGCGTCACCGCCGTTCTGCCGATCCGCGTTTTCGAAGAGAACGAGTATCTGGTGATGGTGACGCGGCGCGGGGTCATCAAAAAGACCGCGATTCGCGAGTTTGCGAACATTCGCCGTAGCGGCCTCAACGCCGTCGGCCTCGACGACAACGACGAATTGCTTGCCGTCGACATCTCCGACGGTTCGGACAACATCATCCTCGGCACGAAGGACGGCATGGCGGTCCACTTCTCTGAAAAAGACGTCCGTTCGATGGGCCGCAACGCCCGCGGCGTCCGTGCGATCACGCTCGCGCCGGGAGACTCGGTCGTCGCGATGGACGTCGAGGAGCCCGAGCGGCGTGAAGTGCTGATCGTTACCTCGCACGCCTTCGGCAAGCGGACGCCGATCGACGACTACCGCCACACCTCGCGCGGCGGCAAGGGCGTCAAAGCGTTCGCCAAAGAGAAAGACATCGGTTCGGTCGTCGACCAGATTTTGGTCAATCCAAGTGACGAGATTCTGCTGATCACCTCGGGCAATCAGGTGATCCGCATCCGCGTCGCCGACATCCGTAAAGCGGGCCGTTCCACCAAAGGCGTGCGTCTGCAGAAGCTCGAGGCCGGCGATGAAGTCATCGCGATCACGAACCTGGGCGCGCAAACCAAAGCGATCGAAGACATCACGGGCGAACCACCCGCGATAACGTAGTCAATAGTCACGAATGCGAGCACGCGCGTAGGCGCGCAATTTGTGCGTCCGCAGTCGTAAGCAAGCGATGACATCGAGAGTTCGATGAGACCGTGACGCGCGGCGCGGAGGCCGTCCCGATCTCCGGGGGTGAGCGATAAAGAAGCAGCGTAGCTCCTAAAGCAACTACACCGAAGGAGACTACGCCATGAAGAAGGTTCGCTTACGAGCCGTACCGTCGCCTGCTGTTCCT